>JGI20163J15578_10001055_pt1 | contig 11386 bp, 9 predicted proteins | sample TergutCu122P1_FD_15578 | JGI IMG/M metagenome (IMG submission 15578)
GCCGTTATAATTAGGGATGACAATTGTTGCTTTCATGAAAATCTCCGTTCATTTTCCGAAGTATGGTGGTCTGCTCTTTCATGTAAGAGAGAAAGGGGCATACTTGTTATGCTCTTCCATGTAAGAGGGAAAGGAGCATGCTTGGTATGCTACACTGCAATTTTAGCATTGTTAAGGGTTATTTGTCTATGATTATTGGTGGTAAGGGATGATTTTTGTAGTAGAAATATAAAAAGAACTTTGTTATACTAGTACTATTGAAGCAAAGAAAAGATGAGAAAAAGATTTTCGAGCGAATAAATGAAATTGGAGAGATTCATGGATGAATATCAAACCCCTTTCTCTATAAGGTGGAAGCAATTTAAAAGAGTTATTGGCTTATTCCTGTTGTTGATACTTTTGCTGGGAATGCTCTTGTTGGCTTTTGTGGCGTGGCGAATTGACCAAATCCCTCGAGTGCAGGTAGATAGAAATGCCTTAGAGCAGGTGAGCGTAAGTGGGTCTTTTACCAATATTGCTATATTTGGTTTGGATACCAGACCTGGGGATGAGCTGGGCAGTAGAACAGACACCATTATGATAGCTAGCATTAACAATTGGACAGGAGCCATGCGACTGGTCTCCGTATATCGAGACACGGTGATGCTCCAACAAGGAGGATTTTACGACAAAGCTAGCCACGCTTATGCCTTCGGTGATGTTTATGGAGGTGGAAGGGGTGGTCAAGAAGCAGTTGCCATGTTGAATCGTAATCTGGATCTAGACATTGAGTATTTTGTGGCGGTGGACTTTGATGCTGTGGCGGGTATAATTGATGTGATTGGAGGGGTAGAAGTAGAGTTAACAGAGGAAGAAATCCACTGGACAAACATCATCGCCCATGATACAGCAGATAATATAGGGCGGATAATTACCCCTGCTATTTATGGTGGACCTGGATTGCATAATCTAGATGGGATCTATGCAGTGTCTTTTATGCGAATTCGCCATACAGAAGGAGACGACTTTAGAAGGGCTGAGCGTCAAAGAGATGTTTTTAGCCAGATTATTCAGGGGGTGACAAGTGCCTCGCCCATGCAATTGTTCAGAATTCAGGAGGAGATTCTTCCCTATATATTGACCAACATGTCTACAGAACAGATTCTGTGGCGAGGAGTTAACCTGATTCGAATGAACCTTGAAGAGATGGCAGGATATCCCTTTGAAGTTACTGCAGGTTTCCTTCCAGGGTCTACTGCTGCCTATGTGATACCTGTGAATACTGCTGAGAATGTGAGAAGGTTACATCAATTGCTATTTGATAATTATGGTTTTATTCCGTCGTCCAGAGTGCACGGGATTAGTGAGGATATTTCTAATATGACAGGGGTGTGGTAGCGATATTTAAATGATGATTGCGAGAGTTGAGTTCGGATTAGTATCCTAGCCCATAGTGATAAGGGGGCGCATAATTTCAATCCCCTATCACTAAAGGAACTGTGAAAGGATGAATGGGAAAAATGAGAATATTAGTGACTGGAGTAAAAGGTCAATTAGGTTATGATGTAGTAAGAGAATTAGAAAAGCGAGGGCATATCGCTATTGGGGTGGACATTGAAGAGATGGATATCACCTGTGCCAGGCAGGTAAGGGATGGAATAGAGGCTGATGTAGATGGTGTAATCCATTGCGCAGCTTACACTGCGGTAGATGGAGCAGAAGACCATCAAGAGTTGTGTAAGCAGGTGAATGTAACTGGAACTGAAAATATTGCTAAAGTGTGTAGGGACTTAGACATTAAGATGATCTATATCAGTACGGATTACGTCTTCAGTGGAGAAGGGGAGAATTTCTGGAAACCAGAGGATCTTCGTGAGCCTTTGAATGTTTATGGAGAGAGTAAATACCAAGGGGAATTAGCGGTAGAGTCTATATTGGAGAAGTACTTTATTGTGAGAATTGCCTGGGTATTTGGGGAGAACGGTAACAATTTTGTGAAGACCATGTTGCGTCTAGCGGAAATAAAAGATGAGTTGAATGTGGTTAATGACCAAGTAGGGTCTCCTACTTACACTGCAGATCTGGCGGTTCTATTGGTGGATATGATTGGAACGGATAAGTACGGTAAATATCACGCCACCAATGAGGGGTTGTGTACTTGGTACGAATTCGCCCTTCAGATATTCAAAGAAGCAGGAATAGAGATGCCAGTTCATCCAGTGAGCAGCGAGGCCTTCCCAGTAAAAGCAAAGCGGCCACACAACAGTCGTATGGATAAGTCTAAGCTGGATGAAGAAGGGTTTTCACGGCTTCCGGCATGGCAGGATGCTTTGGAGAGATATTTGAAAACTATACTTTAAGATGAACATGTGATATAATGTAGGGTGGTTTAGGAGATGAATGTTTGACTAACCATCCTTTATTAATAACAGCACTTAGCGAAAAGAACATCACCGAGCACAGTGCGAATATCGTAGGAGGAAACGTAATGAAATATAAAATTAAAATATTAGGATTAATTATGGCGGCTTGTATGTTACTTGTTGCCTGTGGTACCCCAGGGTCGGGAACCGCTGGTACGGATGACGGGGAAGACACAGAGTTGAACTATGAAGGTGAAGGATATGGAGAGATAGATAATGGCGGAGAAGGTGGGGGAGACGGCTATGAATGGTCAGACGACTTACTTGGTGAAGAGGCTGTTGAAGAGGATGGGCAAATCACCATTGTTGTCTATCAATCTAACGTAGAAGGAGATAGCTTAATCGCTACAGGTGGGGTAATTATAGAGTCCATCACTCCAGAAAATGTTCTTCAGATTCTGATTGACATGGGTGAGCTATCTTCTGATGTTCGATTATTAAGTTTTAATCAAAGTGGTGGCTTAATCGAACTTGATTTGTCAACGGAATTTAATGGCTTCATGGCAGCTCAGGGGTCATGGGGAGAGTTTGTGGCTCTTGGCAGTTTAGTGAACACTTTTCTGTCTGCATTCAATGGGGATAGCATCCTGATTACAGTAGGAGGAGAAGTGTTAGCCACTCCCCATATTGGAGAAATGAGTGAACCCATGGTAAGATTTGAACTTTGATAGTTTTGGTGAGTGATCGCTCAAAGGAGAAGCATTGAAAGCAATATTGATCAGTTGTTATGGGTTTCATTATGACATAAGATTCAAATATGTGAGAAGTATTCTAGAGGAGCGTGGCTTCCAAGTGAAGATGGTGTTTTCTGATTTTGACCATTTGAAGAAGGTGGAAGTGACTTATGATGACCCCCAGGTGATTGGAATTGAAGTGCCAGCTTATCAGAAGAATGTCTCCATAAGGAGGCTGTATTCCCATGCGATTTTTTCTTATCAGTTAAGAAAAGTATTGACAGCAGAAGAACCTGATCTAATCTTGGCTGACGTGCCTCCTAACACCATTGCAAGGAGTGTGGCTTGGTACAAAGGGAAGAATGAAAAGTGTAAAGTAATCTTTGATATTCTTGATCTGTGGCCAGAGTCATTCTCTCGTTCCAAAGTACTGAAAGTACCATTCTGGTTCTGGAAGAAGATCAGAACATCGGCGCTGCCAAAGGCAGACTATGTTACTTTAGAGTGTGATTACTATAAGGACTTTTTAGTAGACAGCTTAGAAGAAAGTGGTTACTCCACCCTCTATCTGTGCAAACCACCTTTGGATGAGAGGTTACTGTTTTCTCACGAGAGTTTCCATGGAGAAAATACTTTGAATTTTTGCTACCTTGGCTCAATGAATCATATTATTAATCTTCCTGCTATTGTGAAGATGCTTACCGCCATCCATCAGATGAGGCCAGTAAAGGTATATTTGATAGGAGATGGAGAGAGACGTGAACTGTTCATCAGCCAATTAAAGGCCAATGGAATTCATGTGGAATATTTGGGATTGATATTCGATGAAAAGGCAAAGAATGATGTGTTTAGGAAGTGTCATTTTGGCATCAATATGTACAATGACAATGTGATTGTTGGTCTCACCATGAAGTCATTGGATTATTTTAGAGTGGGACTTCCCACAATCAATATGAACATTTATGATACAGGCGTCTTAGTGAATAATTACCAGTCAGGAGTTGACTTGTCTGTGGAGAATTGGGATCAAGCGATAGAAGATATTGTGGCATTAAGCGAAGAGCAGTGGAACCTTCTCCATGAAAACACTCTTAAAATGTTTGGGGAGAATTTTTCAGAAGCTGTGTTTCAGAAGAACTTTAATCAAGTGTTAGAAAGAATTGGCGTGAATCAATGATAAAAAATCTTAATGTTTCAGTGGCCATGACCACTTTCAATGGAGAGAGATATGTTTCTGAGCAGATGAACAGCATTATTGCTCAGTTAGAGGCAAGGGATGAATTGATTATAGGGGATGATGGTTCCACAGATAATACTCTGCAGATATTGGAGCAGTTTGCTGCAAAAGATAGTCGAATTAAGATGTTGAAGGGCAATGGCAATAGCATTGGAATTGTGAAGAACTTTGAAAGGGTCATTAAGGCCTGCACCAATGATTTGATACTTTTAAGTGACCAAGATGATGTTTGGGTACCCAATAAGGTTGAAGTCATAAAAGAATATTTTGAAAAAGACAAAGGTCTAAGCCTAATGATGTCTGACTTAATTGTAGTGAATCAAGCTCTAGAGACGATGAATGAGTCCTATATTAAGATGCGAGGTTGCTCCACTGGAATCTTAAGGAATATAATAAAGAACGGATATGTAGGCTGTGCTTTGGCCTTTAGAAGAGAGTTGAAGGAGTTTGTCTTGCCATTCCCTAAGGGGATTCCTATGCATGACCAATGGATTGGAATTGTGGCAGAGATGTTTGGAAAGTCAATTATGATAGAAGAGAAGCTACTTCTCTATCGAAGATATGAAGATAATGCAACATCATTGATGAGTAATTCATCGCCAGTCCAAAAAGTAATCTGGCGGTTGAAACTAAGTGTTTGCCTAATGGTGAGAAAGCTAAGTAGGAGAGGGTCTATGTCCTGAAATGGTCAATGAGGAGACGAGCAAGTGAAACTGAAGAAAATATTCAAAGATAATAAAGAGAAACAACTCAAAGAGAAACAACCTAAAGAGAAACAACCTAAAGAGAATCAATCTAAAGAGAAACAGCCTAAAGAGAAAAAAGAGAAAACAAAAAAACCATCCAAGGGGAAGCAATCCATGAGGTTTAAGGCATTTAAGAATCAATTTCCGAAAACCATGGCGTTGATGTTTTTAGATATTATTTCTATCAGTTTCAGCATTTACTTTGCGCTACTGATAAGGTCTAATTTCGGGCTCGAGATGGAGTATATCTCTCCACATTTGGTTCAAACCCTATACGATAGAGCACCAATCAATATCATTGGTACGTTAATTATCTTTTGGTTTTTTAGGCTTTATGTCACTCTTTGGCGTTATGCCAGCATAAAAGAGCTTACTTACATTGTTTTGGCTTGTTTCACTTCTTTGATTTTTAACGTGGTTCTATACTTTGATTATGGTACCCCTGGGATTTCCTTTGCAGTGTTTAGGACTTATTTTGTAATATTTGCAGCAACCCTATTCTTCCTCACTTGTTTAACTAGATTTTCCCATCGTATTTTCAGGCTGTTGCGAAGTGGCAGAGTGCAGGGAAGCAAAGCGAGAAACACCATGATTATTGGGGGCGGTGAGGCTTGCAATGTAATCATGAAAGAACTTGAATTGTCTACAGAGTTATCGGCGAGAATCTGTTGCATTATTGATGATAACGAACAAAAACATGGTACCTACATTCATGGAGTGAAGGTGGTTGGTGGCAGAGAACAGATATTGGAGGCGGCCAAGAAATTCCATATCGACGAAGTGATATTTGCCATTCCAAGCATGCCAAGAAAAGATAAAAGTGAAATCCTGGAGATCTGTCAACAAATCCCTAATTGTGAAACCAAGGTTCTGCCTGGGGTTTATCAGCTGGTTCGAGGTGAGGTCAGCGTAAATCAGCTGAAGAATATTGAGATAGAAGACCTTCTTGGAAGAGAACCTGTAGAGGTAACGACGGAGAAGATTAGTCGTTATGTTTCAGGAAAAACCGTTTTGATTACTGGCGGTGGTGGCAGTATTGGAAGTGAGCTGTGTAGGCAGATTGCTGCCAATGGGGTAGGCCAGTTGATTATATTTGATGTGTATGAGAATAATGCCTATGAGATACAACAAGAACTGAAGTTGAAATATCCAGATCTTGACTTGGTAGTATTGATTGGGTCCGTGCGCAATGGCAGAAAGTTGGATAGTGTTTTTGGCAAGTATAAGCCTGATATCATCTATCATGCTGCTGCACACAAGCACGTTCCCTTGATGGAGGATAGTCCCAATGAAGCCATCAAGAACAATGTTTTCGGAACTTATAAGGCTGCATTATATGCGGATAAGCATCAAGTAGAAAAATTTGTCCTTATCTCTTCAGACAAGGCCGTGAATCCCACCAATGTAATGGGAGCCAGCAAAAGAATCTGTGAGATGGTGGTGCAGATGTTTAGCAGGCGCTCTAAAACGGAGTTTGTTGCCGTTCGATTTGGAAATGTTTTGGGAAGCAATGGCAGTGTGATTCCCCACTTTAGAAAGCAGATTGAAGCAGGGGGGCCTGTTACGGTGACTCATCCTGAGATTATTCGTTATTTCATGACCATTCCAGAGGCGGTTTCTCTGGTGTTGCAGGCAGGAGCCAGTGCAAAAGGTGGAGAAATCTTCGTCCTAGACATGGGACAGCCTATAAAGATTAGTGATTTGGCTAGAAATTTAATTCGTTTATCTGGTCTTACTCCAGAGGTGGATATTGAGATTAAATACATTGGACTTAGGCCTGGTGAAAAGTTATATGAAGAGCTGCTTTTAGAAGAAGAGGGGCTAGAGAACACAGAAAATGAGTTAATCTATATTGGAAAGCCCATAGTGCTAGATGAAGGAAAGTTCTTAAAGGACTTAGAAGTTTTATTTGAAGCTTCTCACAAGGAGACAGAAACCATCAAAGTGTTAATTCAAGGAATTGTGTCTACTTACCAGTCAGAGGAGCTATCCTCTGAGGAGAAAGTAGAAAGTGCCCAGGATTGGAAAAAGAGGTACTTTGACGAGGAGTCTGTGGATACAGGAAACTTATTTAAACTAACTTGATTAAGATTAATCAGGCAGGAGGCAATTATGCCTCTCTGCCTGTTGTGCCAAGTGCGTACGCTTATGTCATAGAAAACCGTGATTTACTAATGACATACTTAAGCGAAATCTATATACGCCCTTGTGTGCATAAGAAAGGAATCAAATGTATAACAGGATTATAAAAAGATATTTGGATATTTTCTTGTCTTTGATGGCTGCAGTGGTGTTGTGGCCAGTATTCGTTGGGATTTGTGTGGCCATTAAGTTGGACTCAAAAGGCCCCATACTCTTTACCCAGAAGCGAATCGGTATCGAAAAGGGAACCTTCTATCTGTATAAATTTCGTACCATGAGAATCGATACGCCTAAGGATATGCCCACCCATCTGCTTGAGAATCCAGAAGTTTATATTACGAAGGTGGGACAATTCCTCCGAAAAACCAGTTTGGATGAATTGCCTCAATTGGTGAACATTATCAAAGGAGAAATGTCTATTGTGGGGCCAAGACCAGCCCTGTGGAATCAAGATGATTTAGTGGAAGAGCGAGATAAAGTTGGAGCTAATGATGTAAGACCTGGGTTAACAGGATGGGCACAGATCAATGGACGGGATGAGCTTCCAATCCCTGTAAAAGCTGCATTTGATGGGGAATATGTTCAGAAAATTTCGTTTGTTATGGACATGAAATGTATCCTCCAAACGGTAATGAAAGTGGCTACAGGGGATGGAATAAAGTAAGATTTGTGTTTGACTAAAAGAAAAAAATAATGTAAAATTATCGAATGGGGAAATTACAGTTATTGAAAGGGAACATTTTATGTCGTTTAGGAAAAAATCTCCTAGAAGTCGGTCGCTTCAAGATGAAGTAACACGAGGGGGAAGGAATATAAATCAGCATAGAAGAAGAGAACGTAATTATTCGGCCTCAAGGAGCAATCAAGAGATTAAAGTATATAATCCTAAGACTGCCCGTTACGAAAAGGTGGTTTCCAATAATGGAAGGGCTTACAGAGCCAGTGCAGATAAAGTGGGAAGGCAACAAGGGTGGAGTAATTTCAAGAAAGTGGCAGTTGGATTACTGTCTTTGTTTTTGGTGATTTTGATTACTGCAACAGGGGTACTTGCTTATTACATGAATCGGTTTACAACGGAAGTTCAAAGTGCTCCTTTTGAGCCAGAGCAGGTAAGTATTGCAGAAGATTTCGATTTTCAATTTGATGAGACAGGTTATTTTAATGTTGCTTTTATTGGGGTCACCAAGAGAGAAGGAAAAGAAGAGCTTGGCTCTCGTGCCAATACAGTGATGATTGCTAGTTTGAATTATGATACTGGAGAGGTGCGTTTGGTGTCTGTTTATCGAGATACCTTGTTAGAGTTAGAGGATGGTTCTTTAGATTTGGTGGCTCATTCTTATGCTTACGGTGGTAGCAGAGGGACAGTTGCCATGCTGAATCGGAATCTGGATCTGAATATACAACATTATGTAACCGTTGACTTTGCCGCCTTGGCATTGACCGTGAATGCTCTTGGGGGCATTGAGATAGATGTTTGCCCAGAGGAGATTGTATTTATTAATGGATTGAGTAGCCAGATGGTGTTGGAAAATGAGTTTGCCCCAGGGGCGAATCTCTCTCTTCCAGAGAATCTCTATCAACCAGGATTGAATCTCTTGTGTGGTGTCCAAGCCTTGGCATACTCTAGAATTCGAATGGTAGGAAACAACGACTTCCAAAGAACCGAACGACAACGAGAAGTCATTCAACTGATGGCGGCAGGCGCGGCCGATGCTGGGTTTGGGACGATTCACCAGATTGTAGAGATTGTTTTTGAATATCTTGCTACGAATTTTTCAATGACAGAAATTCTTGCCCATTCACGACACATGGAGCATTATCATATGGGAGAGACAGCGGGCTTTCCCTTTGACTTGGCCATGACGAACTTGGAAAGAACAGGTTCCACGGTTGTTCCTACAACCTTAGAAACCAATGTGATTCAATTGCATGAGTTTTTATTCGGAACCACGAACTTTACTCCTAGCGCTACAGTATCAAACATTAGTGCCAATATCTCTGATGTAACTTCCAAAACTGAGGAATCAGCAATGGATATTCATGAAGAGTGGAACCACATAGAGCCAGGTGAAGTTCTTCCTTGGGATCCAGAGAATAATGCAGACAATGATTCATGGCCAGGAGCAGATGATGGGCTTCATGAGGAGCCTAGCGATGTACCAGAGCCACCTACAGAATATATTCCTACGGAACCGCCTCCTGATGGAGGAGGTGAGGGGGACTTGGATTAATTCCTATATAACCCTTGAAAAGTAGGTTTTTATGTATAACGAGTGATGAGGGGAAGCTCAACTTATTGTTAATGTAAGCTTAGAAAGGGGCAGTATGTCTAGAGAGAGAGAAGGCCGTAATGGTAGACCCAGATCCAATCGAGAGGATCCAATGTCTAGCCGTCCAAGGGAGGGAAGACCTGGCGTAAGGCCAACTAGGGCAAAGGCTAATGGCAATCAAGGGCCAAGAAGAGCATTGGATGAAGAAGATTCATGGTTCGAAGAAAGAGCAAGAAACCGTAAGAGAATGTCATCAAATGACAGAAGGGGTTCAGAGGGGAACTCAAGTGGCAGAAGAGTTTCGCGGGAAGGCCTAGGCCAACGTAATCGTAATCAACATAGGAATGGTTCAAGGCGTAGAGAAGAGGAAAAGTGGAGCACAGGGAAGAAGGCAGGAGTCATTGTTCTGGCGATACTTCTTGCTCTGATTATTGGTGCAATTGCTGTTTTTGCGAATTATATTAATCGATTTAGAGATGAGGTTCAGACAGAACCATTTGTCCCTGAAGAGGTGAGCATTGCTTCGGAGCATCATGATTTACAGTTTGACGAGACTAAATTCTTAAATGTGGCAGTGTTTGGTGACGATTCTAGAGGAGGAGAGGGATCTCGTACGGACACCATTATGATTGCTAGCTTGAACCTTGAGACCAACGAAGTGAGATTGGTTTCTGTTTTCCGAGACACGTTGCTAGAACTAGACAATGGTACTTTGGATAAGGCTGCTCATGCCCACGTTTTTGGTGGAGCTAGGGGGGCGGTATCCATGCTGAATCGAAACCTTGATTTGAATATACAACATTATGTGACGGTAGACTTTACTGCGACGGTATTGGTGGTGAATTCTCTTGGTGGAATTGAGATTGAAGTTAACTCTGCGGAGATAGAGTACATTAATGGATTGAGTTTTCAGATGGTAATAGAAGGAGAGTTTGATCCAAATGCTGGGTTTGTAGTTCCTAACCAAATCGCTTTTCCAGGGGTGAATCACCTGTGTGGTATTCAAACTTTGGCTTACATGAGAATTCGTACGGTGGGGAATAATGATTTCAGAAGGGCTGAACGACAACGTGAAGTGATAGACACTGTGCTAAGAGACGCCCAAAGAGCTGGCTTAGGTACCATTAATGATATTATTAATCATACCTTTGATCATCTGGCGACGAATTTCTCCTTAACAGAGATAATCGCCTATGGAAGAGACATTAATCAATATGAGTTAGGGCAGACTGCTGGATTCCCGTTTGATCTGACTACGAAATTATTGCCAAGGTCAGGAGATTCGGTGATTCCTACCACCCTTGAAAGCAATGTAAGACAATTGCACTATTTTCTGTTTGGTACTGAAAACTACATGCCTAGTGCAACCGTAATGGAGATTAGCAACAACATTAGTCATTTGACAGGAACCGATGAAAATTCTGCCATTGATATTGATGGAGAATGGGAATTTGTTCCACCATCGCCAGATATTCCTTGGTTTGATGAGGGTGGTGATTTTGATTTTGTTGATCCAGGATATCCAGAAGAGCCAGGGGAACCTGTTGACCCAGGAGAGCCTATAGATCCAGGGGAACCAATTGACCCAGGGGAACCCATAGATCCAGGAGAGCCAATTGACCCAGGGGAGCCAGAGCCCCCAGATGGGTAGTAGTATAGATTATAGATTATGGATCATAGATTATAGTTCATCGTCTTGGCCTATGGGATTTCCTGTGAATTTTATCCGATGACTAACGTGCTCTAATACCCCTGGCGGTAGAACTCTCGTGCAAGCACGAATAGGGCGGTAGAACTCTTGCGCAAGCGCAAATGAGTTATACCTTCATAAGTTATACCTTCATAACCTCTACAGGTGGTGGGAGGGTCTGCCCCAGCGTAGCGAGGGTATAAGAGCACCTAAGCCCCTGGATAA
>JGI20163J15578_10001056_pt1 | contig 11385 bp, 10 predicted proteins | sample TergutCu122P1_FD_15578 | JGI IMG/M metagenome (IMG submission 15578)
TGCCAGAAGATTTTGTGAAGCAGATATTTTTAACGCCTATGAAGACAGCACAGATTGCTCTAGATAAAGCCTTTGGAAAATTAGGAAAGAATGCTACGGTGTTAGCCATGCCTTATGGAGGTTCTACTTTACCTTATGTGGAATGATGGAGTATTAGGAGCTTCTGCTCCTTGCCTTGAGATAGAAAAGGATGTGGATAAAAGTTATGAGTACTCAATGGTTAGGCATAGAAATACGACGTTATAAAAATTCAAGGCGTATAAGTTCGACCCTTCTATGCCTAGGGTGAGAAGAATAAAAAATTACAAGAAACGACTTGGAGGAAGAGATGATGTTTGACAAAAACAAAGTGAAATTAGGAATTGCCCCCATTGGTTGGACCAATGATGATCTGCCAGATTTAGGGGGAGAGAATACTTTTGAACAATGTATCAGTGAAATGGCTCTGGCTGGGTTTACAGGTTCAGAAGTAGGGAATAAGTACCCTAAAGATCCGATGGTTTTAAAGAAGGCTTTAGAGTTGCGCGGGATAGAAATCTGCAATCAGTGGTTTTCGTCCTTTATCATATCCCAGCCTTTTGAAGTGGTGGAGAAAGATTTCAGAGCACAACTTGCTTTTTTAAAAGCATTAGGAGCAAAGGTAATTGGTGCTTCAGAGCAAAGTCATAGCATTCAAGGGCAACAAAACACTCCTATCTTCGGAGGCAAATATATCATGACTGATGAAGAGTGGAAGGTGTTTTGCAATGGGTTAAACAGATTAGGAAAAATCTCCAAGGAAGAGTATGGAATTGACCTGACTTTCCATCATCACATGGGAACAGTAGTGGAAAATGCTACAGAAGTGGAGCGAATGATGGAAAATACAGACCCTGAATTGGTGAGTTTGCTTTATGATACAGGGCATTTTGCTTACTGCGGAGAAGACCCCCTGGAGATGGTGAAAAAATATATTGGGCGAATCAAACATGTTCACTTAAAGGATATCCGACCAGCAGTAATTGAACAAGTGAAATCTGAAAAGTTAAGTTTCTTGGATGGTGTGAGAGCGGGAGCTTTTACTATACCAGGAGATGGTTGCATTGATTTTGATCCTATTTTTTCGGTGCTTGCAGAGAATAATTATGAAGGTTATATGGTTGTGGAGGCGGAACAAGATCCAGCGATTGCTAATCCCTTTGAATATGCTTTGAGAGCAAGGAATTACATTAAGGAGAAAACGGGTTTATAACCGACAAAAGATGCCCCCCGCTTCAAGCGCGAAGCGCTAAGCGGATTTAAGAATAATTGTCAATTTAGCGACTCGGAATAAGATACACTCAACCTAGAAAGGCAAAGGAGAATAACCACAATGATTAAAGTAGGTATTATTGGAGCAGGAAGAATTGGAAAAGTTCATGCCACGAGTATAAGCACACAGATAGGAAACGCAAAAGTAAAAACCATAGCGGATCCTTTTATGAATGAGGAACTTGAGGATTGGGCAAAGGGCGTAGGGATTGAACATGCCATAAAAGACTATCAGGAGATTTTGGCGGATCCAGAGATTGATGCAGTGCTCATCTGTTCTCCAACAGATACCCATTCATCTATTTCAGTAGAAGCCATTAAAGCAGGAAAGCACATTTTCTGTGAAAAGCCCATTGATCTTAGTGTGGCAAAAATCAAAGAAGTCGTTCAAGCGTTGGAAGAGTCTAAAGTGAAACTGAAATATCAAGTAGGATTTAATCGTCGTTTTGATCATAACTTTGAGGCGGTGAGAGAGGCAGTGGCTGAAGGCAAGATAGGAGAGCCTCATATCATTAAAGTCACATCAAGGGATCCGGCGCCACCACCGGCGGAGTATGTAAAGTCTTCGGGAGGAATGTTCTTGGACATGACCATCCATGATTTTGACATGGTTTGCTTCTTAGCAGGATGCGGGGTGGAAGAAGTTTACGCCAAAGCAGCGGTACTGGTTGACCCAGAAATTGGTAAAGCAGGAGATGTAGACACAGCAATTGTTACAATGAAGATGGAAAATGGTGCCCTTGCAGTAATTGACAATTCTAGAGAAGCAGTTTACGGTTATGATCAAAGAGCAGAAGTATTTGGCTCTAAAGGAATGGTTGCTAGCTCTAATGATACGGCTTCCAGCGCTGTAATCAGCACTACAGAGGGAGTTACTGGAGAAAAGCCCCTTTATTTCTTCCTAGAAAGGTATATGGATTCATTTACCAAAGAAGTAAAGTGTTTTATAGAAGCCATAGAGAATGATACTGAGCCACCACTGGGTGTATTGGATGGACTGAAACCAGTGGTGATTGGATTGGCCGCCATGAAGTCAGTGGCAGAGAATCGACCAGTTAAAATATCAGAAATTGAGGTTTAAAGCAACGTTGGATGGGCGTGGGAAAAAAGCACGTATGATTTGCGTGCTTTTTGTAATTGTGTTACAATCTTACCAAGACAGAGCTTAAAAAACGCTATTTTCTGAAGGAGGAAATGTTGTGCCAGGAACAATACAAGAAATCGCGAATCGAGTGGGTGTATCTCGAGGGACAGTAGATAGAGCGTTGAATAATAGAGGAAGGGTGGCGCCTGATGTAGCCGCTCGAATTGAAAAAGTCGCAGAAGAGTTGGGTTATGTTCCGAAAAGAATATTGCGTCAAGCCAAAGGGTTAAAGATAGGGGTGATTACCCAACTGTCAAAAAGTTCCTTCATGTATAAAATACGAAAAGGTATTGAAGACATGAAGAAGGATTTGGAATTGAAAAACGTGACGGTAATGATTGAGGAATGTGAAGGTGTAGATACCAATCAGCAATTGGCTGCTATAGAGAAATTAGAAAAGGAAGGGATTGCAGGATTGGCCATTATGCCTGTGGATAGCGCAGTCATACACAACAAATTGAACCAGTTAGTGAGCGAAGGAGTTAAGGTGGTGACTTTTAACTCAGATAGCGTGGGTACAGACAGAAGCTGTTACGTGGGCCTTGATAATGTTGCCAGTGGTCGCACTGCTGCAGGACTAATGGGTTTCTTGATTAAAGGGGGCGGCAAGGTTCTGGCCATTACGGGATATTTTGAGAATAATGTGAATACCATGAGACTGTCAGGATTTGTGGACATACTGAGGAAAGAGTATCCACAGATAAATCTAGTGAGTGTGGGGAGTGGCTTTGATGATGCCAAAGAAGTAGAAAAAATAGTAACAAATGCTTTTGAAGGATACAAAGATCTCGATGGAATCGTCATCTTTTCGGGAGGACAAGAAGGAGTTATACGAGCTTTAGACAAATGCAAAGTAGAGACCAAGCCTTACATCCTTGCTTATGATTTAACAGAAAATAACAAAAAAGCATTAAAATCAGGGGTGATAGACTTTGTCATAGACCAAGATGGCTACACACAAGGGAATCAAAGCTTGAAATTGCTTTCGGATATGCTGTTAGAGCAGAAAATGCCTAAGAGAGAGTATTACCATACTGAGATTATTATTAAAACGAAATACAACATATCATAATTTTAGGAGGAAAAGAGATGTCAAATACCATAAGATTAACCGTTGCCCAAGCAATTGTTAAGTTTCTAGACAACCAGTACGTTTCCATGGACGGAGTAGAGACCAAGTTTGTGGAAGGGTTCTTCACGATTTTCGGTCATGGAATTGCAGTAGGCCTTGGAGAGGCGTTAGATAGCAATCCAGGCGGATTGAAGGTTCTTCAAGGAAGGAATGAACAAGGGATGTGTCACACTGCTATCGGGTATGCAAAGCAAAGCAATCGCAAGAAGATCATTCCTTGCACGGCATCGGTTGGGCCAGGGTCGGCGAATATGTTGACGGCCTGTGCCACTGCAACAGTGAACAATATTCCTTTGCTGGTATTCCCATCAGATACTTTTGCCTCCAGGCAGCCAGATCCAGTGTTGCAGCAGTTGGAGCAGTCCTATAGCCTGGCCATTACTACCAACGACGCTTTCATCCCTCTTTGTAAGTATTGGGATCGAATTACGCGGCCGGAGATGATTATGAGTGCCTTAATCAATGCCATGCGTGTGCTAACAGACCCAGCAGAAACAGGAGCGTGTTGCATTTCTCTTTGTCAAGATACCGAAGGGGAGTCTTTTGATTATCCAGAGAGTTTTTTTGAGAAAAGAGTTCATCGTATTACTCGTCCTGTAGCAGTTGAAGAAGAATTAGAAGATCTTGTGAGCATTATCAAAGAAGGTAAAAAACCACTGGTAATTGTTGGTGGCGGTGTTCGGTATTCAGAAGCTGGAGAAGTAGTTGAAGAGTTCTGTTCGGAATTTAACATTCCTTTTGGGGAAACCCAAGGAGGAAAGAGTGCTTGTATTTCTAGCCATCCTTATTGTTTAGGCGGAATTGGCCTTACGGGAACCTCTGCCTCAAACAGCCTTGCCAAAGAGGCGGATGTGATTATAGCCATTGGTACTAGATTGACTGATTTCACCACTTGTTCCAAGTGGTTGTTCCAAAAAGAAGGAGTGAAGATTGTAACCATCAACAACAGCAGATTCCATGCTTATAAGATGGATGCAACCAAAGCTGTTGGAGATGCCAAGAAAACGGTAGAGACTCTTGCTAAGAAGTTGAGAGCAGTAGGGTATTCGTCTGCATATACTGACGAGATTGTAGAAGCAAAAAGAGATTGGGATAAGGAGATGGTTCATCTTGCCAACATTCGGTATACTGGCGATGACTTTACCCCATTGAATGAACCAAGAGACTTAAAAACCATTCCTGAGTTTGTCAAGTTAACAGGTGGAACGCTGACCCAAACAGGAGCACTAGCATCCATTCGAAAAGTCATTGATGAGGATGCTACAATCATTACAGCAGGAGGCTCTTTGCCCAGTTGTTTACAGAGAATGTGGACCACTGATAAAAGAGGGGGCTATCATGCAGAGTATGGTTATTCTTGTATGGGATATGAAATTGCCGCAGGTCTAGGTGTGAAGTTTGTTGAGCCGAACAATGAAGTGTATGCTATCGTAGGAGATGGTGGCTTCCAGATGCTTCATAGTGAGATTATGACCATGGTTCAAGAAAGGCAAAAAGTCAACATTATCGTCTTTGACAATTGTGGTTTTGGCTGCATCAACAATCTAGAGATGAATCATGGAATTGGTAGCATGGCTACTGAATTCAGATATACCGATGGAAGTAAACCCGCAGGAGATTTAATTCCTGTAGATTATGCAAAAATAGCCGAAGGATACGGTTTGAAATCCTATGTTTGCAAGACCAATGAAGAATTGGAGGCGGCTCTAGAAGATGCCAAGAAACAAGAAGTGGCTTGCTTATTTGATTTGAAGGTAATTCCAAAAACCATGTCAGACGGTTATGGGGCATGGTGGAATGTAGGCATTGCAATGGACTCTACCAATGAGAAGGTAAGAGAGGCGCGAGATGGTGTGCTGGAGGCAAGGTCAATTGCACGAGTGTACTAAGCGTATGGTAGGAGAGATTTTGCTGATGGATGTATTGTGCGTGCCAGCTAATCTACGAACAAGTGTCGTAAACAGATTATGATTGTCTGTTTGCGATATCTGCATAAGAAGAGGAGAAAAAAGATGAGCAAAGTTTTTGGGTACCCTGAGTTTGATTGTCATGGAGAGATGATTCTCACTACCCATGATAATGAATATAAGGACATGTTGATGGATGTACGAGTTTATACATTACAGGCGGGGATGAGCAGGGCGTTTTCAAGGAAAGATGAGGAGGTTGCAATTCTTCTTTTGAAAGGTGATTTAATCTTTAGATTTGATGGTGAAGAATATCTGGCAACTCGAAAAGACATGTTTACTCACGGGCCTTATTGTGTGCATTTTTGCAAAGAGGAGGAGGTAACGATTGAAGGGAAGGGAGATTCTGAGATACTGGTTCAAACCACCCATAATGATAAGGTTTTTTCTACAAGGTTATATCTGCCCGAAGATGCACCATGGAGAGAGGTTTGTAAAGGGAAGTTTGGAAACGTAGCCAATCGCAGGGTGAACACCATATTTGACCTAGAGATTGCTCCTTATTCCAATATGGTTCTTGGAGAAGTGTTAAACGATAAAGGGAACTGGTCAGGGTATCTGCCTCACAGGCATCCCCAACCAGAAGTCTATTATTTCCGTTTCGATCGTCCTGAAGGGTTTGGAGCTAGCTTTGTGGGAGATGAAGTGTATAAAAGCGTGGACAACAGCTTTTCCGCTATACCAGGAGGTGCACTGCATCCACAAGTGGTGGCACCAGGGTTTCAGATGTACACTTGTTGGATGATACGGCACTTGGATGGTAATCCATGGAATCAGACCGATCGTAATGAAGATGAGAAGTATTTATGGTTGCATGATGAGGATTAGAAATGGTTCTTGTAAAATTGCACTTGTGTATTATGATAGCTAAAAGGAAGTAGAATGGAGGGGCATTTATTTATGAAGTATGAAACTTTTGAACGAATGGAAGAATTTATGGCGAAGGCATTTGAGGCAGTAGGAGTACCTACAGAAGATGCTAAGATTTGCGCTGCTGTTTTGATAGAATCAGATAAGCGTGGCATAGATTCTCATGGTGTGGGACGCTTCAAACCTATATATATTGATCGCATTATCGATGGCATTCAAAACCCTGTGACAGAGTTTGAGATTACCAGAGAAGGGCCAACTACCGCTGTGGTAGATGGGCATGATGGAATGGGTCACGTCATTGCTGTGAAAAGCATGGAGTTAGCCATTGAAAAAGCCAAAAAATATGGCATGGGTATGGTGGCAGTTCGCAATTCTACCCATTATGGCATTGCTGGATATTTCACCATGATGGCGGCCAATGAGGGGATGATAGGGATTACAGGGACCAATGCCAGACCCTCTACGGCTCCTACCTTTGGTGTGGAAAATATGCTAGGAACTAATCCTTTAACGGTTGGATTACCAACAGATGAAGACTTTCCATTTGTGTTAGATTGCGCCACAAGTGTTTCGCAACGAGGGGCGATAGAGCATTATGCACGAATGGGGAAAGTGATGCCAAAAGGTTGGGTAGTCGACTCTAAAGGTTTGCCTGTTACTGATCCAGAAGTGGCTTTAGTAGGTCTTACAAGTGGGGATTGCGCTTTAGTGGCTTTAGGAGGATTAGGCGAAGAATTGGCAGGCTATAAAGGGTACGGCTATGCCACTGTGGTCGAGATACTTTCTGCAGCATTACAATCGGGCGCATTTTTAAAAGCTTTAACTGACAGAGCATCAGACGGAACAAAAAAACCATATCATCTGGGACATTTCTTTATTGCTATAGATATTAACGCTTTTGTAGATGTAGAAGAATTTAAACGTACCACAGGCGAGATTCTCAGGGAGCTTAGAGCCTCTCGGATAGCACCGGGACAGGAACGAATCTACACTGCTGGTGAAAAGGAATATCTGGCCTATGTGGAGCGTTCCAAAACAGGGATACCCATGAGTGAAGCGGTAAAAAAGGCGCTTCAGGATACAAGAGATAATTTGGAGATAGACTTCCGATTTGTTTGGGAGTAGAGGCTTAGCCTGACTAATCATTCATTAAAATGTTACTGATGTATTTATCGATGCTCTGGGCTCCGGCTCCTTGTGACGAAGCATAATTTGAACTTGCACTAGAAATCTCCACTGGACGAAGGGGATTCAAGTACTCTTTTACGAAGCGAAAGATATAACTGTTTAATTGTTCCAACACAAATCCGCCTAAAACAAAGTGCTGTACATCCAGAATAACATTCATGCTGGAGATGGCAAAGGCCAGGTGTTGAGCGATGTAATCTGCTACAAGAATGCTCTTTTCAGGGTTTGAAGGTTCAGTGTCGTCAAAGACATTGTAAGCAAATAAGTCTTCTAACATGGAAGGAATTAAAGCCGCCTCCAGAGTTTGGGAAGGCTTTTTTCCTTTGCGCATGAATTCGGCCAGAACCATATCAGAGATTTCGCCGGCGCTGTAGTTATTTCCTTTGCGCAGTTTTCCGTTGAGGATGATACCACTACCTACCCCATTGCCTAAAGTGATGTATACAAGATCGTCTAGGGGGGAAAGTTTTCGCATTTTAAACTCAGCAATGGCGGCAGCTCCTACATCGCTTTCAAAGAACACAGGGCACTTAAAGTGCTCTTCAAGAGTTACACGATGAGGTTCAAAATCGTAACTCTCTTCGATTCCAACCAAGGGTGCAGGAACCCGTGTACAACAGTAATCTGTATCTAGAAGTACAGGTAATGCTAGGCCTATGCTCATAAGCTTCTCTCTATTGATAGAGCTGTTGGATAGAAAGTCTTCTAAATGCCTTACTAAATGATGCTCCATGAGCTGAATGAATGAACCATAAATCCGTTTCCGTTTAGATTCTATAATTTTATAGTTTAGATCAATCAAAGTAAACTCTAGATACTTACTATCATAGGCCAGGCCTACGCTGTAGTAACGGTTGGGCATAAACTTTAAAAGACTAGGGCGACGACCAGCAGTCTCACTCTCTAAAAACCCCACGGCTTTTAATAATCCGTTCTCTGTAAAAAAATCCAATGTTTTAAGTACTGTAGGCAAAGATATTCCTGTTTCACGACAGATTTGAGCGCCGTAAACCGTTTGATTAATATTGTTGCGAATGAAATCATAGATAATTTTACGATTTTGTAATTTTAAGTCACTTCTGTCTGCAGATTTCAAGTTTGGACCTCTCTTTATATGTTAAATTAACCGACCCAAAAAACCATTTTGTTTTTGGGTCGGTCAGCTTGAAGTTTTTTATTACCAATGCATCTCCGGTAGAATGTCTTTCTGGCGTTCACACATCTCATCAATTAGAGCAACAGCATTGTTATAAGTTGACACCGTTGGATCCAGCAACAATGCTTGAAGAAGCTTGTTTCGGCTACGCTCATGATAGGCGTCAAGGACTAATTTATGAATGGCGCCTTGAGTGGAAATCATGGCAGCTATAGCAGTGGGTAGAGGATCGGCTTGCTCAGGGTGAATGCCTCGCCCATCTACCTTGGCTGGAATTTCGATAACCATGCCTTCGGGTAAGTCTTTTGCATATCCGTAGTTGGGCAGGTTCAGTGCGTTAAATTCAGAAGGCTTGTCAAAGAAAATAGACTCGGCAATGGGGATTCCGAACTCATTTGCATAGGTGTAATCCTCAATATCAGCGTTGAAACTTTGTAGGAAGCCAGGGTCGCCGTCGAAGTTCTCCTCTGGAGAGAAAAACTCTCTGCCTGTGGGATTGCTGGAAAAAGAATAGATAAATTCAGGGGTCTTGCCGGTTTCCCAAGGGCGCTCTGTGGCTGGATCATAGAAAAATTGAATCTTCGCACTTGCCAGCATATCGTCGCTCCAAGCCATGTACTCACCTACGTGGTTTGTTCCAGGATATGACCATAGTCCGTAGGTACGTAACATCAAACGTGGTAAGGCGTACTCGTCCCAATGGGCCAACCAATCGACTTTTCTTTCGTGCTCTCTCAGACGAGGGTATAAATCTTCCCCAGTTTCTTTATCCCAAATGCGAGTAAGCCAGCCAAAGTGATTAAGGCCTACTGCTTTAACAGCCACACGATCAAGTGGTAGATTCATAAATTTGGCGGCGGATTCCACACCCATGGATACGCCGTGACACAAGCCTACAACTTTAACTTTAGTGAAACGTGTAAGACCCTCTACCAGTTTAGCTTCAGGATTGGTATAGTTTAATAACCAAGCATCGGGGCATTCTTTTTCCATTGTACGAGCGATTTCTAACATGGGGGGGAGGTTTCGTAAAGTGTGGAACATTCCTCCTGGGCCTCCGTTCTCGCCATAAACTTGGCGGAATCCATAGCGACGGGGAATGTGGAAATCCATGGACCAGTAATGATAACGTTCTAACTCGATAGCCGTAATTACAAAATCTGCCCCACTTAAAGCCGTTGCTAAATCAGTGCCGGATTCAATGTGAATGTTTTTGCGATTTACTTTTTCTGCCATTTTTTTACAAAATCCACTGCTAACATCCAGTGCTTCTTGGCTGATGTCCATCAAATATATATTGATTTGGTCAAGGTTTGAGAACATTTCATTGCGTAAGATATCCGCTAGGGTTGGTGGGCTAAAGCAGATACTCCCTGCCCCGACGATTGTGAATTTAACTTTAGTTTTCATCTACTCTTCTCCTTTGCTTTTTTGTTGCTTGCTACTAGAGCGAGAAGCATAACCAGATTCGATTTATTCTTCTCAGCCTAAAGATAGTGGTTGAATAACTTAACTTTGTTTAGTTATTGCATACATATTAACTCCACTTCTGTACTCTTGTCAACTGTTTTTGGTGAAAAAAACGGTTGACAAGATGTTTAATTTCATATAAACTACAGTTAATTTAACTTTGTTCAGTATTGTTGTAGATAAGTGGTAATAGGTGAAGACAGGTGGTGATGAGTGTTTTGGAGCTTAAAATTTTTGATACCTACACTCAAATGTGCGAAGAAATTGCATTGGAAATCGCAGAGGAAATGCGTAACAATCCTAACTTGATGTTAAGCATTGCAGCAGGGCATACCTCCTTGGGATTGCTAGAGTCTTTGGTACGACTACACGAAAGTGGCGAGATTGACTTTTCCGATGGGCGATTTGTGGCACTGGACGAGTGGCTGGGTATGTCTGACGAGGACTCGGAGAGTTGCGCCGCATTTTTAAAAAGAAACTTTCTTGATAAAGTGAACTATAAGAACGAAAATATCAGGCTTTTTAATGGAAGAACAACAGATCATGAGACGGAATGCCGTTCGGTGGAAGCTTTTATTGAAAAACAATCAAAAAGTGGTGTGATTGAGTACTTGGTTTTAGGTGTGGGAATGAATGGACATCTGGGCTTGAATGAACCGGGTAGCAGTTTTCAATCCCGTACTCGGGTAGTAGAAGTTGACGAAACCACGCAAACTGTAGGACAAAAATATTTCAAAGAAAAGACGGAGATTTTGGGAGGCATCACCTTGGGGATTGGAAATTTTGCCCAGGCTTCTCGAAGTGTTTTGATGGTCAGCGGTACTCACAAGCAGGAGATTTTACAAAAAATCATTTCTGGTCCCATTACGACAGAAGTGCCTGCTACTGCTATGTGTAACTTTAACAATGCTACTGTTTATTGTGATAGAGATGCATATGATTCAAAGGATATAGTGAAAGTATAAAAATGGAGGCCATCGATGGAAATATCTTCAAAGAAAATGTCTTCAAAAAAGAAAAAAAAATTAGTGTTTTGGGGAAATGAAATTCTATTTCTTGGTCCAGCGGTAGTGTTGTTTACGCTTATGCTTGTAGTTTCTTTTGGGCGGAGTATTTTCTACTCGTTTACCGAATGGAACAGCATCACGGCGGCAACATTTGTTGG
>JGI20163J15578_10001059_pt1 | contig 11361 bp, 7 predicted proteins | sample TergutCu122P1_FD_15578 | JGI IMG/M metagenome (IMG submission 15578)
TTACGCCACTCTGTACATACAAAAAACCGACAACAGTTGAGTTCATCATTGTTATCGGCTCTTTTATTATCTTATCATCTCTTTAACCCAGAATAGTATGCTCTTTTTGCATTTTAATCCATCTCACTCTATACCCTTGGCTACAGTTTATACTCCAAATCTATAATAGAAAAGATATCACCATTAACACAATGATAACCACAATCAATCCAACCATTAGCATAATTCCAATTGGGCTACCAAAATTAATGGTCATCCCTAACCCAAAACGTTTTTCCACCCACACGGTAGGGTCTTTTGGATTGAAGTAGAATAAGCCCATCTTCCAATACTTGTCATCATCATAAGTACTCCCTGATTCCACATTCGCCTCTTTATCATTTACCCTCAATCTCTCGCCACCTTGTCCATATCGAATGGCAATGTAGAGGCTTCCCCCTATTGAAGGAACCAATATAATTATCGTTGCAATCAAGATATAATTTCCCTCTTGAATGCCAAACACCATAAAACACTGTATCAATAAGAACAATAAAGAAACTAGAGTAGCCATTGCAAATAATAACTTGGACATAGCATAACGAAAAGCAATGTTTTGGGCTCTTGAAACCTTGGGGTTTTCCACATTTAGTTTTTGTTTTGCCTTTTTAATACCATGGTTAATCACTAGCATAATCGTTAACATTCCCAGCTGGAAAAGAGGAAATGACAAAAACATACTAATGTTTCTTTCTCTATATCTAGTTACCTCTCCATCAACTCCCCAGTGTACAGGAACTTGATAAGGAATTCTGTCATAGAAGAAGATAGGAACTAAAATTGTCGCCAATATAATAACGATATTGACTCCAGCAAACCAAAAGTTTGAGACCACTTTATTTTCCTTGTTGAAGCCTGTAGATATGACAATCTTCTGATTCTCTACATCACTCTCTTCTGAGGGAAAAGTCTCTTTGAAACTCTTCATCTGTCTATGATAAACATAATAAATGCCATAGGAAATAAAACAATAAGCAAGAATCGCCACTGTGATATAAATCGCCATTAAATTCATCATCTCTTCATTGCTTCCAAAGAAGATAAAAGGAATGCACATCAAAAGGCATAAAACCAAAATAATCAGAAAAAAATCATTCTTTTTCTTCACCACAAATGGATCACTTGTCCTACCCTCTGGGATGAACACCCCAAAAACCGTTTCTCTTCTGGTAATGTACGGCGTGATGGCAATAACAATCCCTGTAAATATAAAAGTAACGATCATAATAATTGTAAGTTGTAACATCTTTTACACCCCTTTCTTTTTTATCTTTATTCAAATTCATACCTCTTAGCTTTCAAATTCATTCTTTTTAACTAATAAACTCCATCTTTCATGTCTGTACATTTCCTCTTTTTTGCCTTATAAGCCCTTGAACTTCATCTAACAAAACAGCTATCTTCTCATCAGACACCCGAAATAACTCTTTTTCCAGTAACAATTCATAAAGTTTCTCTTTTAACACTTCTTCCACTTCTGACTCTGGTTTGGCGAACTCCCTTGGATTCACTATAAACCCACCCTTACCTTTCACTAGAATATTTTCATTCTCTAGATGTTTATAAACCTTGTTCACTGTATGCATATTAATGCCCAAGTCCGACGCCAATACTCTTACTCCAGGTAAAGAATCACCAGGGGATAACTCTTTGTTTAACACTCCTCGTTTGATCTCAAGAATCAGTTGCTCATAAATTGGTTTTTTACTATTGGGTTTAATTTCAAGAAACATCATTCACCCTCCTTTATCATGTGTACAGAGCTGTAAGGACATGAATCAGCCGGGCGTGCTACAGCAGGAGTTAATCCTGCTTGCCCACAGCTGATACAGCTCTGGCACAGGGGTAGAGAGGCAAAAGGCGCCTCCTACTCCATATTGTTCTACTGCTTCTATAACAACTATAACACACACTTCTGTTCTAGTCAAGCTATAACAAAAAAAGTTTTAAACTAACTACAATAATAAAAATATACAGCAATAACATACCACAACAAAAATGTTGACAACTCACTAAGAAAGTGCTAAAGTTCACTTTGGAGGATTACTCTTATTAAGGAGAATTTGTTTCCCCATGAAATGCTTTAATATTGAACACTTCATTAACTTCAGAAACATAAGAAAGTCTACAGGATGGCAGGTAGGTTTATTTGTTGTGCAAAAAAATAATCCACCTACTCTATTTATGTAGCTTTTTTTATTATAAAAAATCTACAAATACCCGAATGTTTAGGTGGTGTAACCCCTAGGCATTTTTTTGTGTACAGAGGGACGTAATGAAATTTCCTACCCGATTATTCATATATAGAAAAGAGGTATTTGTAAATGTTAGAAATCGTGTTTAACAACGTAAAAAGAAATTTTGGATATAAAGACGTACTCAGCGAACTATCCTTTGAAGTTCTCACTGGAGACAGAATGGCCATTATCGGTGCCAATGGCTGCGGTAAAACCACTGCACTGAAGATTATCGCTGGAATAGAGAGGATAGACTCGGGGCTCATCACCATCAGAAATGGTGCCACCATTGGTTATCTTCAACAGGCAAACCACGAAGTTGATGAAGAGATTACCGTCAATGACTTCATCAAAACAGGCCAAAAGGAATGTTTAGAACTAGAAAACAAACTCCAAGAGCTTGTAGAAGAGATGGAGGTTTCTAAGGGTGAAATGGAGCAACTTTTGGCCCGATATGATAGGGTTCAAAATGCCTATATTGCTAAAAGGGGCTACGAGCTAGAAGAATCTTTCAATAAGATTTGTACCGGCTGTAAAATCACGAAAGATTTACTTGAGAAGAATTACGGTGTTCTTAGTGGTGGAGAGCAGACCATTGTTAATGTTGCTCGTATTTTATATGGCAACCCTGACATCTTGTTACTGGATGAACCTACCAATCACCTGGACATTCAAACCACCGAATGGTTAGAGGACTTTATCAAAAAATACCACGGCACGGTAATCCTTGTCTCTCACGATCGTTACTTCATTGATAAGATTGCCACCAAAACTTTGTTGATTGAAAACGGCAAGGCTCATCTTTATCATGGGAATTACTCCTACTTTTTAAAAGAAGATGAAAGAAGAACCCTAGCCCAATTTGACCATTATAAAAACCAGCAAAAGCAGATAGAGGCCATGAAAAACTCCATTAAACAACTTCGGGAGTTTGGAAATCATTCGGGGAATGAAAAGTTTTTCAAAAGAGCTGTCAGTATTCAAAAAAGATTAGAGAAAATGGATGTCATAGAAAAACCCACTACTACTCGAGCTCTTTCTTTAGATTTTGAGTTGAAAAATCGCTCTGGGAAAGATGTGATTGCTATAGAAGAATTGAACCTTACTATAGGAGACCGCAACCTTATTAAAAGCGGAAACATTAACATCTACTACGGGGATAAAGTCTGTATACTGGGAAAAAATGGAACGGGTAAGTCAACCTTATTGAAGGCTATCTTAGGGCACTTAAGCCCAACTATGTATTTAAATCAAAGTGTTGAGCCTAAGTTTTTAACGAAGGAATATTTACCGGATACAACAAGCCCTCTATCAGAGAACATTAAACCCTTCAAAGAACCAAGACAAATAGAAGCACCAAGACAATTTAAAAGTATCACTAAGTCAAAAGAAGAGGTTCAGATAGTAATTAATGCCTCCAAATTCAAGGTAGGAGAAAGTGTAAAAATAGGCTATATCTCCCAAGAGATTACCTTTGAAAATGAGGGCAGCTCCATCTTAAAGATTTTCCAAGATTATTGTGTGGGAACAGAAACCCTTCGCCGAACAAAATTATCCCGGTTTCGGTTTATCGGTGAAGATGTTTTTAAGAAAGTAAGTAGCTTAAGTGGAGGTGAGCGAGTTAAACTTCGATTGGCTTGTTTGATGGAGCAAGAAGTGAACTGTATTATTTTAGATGAACCCACCAACCACATTGATATTGACACCAGAGAAGTATTGGAAGACGCCCTTAAAGACTACAAGGGAACCCTTATCTTTGTTACTCACGACCGCTACTTCACCAATACTTTAGCCAAGAAAATCATTGCCATTGAAGATGGCAAAGTCACTACCTTTGTAGGTGATTATGATGATTATAAGGACTCCCAAGGGCAATAAGGAATTTATTGACAGCTTTATTTTCACGTGTTATAGTTCAGGGCAAAGAAAGACAAACCTGATGACATTTCCTCAAAACAAGGAGGCAAAAGGTGAAAAAACTATTTTTTTTAGTCCTATTTTTCATTACCCTATTGTTCATAGGTTGCAGAGCAGAGCAGGAAACTGTAGAGCCCCAAGGTTATATTGTATTTGGCTTTTCTCAATTAGGAGACGAAAGCGAGTGGCGCTCTGCTCATTCACATGACATTAAAAGTGCTGCGGAATTTGAGGACATTCAACTTTTATTTGACAATGCCCAGCAACAACAATTCAATCAAATCAAAGCCATCCGCTCCTTCATTCTCAAAGGCGTGGATGTGATTGCCTTTAGTCCCATTGTTGAAGAAGGTTGGGATAATGTTCTGATGGAGGCAAGAGAAGCTGGCATTCCAGTGATTGTAGTGGATCGAAAGATAGAAACCGACGACCCCTCTCTTTATACTGCCTTTATCGGCTCTGATTTTTATCGAGAGGGAGTTCGGGCAGGAGAATTTATATTGGAGCGGTTCGATAACGTGGATCGAGAGATACGAATCGCCGAAATCAGTGGAACCATCAGCTCATCTCCTATGATTGGTAGATATGAAGGGGTGCGAAGTGTCCTTAACCAGGATCCCCGTTTTGAAATTGTGATTTCTGTTTCTGGGGACTTCATGCGTTCTAGGGGTAGAGAAAGTATGGAGGTCATCTTACAAGAAACCCCTGACATTGACGTCCTCTTTGCCCACAACGACGACATGGCATTGGGTGCCATTGAAGTTTTAGAAGAACATGGCATTATTCCTGGAGTGGATATGATTATCATCTCTGTTGACGCACAAACTTCTGGCCTGGAAGCCTTACGTCAAGGTAGAATCAACTGTCTTGTGGAGTGCAGTCCTTATATTGGCAAAGAGTTAATGGAGCTTGCACTTGCTATTGTAAATGGTGAACCCTTCAATCGGTATACTTATACTGAAACTCGAGTGTTTACGGATAGGGATGATTTTGACACCTTACCTGTGAGGTGACATGCTCACACACAGGAAGGTCCAAATGCTCTTGTTTGAAGTAGAGCTTCTCTTGAGATGTGCCTAAATGTACTTCCGTTTACCCATTTGACGATTTTCCCCTGTAACCATAGGCTGACTTCCATATTATCAATACTGTAAACCACATGGACTCAAGTACAGTCAGACTACTCAATTAGGAGCAAATCATAATGAAAATCATTAAAGACAAACTCCCCAACATCAAAAACAGTATTATCGGAAAGGTAACCATACTCTTTGGTATGATGTTTTTGCTGTTACTTACTCCTGTTATTGTTCAAAGTTTCACCTCTTTTCAGCAAGCACGTGCTTATCGGGATATTATTGACACCATTATCATTGTTAATCAAATCAATACCGACGTTAACGAACATGTTGTGCCCACCGCCTGGAATATTGTTGCTGGAAAGTCAAGCTTTGAAGATAGTGGAATCTTAATCATCATGGAAAGCCTTAGAAGTCGAATGATTGGCGTTAGAGACAACACGGACTCTAGTGAAGATTGGACTCATATGGAAATCTCTCTAAGAGCCCTTACCACATTGGAGAATTATCTTCTCATTCTGCAAACTCAAATCCAGCAGCGCTATCCTGTGGATGAAAATGAAATCATTCTCGAGGAAATTCGCATTTGTGTTGCAGGTATCAGTGACTTGCTTTTAGAATTCTCTGCTAAACAGGTGAATGACGCAGCTGTACTCAACCAAACCATGTCCAGAAGAAGCACCTTCAACTTTATCCTCAATCTGGTTCTTATTGCTGTGGTGCTCATCGTCTGCTGGTTTACCTTCTGGTATCTGTCAAGAAGTCTACAGACTCCCATAAGAAAGCTCCTCATTATGTCCAACAAAATCTCCGAAGGGGATTTTAGCCCACGAGTTTCTCTTTCCTCTTCTGATGAGTTCAACGACTTAGCAGACAGTATGAATACCATGTCTGAGAAAATAGAACTGTTACTAGAAAAAAGCCTTGCGGAACAAAAACAGATTCAAATGTTAGAGTACAAAGTGATGCAAGCTCAGGTATCCCCTCATTTTCTGTACAACACTTTAGACGCCATTATCTGGGCAGCAGAAGCAGACAACAAGCAAGAAGTCCTTACCCTTGTCACTTCACTATCCTCTTTCTTTAGAATCTCCCTTAGTCAAGGCATGGACTTTATTCCCATCTCTGATGAGATTGAGTATGTACGAAGCTATTTGATTATTCAACAAGTTCGTCACCATGATGTACTATCCTATGAAATCAATATCGATGACAATATTCCCAAGCTTAAAATCCCCAAGCTACTTCTACAGCCTTTGGTTGAAAATGCTTTATATCATGGGATTAAAAACACCAGGGAACCAGGTACCATCATTGTAAATATTCGCAAAGAAGGGGAACATCTTCGCTTTTCTGTCAGTGATGATGGGATTGGCATGACAGAAGAAGCCCTTATGGCTCTACAAGCTGAACTAACCAATGGTTCTGGCAGTAAAGGCTTTGGACTATTTAATGTCAATAGAAGATTGGAATTATATTACGGTATGGTCAATGGAATTCAGATAGAATCCGAGTATAAAAAAGGAACCACCGTTAGTTTTGCAATTCACATAGGAGAGGGAAGCTGATGAAATATAAAGTGTTTTTTGTAGACGACGAAGCCTCTATGCGAGCTGGAATTAGAAACAGCGTTGATTGGGAAAACTCCGATTTCACCTTAGCCGGGGAGGCACCTGATGGGGAGATTGCACTCTCTATGATGGAAGAGATCAAACCAGATATTCTTGTTACGGATGTAAGAATGCCTTTTATGGACGGCTTAGAATTGTCAAAACGAGCAAAACTCCTCATGCCTTGGCTTAAAATCATCATACTCAGTGGTCATGATGAATTTGAGTATGCCAAACAAGCCATTGCTATTGGAGTGGAAGATTATCTCCTTAAACCCATTACCTCTGCCATGTTAATGGAGACACTCACTCAAGTGGCAGAGCGACTCTCTGAGGAAAAGAAAGAATCTACCTATGTTGAAGCAATGATTGAAAGTGAAAGAAACAACAAAATCGAAAACTTCATCTCCGATTTGCTCTATGGAGGAATCGATTTAGATCTAGCACCCACCTTAGCTGAAGAACTAAAATGTCCCATTATCGCCAACTATTATTTAGTGATGTATATTGAATTCCACCGTTCCTCTCACAAAATATCAGACGTCTATTACGACGCCAGGCAGTGTGCCAAAACAGTATTGGACGGATTGGAAGGAGTTCTTCTCCTGCAACAAGGTGCCGATCGACTGATTTGTGTGCTCATGGATCAGGAAGAAAACCAACTGGAAGAAAAAGCCTATTCTTTAGCCCAAAGTGTAAAGTCCAAAGTGGAAGCAAATGAGCAATGTTTGGTATCTGTCGCCTTAGGTACAGTGGTTCCCCAACTAAAGGACTGGCCCAAATCACTTACTGACGCAGATATCTCTAGGCAATATATGAACCTTACCAAGCGGAATCAAATCATCAGCATGAGAGATATTCGAAACGACAGTTTAATGCCTTTTTCCGCTCTTAACAAACTGCCTACCGCAGACAAATTGCGCTATGCTGCTCATAGTGATATCCCAAAACTTGTGGCGATTCATTTTGAGGACACCTCTTCTAATTCCTTTGTATACATGAACTATGTTTTAATGGACGTGCTCATGTCCTCTTCTAAAATCATTGAAGAACTGGGTGGCAATGGAAACGAGGTGTTGGCGGAGTATTCTGATGTCAGCAAACTGCTGCAAGCTTCTTATGAAGCAGAGAAAATGAACGCTTTGCTAACTGCTATCTTTGAAAAAGTCATTACTTTTAGAGATAACGCTGCTGGCGGAGCCTACCGTGACATCATAAAAAAAGCCCAAGACTATATACAGGAGAATTATCTCAGTAAAGACATCTCCATTCACTTAGTTGCTAGAGAAGTAGGACTTTCTCCAAACTATTTCAGCACCATCTTTAGCCAAGAAACAGGGGAAACCTTTATCAGCTATTTAACCAATCTGCGAATTGAACAAGCTAAACTTTTGCTAAAAACCACTTCTATGCGAATCATCGACATTAGTTATGAGATTGGATACAACGATACTCAGTATTTTAGTTACGTTTTCAAAAAGAAAGTTGGAATGACACCTAAGGAGTTTCGAAGTAAATAACTTCCTTCGCTAAAATGCTTCATTTTACATTGTCCACTCCTACCTCTGAAATCAAAACTCTACTATCACCATCTACACCCTCCACAAGCCTTTTAACTAGGTGTTGATGGAGGGTGTTTTTACTCTCTTCCCATCTCCGTAAAATTTCCTGTTTTTTTCAGAAAAAATCCATAAATTTCTTTTAACCCCCTTGGTATAATCAAACCCAATATTGAAGGTTTGGATATTTTTACAACTTTAGTTTAGAGAATCAAGGAGTGAACTGTCCAAACAAATACCAGTTAACTTTATAGGATTATAAGGAGGATTTTTAATGAAAAGTTTAGTTAAAAAAATGTTAGTGGTTCTTTTATCTATTGGATTAGTTTTTGTATTTGTTGGCTGTGACACTGCAAATGCTCCAGATCCTGCTCCAGCTGAAACGCCCGCCGACACCCCAGCCGAGGCTCCCACAGAGGATCCACCTGTGGCAGACCGAGTAATCACCGTTGGTTTTTCTCAGATTGGTTCTGAGTCAGACTGGCGAATTGGAAACACCGTGTCCGTTACAACAGCATTGGAAGAAGCTGGCTGGAATGTTATCTTTAACGATGCTAATCAGCAACAGCATCTACAACTTCAAGCCATCCGTGACTTCATCACCCAAGGGGTAGACTATATTGTACTTGCTCCTATCGTAGCCACCGGTTGGGATGGAATTATACAAGAAATTGAAGACGCTGGCATTCCCTGGGTACAAATTGACAGAGGAATTGATATGCCTGGAATAGAGAACTATCGAATATCTTGGATTACCAACAACTTTGAGGACGAAGGAAGAAGAGCTGGGGAATGGCTCATTGCCTATTTAGAAGAAACCGGCCGTATGGAAGATGACATTAACATCGTTGAATTACAAGGTACCGTTGGTTCTAGTGCCGCCATTGACCGTCAGCGTGGTTTTGCTGAGATGATAGCAGGTCATCCTAATCTAGAGATTACCCAATCCCAAACCGGTGACTTTACAACAGAACTTGGCATGGTTGTGATGGAAGCCTTCTTAGGTGCTGCCGATCGACCCATCGATGTACTTTTTGCTCACAACGATGGTATGGCATTAGGTGCGATTCAAGCCATTAGAGACGCAGGTCTGGTTCCAGGAGAAGACATTATTATCATTGGAGTAGACGCTGTAGCCCTTGCATTTGAAGCCATTGTGGCAGGAGACATGAACGTGACTGTTGAGTGTAGTCCACTTCTAGGTCCAACTGTAGTTGAAGTAATCAAAGCACATATGGCAGGACAACCCATTGAAGCAGAGATTTTCTCCAGCGTTCGTGTATTTGACGAAACACTCAGCCTCATTATGCCTGACCGATTTTTAAGTGCTGCTGAGGATCTGCCCAATAGAGTATACTAAAAGTTACCCATAACACAGACAAGTCTATGTAATGTTCCAAATAACGCTAATCGAGTATGGAAACACCCATTTCAGTGAGATGTGATTCCAACGAAGATGAGATTACAGCAATCTGTGTTCAGAAAAATAATCGATTTAAGAAACATAAGGTAGGGGGTGAAGAGTGAGTAACCTCCTACCTAGATGTATTAACCAATCTCATTTGTCGAAATGTTTTATCCGTTAGGGAGGTGGTAAAGTGAATCAAGATGTAATTCTTGAGATGTCTAAAATTAATATGAGCTTTCCTGGTGTTAAAGCCCTTCAAGATGTTGATTTCAAACTTAAAAAAGGTGAAATCCATTGTATTATGGGGGAAAACGGAGCGGGGAAATCCACTCTCATTAAATGCTTAACAGGGGTTTACCAAATGGACAGCGGAAAAATCATCTTAGACGGTGAGGAAATCCGTCCACAATCTGTAAGCGAAACCATGAAAATAGGAATTAGTAGTGTTTTTCAAGAGGTGAACTTATGTCCCAATCTAACTGTAGCCGAGAACATTTTCATCGGCCGCCAACCCATGAAATTTGGCACCTTTGTTGACTGGGGCAAGATGAACAAGCTTTCCAGTAAAGCTCTTGAAAAATTTGATTTACATATAAATGTAGCAAGAACTTTGGACTCCTACCCCATTGCTGTTCAACAGATGGTTGCCATTGCTAGAGCTGTGGACGTATCTGCCAAAGTACTTATTTTTGATGAACCTACATCTTCTCTTGATAAAGGGGAGGTTGTTAGGCTTTTTCACATTATGAGGAAACTAAAGGAAGAAGGGATGGCGATTATTTTCATCACTCACTTCCTTGATCAAGTCTATGAAATTTCCGACCGAATCACCGTTCTTAGAGATGGTAAGTTAATCGGCGAATACTTAACAGAGGATTTATCAAGAATTGATTTGGTCAATAAGATCGTAGGGAAAGAATTTGACCAAATTGCTACTCTGAAAAAGGCCACACCAAAAGAAAATAACAAAGTAGTCATCCAAGCAGATGATGTCTGTGTTGACGGTTCTATAAGCAATGTGAATCTTACACTTCGGGAGGGAGAGATTATAGGATTTGCAGGGCTTCTTGGTTCAGGAAGAACAGAAACCGCTAAAACTCTATTTGGATTAGATAAGATTAGCTCCGGCAGCATCTCTATAAAAGGCAAAGCCATTCAGCTACGCAGCCCCGTTGTAGCAATCCAGAATAAAATTGCATTTTGTCCTGAAGATAGAAAAAGAGACGGCATTGTAGCAGAGCTTACCATTAGAGAAAATATCATTTTAGCCCTACAAGGTCGCAGTGGAATCTTCCGGTACCTTAACCAAAAGAAACAGGAGGAGTTGGCAGACAGATACATTCAGCTACTAGACATTGCCACTCCTGATGCCGAGAAGAAAATTGGAGAACTTTCCGGTGGCAATCAGCAAAAAGTTATCTTGGCAAGATGGTTGGCTACAGAGCCAGACGTATTGATACTGGACGAGCCCACTAGAGGCATTGATGTAGGAGCAAAGGCAGAAATCATCAA
>JGI20163J15578_10001062_pt1 | contig 11356 bp, 8 predicted proteins | sample TergutCu122P1_FD_15578 | JGI IMG/M metagenome (IMG submission 15578)
ATGTGGTGATACGCCACTATGTGGTGATACGCCACTATGTGGTGATACGCCACTATGTGGTGATACGCCACTATGTGGTGATACGCCACTATGTGGTGATATGCCACTATGTGGTGATATGCCACTATGTGGCGATACGCCACTATGTGGTGATACGCCACTATGTAGCTTACGCTACTGTATCTGATATGGTATCATACGTTAACGCTTTTTCTTTTGCATTGACGCAATGACCCACTTATAGGAATCATACCACAATCGCAACATTTTTGCAAAGGAAAATGTAATTTTTTTAACGTTTTAGGTATATTTATCAACGTTTACGTCTTTAGACCCCTTAGAAATAGGCACTTTTATTTTATTGTTTCAATTCCCCACTCACGCTTACGACGTCCTCATCAGAAACGTATCTATTTTTACTCTTTCACCATCCGTCCATAGCAGAATTGCTCCTTTTTCATTTGTACGATAAATACGACTACCAAACTCTTCCAAACGTTCAACTACATCTGCATGGGGATGTCCAAAGCGATTATTAACGCCTGACGAGATTAGAGAGAAGTGCGGACGTATTGCTAATAGGAATATCTCACTACTAGAAGTGCGAGAGCCATGATGAGCTACTTTCAAAACTGTGTACTCCTTTAATATGTAGTTATCTACTAACCATGCTTCTAGCCTTTCCTCCGCATCTCCTGTAAAAAGCATGTTGAAATCCTTATAAGAAAGAGATAATACCATCGACGTATCATTGCCGACCGGCCCAATATGTTCCGCCGTTGGTGCCAAGGAGACAAGTTGAAGTTCTCCCTCCTTGATGCCTTGCCCGGGAGCCACACTCCTTACATTAGTGTTGTTTTCATTAGCTATGTGGGCTATCTCCCACAGCATATCATCCCACATCGACACGGGCGGTAAGATCAGGGTGTGAATCGTGATTCCCAATTTCTGTTGCCCCAACATTTCCCGGATGCCACTTAGATGATCTCCATCACCATGAGAAACAAACACATAATCCAATTCACGAATACCACGAGATGCGAGAAATGGTGTAATACGATACCTTCCCACCTCAGGTACACTAGAACTTCCACCATCCACCAGGATATGTTTACCTTTAGGGGTACGAATATAAATTCCATCACCCTGCCCCACATCAATCATCGTAATCATCAACTCTTGTTCAAAGTGGTAGCTAGGGTACAGGGAAAGAATCATCCCAATTAGCAAGCCAACTAGGGCAATCTTCGTTTTTCTCATCACGTTATATACTCCATCTTCGCAACCTTTAGAAGTGGGGAACTTACTTTGATGGTCTTTTATCGTTTTCTTACTTGCGTTTGGGCAGTCGGCGGACAAAGGTAGGCGTTTCATAAGAATCATGGTGATTATATAAACCGAGAATAGTAACAGATAATAACTAAAGATTTGTCGGTTCCAAGGCCGCCCCAATACAATGCGACTTGCCGGCAATGATAAAGTTAATTGGCATGCGTTTTCATATAACCATAGGATGCCTCGACAGATAAAAAAAATACCATCGCTTAATAATGGACTAATCCACATTAGAGCTGAGCCTAACAATGCAACCCCCAATAACAAGGATAACAACGGAACAATAAGCATGTTAAGGAAAATGGAATACAAGGGAAATTCAAAATAGAAATAAAGAAGTATCGGAAGTAACATGAGGTGAATCGATAGATTTGCCAGAAAACCTTGCTTGATTCTTTTTTTGAGGCGATATTGCCATCTTCTTACCGAGGATGCTTTTACATATCTCTGCTTCTGTTCGGGAAGTAGCCTTTCAAAAAGCGGCAACAAGATTGATAACCCAAGAATTGCCCCAAAGGAGAAAAGAAATCCCGCATCGGTCAGATAGAGGGGACGCCACAGAAGGATGCAAATGCCCGCTAGAGACAAACTGGTAGGAGTATCATAGTTGCGACCGGTCATCTCGCCTCCCATTTTTATCCCAAACATCAGAAAGGCTCGCATGGTTGAAGCACTAAACCCAATCATTAACGTATATAATAGAAGAAACCCGATTCCAAATAGTCCTGTACTCCAAAATGACAGCCCCATTTTTCGCAATAGCAGATAGATACCCATTCCTAAAAAAGACATATGCAAGCCGGAAATTGCCAGGATGTGACCGATGCCACTCTTCTGGTACAATATCCTCGTCTCCTGCTCTATTTCCCTCCTTTCGCCCAGCAAAAGAGCCGCTATAATTCCCCCATGCTCTTCTCCGAGCCGATCCAGCAACTGAGCTTTCCACTTGGCACGAAGATGGAATAACCATTCTCTTACTTTATTTACATCGTCGTTTACCACATGGACAGAAGCTGCCCAGACCATACCTTCAATGCCTTGTTTTTGATAATGGAATCTTTGATTGAAATTTCCCGGATTGCGTGCTTCTTCGAAAAAACGTAAAGTGCCGGATACTAGAATTTGATTTCCAATCGCAATACTCGAATCTTTTAAAATGGAGTAATCTGGAATAGAATCTTTCGGAATAGAATCTTTTGGAATAGAATCTTTTGGAATGTAAACTAGAAGTTTTATTTGTTTTGAGATTTGTGAATTGAGTATTTCTGTGTTCGGCTTATCCCTTACATGTAGTTTATCGCTCAAAATGTGAATATTCTTTACCGATACCACATGATGCCGTTCTCTTTCTTCCCGTTGATAAACGGTGCCCTGAAGCGTTATTTCTCCACCTACGGGAAATTGCTTCTCCAAAGCCAAGGTCGGGGTTTGTAAGAATACCCCCAGCAGCACCCGTATAGCTAAAAAGCATACGGCTACTACACATATTTTTCGTTTAATCATACTATCTTAATTTTCACCCCTTCCTTACACCCCTTACGTACATCAGTGGAATCCGAACCGTAAAGGTCGCCCCTTCCCCTTCCTTGCTGTACAGCTTAATCGAGCCACGATGCATAATCACTACATTTCTGGCGATGGAAAGACCCAGCCCGGTTCCTTGATTCTCATTGGAGTGAGATTTATCCAACCGATAGAACCGTTCATAAATATGTCCATGCTCTTCTTCCGGGATGCCAATCCCACTATCCGACACATTAATATAGAAATATCGAAAATCCCCGTTTAGAGAAATATGAACCCAGCCACCCACGTGATTATATTTAATGGCATTTTCGACTAGATTAGATATTGCCAAGGTCACTTTAACTTCATCTATCTCCGCCATAATCGGCCGAAAACTTTCTAAACGTAGTTCCACTTGTCTTTGCTCGGCAATGGGACGTAGCCGTTTTAGGATTCGCTCCAAGGATTTATTAACATCCACCCGCTCGATGTTCAAATCCGGCGTTGCTTTATCCAACTTTACCATCGACAATAAATCGGTAATAATCGCATTTTCACGATCGATTTCCGCGGTTATATCGCTCAAAAATTCGCGATAGATTTCAATCGGTACATCCTCTCGAGCCAACAAAGAATCGGCTAATACCTTCATTGAAGTCAAAGGCGTTTTCAACTCATGGGATACATTGGAGACAAATTCCTGACGAGAATTTTCCACCACCTGCAAGCGATTAATCATCTCATTATAAGCTGTGGAAAGCTTTTGAATTTCCACATAATTGTTAATCGGAAAAATTTCCGTCTCATTGCCCTCTGACACAGCTTCTAAAGATTCCGTCACTTTACGGATAGGGCTTAAGATAATATGAGATACCAGCAAACTCAAACCCAGTACTAACGCGAAAACTACTCCCAGCACACTTATTCCACGAATCTGAAACGCCCGCACATCCCTAGCAATCTGTTCTGCGGTCGCTGCCATCCATAATACACCCTCTACCTCATCACCCGTAAGACAAAAGATCGGCGTCGTAACAATAAGTCGCCGATTCAAGCGATCGTAGAATTCCGTAACTACTCCTTCTTCAATACTCTCGGCAATACTATCATCCCGGATAGTGTGTCCTGCCATCTCGACCCCGGTATCAAACTGAACCTGAAACTCGTGGTCGATGATTTTAACTTGACCACGATACACGTTCACAAACTGCTCCATATTGGCAATAATAAAATCTGAAGAATAATCGACGAGAAAGTCATGACGACTAATCCGGTTGCTCAGCAGGAGAGATTGCTCTTTCACCTCTTCCATCCTGGCGGCAACTGTGCGAGATTCGTAGGTACTCATAATACCGAAATACGTAGCCACACAGGAAACCACACCTACGGCAATCAGTAAAAGAGTAATTTCAGTGCGTAAGCTACGAAAAGATATGTTAAAAATTGTTTTTTTACCCTTGGAAATAATAACCAACTCCCCACTTCGTATGAATATACTTTGGTTCACTTGGTTTTGCTTCGATTTTTTCGCGTAAGCGACGGATATGCACATCTACTGTCCGAGCATCACCGGGATAGTCTTTGCCCCAAATGAGATTAAGCAGGTTTTCGCGACTATAGACTTTGTTGGGATTAGTCACCAATAATTCCAACACATCAAATTCCTTTACCGTCAGATTCATCTCCTGATTATCCACAAAAACACGCCGCCCCTCGCAATCCACCTTCAAACCGCCCTTTACCAAAATACGTGCCTTTGGTTGCGCGGCTTTTTTGGCCGTTCTACGCATAATCGCCTTGATTCGTGCTTTTACTTCTAAAATGTTAAAAGGTTTTGTAATATAATCATCAGCCCCATATTCCAAACCCAGGATTTTATCTATATCCTCACTTTTTGCTGTCAACATAACAATCGGCATATCGGAGAATTCGCGAATCTGCTGGCAGACTTGAAATCCGTCAATTTTGGGCAACATTACATCCAACAGGACTAGGTCGTACTCATTCTGTCGTGCCAGCACCAATGCTTCTTCGCCATCATAAACGCAATCCACATCCATATCATCTTGTTCTAGGCTAAAACGAATTCCCTTTACGATTAACCTTTCATCATCCACAATCAGTACTCTTTTACTCATTCTTCTTCCTCACCTCTATGCAACTCGCTTGGGTAACATATCTTTGCTTTAATAGTTCGTAAAAAACTATCTCGATTATGTCGTCTCCCGTTAATTCCCCACTGTAATATCATCTTCAATCTTGCGGAAGGTTCCTTCTTTAATTCCGTCTACTCTCATCAAATCAGTAATTTGTTCGAAGCCACCATTTTCTTCTCGATAACTGATAATACTCTTGGCTTTTACTTCGCCAATTCCGGATAGTCTCATTAACTCCTCTTGCGATGCGGTATTAATATTGATTTGGTGAGAAGAATCATTCGTCGTAGATGAACCATTAACCCCTTCTTCCACTTTCTTTACATCACCTGCCAAGATTTCTTCTACCGTTGGTACATAAATCCGCTCACCATCTACGACCTTGCGAGCTTGGTTCAAATAATCGGTGGCCGCATTTTCCGTCATCCCACCGGCAAGTTTTAGTGCCTCGTGTACTCGTGCTCCTTCGACAAGCTCATACACACCTGCCTCTTTCACCGCCCCGCACACATAGACAAATACAGCCACATCCGCTTCCACCTCTTGGTCAGAATCGTCTGTCGCTGATTCCATTTCCCGCAAAGTAAGGTCAACTTCTTGCAATCCCTCTTCTGAGTTTGCATTGTTGCAACCAAACAGAGTGATTACCATTAACCACACACTTGCCAGAAAAACATATTTTATTGGGTTTCGCATATTAATTCCTCACAATCTTTCCTGTAAGAATACCCCTCATATGCTGTACCCATATTATACCCAATTTTGAGCAAATAAACAAGTACCATTTTGCTGTTTAATTGAACGTTTCGAGAGTCCCCGACGCTTTTATCCTCTAACCTGTCCATCTCCTAAGATAATATATTTCGTCGTGGTCAATGCTTTTAACCCCATCGGCCCGCGGGCGTGTAGTTTCTGGGTACTAATACCTATCTCTGCCCCGAAACCAAACTCAAATCCATCGGTCCATCTGGTGGACGCATTCACATACACTGCCGCCGCGTCTACTTCCTCTTGAAACTGTAAGGCATGTTGATAACGGTCGGTAATAATTGCTTCTGAGTGACCGGAATTATACCGGTTAATATGAGCAATTGCTTCATCTATAGATGTCATAACTTTCACCGAGATAATCGGGCCTAGGTACTCCGTGCCCCAGTCTTCAATAGTTGCCGGAATTATCTCGGCGGCAAGGCTACAGCTTCTTTCATCTCCCCGTATCTCTATTCCGTGACTTTTCAAGCATTTTACTAACCGCGGAAGCACTTCTGCGACTACTTGCTCATGGATGAGCAAAGATTCACAAGCATTGCACACCCCCATCCGCTGGGTTTTTGCATTTTCAACAATCTCCACCGCCATCGCCGGATTAGCATATTCGTCAATATAAACATGGCAATTCCCGGTTCCTGTTTCAATCACCGGAATGGTACTATTTTTCACCACACTGGCAATCAGTCCCGCTCCCCCACGGGGAATGAGAACATCAATCATACCATGAAGTTTCATCATCTCAGTAGCTGTCTCCCGGCTGGTATCTTCTACTAACAAAATCATCTCTTGCGGTAAATTCGCTTTCTTAAGTCCATCTTTGATTGCCTTCGCAATCCCTTTGTTGGAATGAATGGCATCGCTACCCCCTCGTAGGATTACCACATTGCCGGTTTTAAAGCACAAGCCAAAGGCATCGGCCGTGACATTGGGCCGGGATTCATAGATAATTCCCACCACTCCTAAAGGCACTCGTTTTTCGCCAATTCGCAGACCATTGGGGCGGGTTTTCATGGATAGCACTTCTCCCACCGGGTCTTCTAAAGCAGCAATCTGTCTTAGGCCCTCTGCCATCCCTTGGATACGCTTTTCATCTAATAGCAAACGATCCATCAAGGGCGCGGACATGCCGTTTTTCCGAGCAGTAATCATATCCTTCTGATTCTCTGCCAAGATAAAGTCCTTTTGCAAAAGCAACTCTTCTGCCACTGTCAATAGTCCTTCATTTTTTTCGATGGTACTAAGCTTAATCGCCTCTCGCGTAACTTCCTTTGCGATTTTTCCAAGATTTTCCATATACGTCATCTTAATCCCCATTCTACTGCGCTGTTTGCATCTTCCAGATGCAATACTTTGCTTACAAAGTTACATTAAAAGGTTGGCGCACGCTTGCTTTGTAAGCGTTGCACAACACGATACACCTCTTACTTTTGATGATTCGCCCGACAAACGGAGCCGCCGGGGGCTAGACTTTTTGAACTACTCACGAAGGTATAATAGCAAAACAATTCTACCGCTTAGAGGGCAGTATTTGAGTCAGCTTTCACTCTTTCTGAGCTAAGAATATTGTCCCAATTTCCTCTCCATTCATTAACTTATGGATAATCTGAATATTTTCTCCATTAGCAATAATCATATCCGCCCCCTTGCCGGTAACCATCTTCGCAGCCACAATCTTTGTGGTCATCCCGCCGGTTCCGGTATCATTATGAGAGCCTTTCCCCATGTTTTGTAGTTTCTCATCGATTTCAGAAACCGTATGTATAAACTTTACGTCCGCATTGAGATTTGGATCATCCGTGTACAAACCGTCAATATCTGACATCAAGATCAATAGATCGGCTTCCACCAAACAGGTTACATGAGCTGCCAAGGTGTCATTATCACCAAAATTTCCGTAAAATAATTCATCCACCGAGATGGCATCATTTTCATTTACAATCGGTACCACTTGCATTCGCAACAATTCCTGAAAAGTGCGCTTGGCATTTTTTCGACACTCTCCATTGGTAATCGATTCTTTGGTTAACAGAATTTGAGCCGTCAATTGCCCATATTCGTTGAATAACTTCTCGTAAATCATCATCAAGCGTCCTTGTCCTACCGCCGCACAAGCTTGCTTTTCTGCCTCGGTAGTCGGTTTATGGGGTAATCCTAAAGCAACTTTTCCGACTCCTACCGCACCGGAAGAAACCACAATCACTTCTTTTCCTTGATTTTTTAAGTTTACAACAATACGGACAAATTTCTCCAATTTCTCCAGATTGATATTTCCTGTTTCAGGATAAGTAATGGTAGTGGTTCCCACCTTAATTACGATTCTTTTCTTTTGACTAATACGTTCTTTGCGATGGATTGTGGTATCCTGTTTTCCATGGGTGTTCATACGTTGTCCTCTTTCTAGTGCTCCGTAAATCTGATTATCGGGTTCACGAAGAGGTTCCTGTAATGTAGCTTATGCTTACAGCTCCGGTGATGGTATCGAAGCCTTTTCAAACTCTTCAATAATTTCACGTGAAGGCGGTTTGGTTACACAGCTTACCAGAACAATCGCAATAAATGACAGGAAGAAACCAGGTACTAAAGAGAAAATTCTTGTAACCGCACCTAAGGTAGCACCATCGACAAACGGAATGTATTGCCAGATGATTACCGTCAAACCACCAACTGCTACCCCGGCAATAGCACCTTGGCGATTGGTGCGTTTCCAAAATAGAGATAATAGTACAAGTGGTCCAAAAGCGGCCCCAAAACCGGCCCATGCCATTGCTACAAGAACCATAACCCCGGTTGAACGATCCGGGCCACCAAGTGCCGGATCATAAGCATCTAAGGCAATCCATACGGCGATTAGAGCCACAATCAACACCGCCAAACGGCTAAACCAAACCAAATGCTTGTCCGTTACTTTTTTATTCACTACCCGATAAATATCTGCAACTGCCGAAGAACCCACCAGCAATTGTGAATCCGCCGTAGACTTGATGGCGGCAAAAATACCACACAAGAACAATCCCCCGATTAGAATCGCCCACAAAGCGCCACGATCAATGAAAATGGTGCGAACCATTTGAATAAATACCGTCTCCGGATTATCAAGACCCGGCATGAAAGCACGTCCTACCAGACCAACCATTACCGCAGACCCTAATGCTAACACTACCCAAACAATGGCAATTATTGCCGAATTAGTAACAAACTTCTCTTTTCTAATGGCAATTAGTTTAATCAAGATATGTGGCATTCCAAAATATCCCAGCCCCCAAGCAACGTCTGAGATAATCGAACGAGCCATGATCGGATCGCCCGCCCCATCAGTCATCATGTTGAAGAATCCGGCCGGAATTTCCCGATTTACCGCCGACCATCCTCCCATAGTACCAATTACCACTAACGGAAGAATCAACACTGCTAACAGCATCATCATCCCTTGGATAGAGTCAGTCCAGCTAATCGCTCTTAAACCACCAATCAAAGTATAAAGCACAACAAATGAAGCTAATACAATAACTGCCCCTTGATAACCGATGTTAAAAATCTGAGGCAATAGTGTCCCCCCGGCAACAAATCCGGAAGCGGCGTAGACAGTAAAGAAGATTGCAAAAAATACGGCTGCCGTAATCTTCAACACTCGGCTTTTATCATGAAAACGATTTTCTAAATACTCCGGTAAAGTCACCGAATTTTTGGCAATAATGGTATACCTTCTCAGCCGTTTGGCTACAAACAGCCAGTTCAGTGCCGTACCCACAATAAGTCCTACGGCAATCCATGCTCTACCTGTTCCGGCGGCATAAATCGCGCCGGGTAATCCCATTAACAACCAGCCTGACATATCTGATGTTTGGGCAGATAGGGCCCCTACCCAGGTATTGAGAGAGCGACCGCCTAAATAATAATCTGCTAGATTGTGTGACTTTCTAAATCGAATGGCCAGCACGATAATAACCCCGAAATAGACGGCAAAGATAAGTAAAATTAACGCTGTTGTTGACATAATATATTTCTCCTTTTCTATTTTTAAAACTATACGTTAGAGTATAGTTTTATTTCAAAACTTGTGATAGCACAATCTTATTGCGATAACAACACAGGGTGAAAATGACTCAAGTTATCGCGATAACATTCTAGTAAAAAAACAAGCATTTTGCCTGTATTTCCTGTCAGTATAGGTAATAATTACACTGTCCTAAGTGATAAATTGCCCACAAAGTAACCGCATGGTCTCATCAAATTGCTTTTTTGCAACTTCTTTATCGAAATTTTCGTCTCCTTCAAGTAAGATACTCAGCATACCTCGATAAATATAGATTAACATATTACTTATCATCTCTATTTCGGAACTTGATACCTTCATCTTGTTCACACAGTGCTCCAGCATCAATCGATCCCTAAAGAAAATGCTATCGACATTTAGCATTGGTCGTAGCGATGGCTCAATGGTTTCGACATCATCTCTTATCTCTTGGTAGTACATATCAAAAGCATGAGCTAACATATCGCGATATTTATTAAAAAAAACGTAATGAAATACTTGCGGTGACTCAAATGAGTATCTAATAAAAGCATTCCAACAACTGTAATAAGACTCCAGACTGTAATCTTGCCGATTAAATAACGGAATAATTTCCGCAATATAAGGTCGCAAAAATTTTATTGAGGCAGAGGCGATTAGTTCCTCTACACAAGCAAAGTGCCGATAAAGGGATGCACTGCTACAATTAAGTCTTTTTGCCAAATAACGTATTGAAACCGCTTCAATACCTTCATTGGCGATGATATTATAGGTTACATTGATATAATCTTCCGGTGATAGCCTAGCCATAATCAATACCTCGAATTGGTTTTAATCGGACTTGTTATCGCGATTACATTATCATATTAATATCACATAATTAGAACTTTGTCAAGAATTTAATTTTTTGACAACTACACAACCGACATAAGGCAGTCCCCCGCTTAATGGTACACTCTTTGAGCAGGGAACTGCTGCCAAGATTCTTTTAGACTTACCGCCGTAGCCTTCTTGATAATCTCCAATCCTTAACCAATTTACCACCTGATGTCACAAACCCTAGGAAACCTACTCCAAACAACATTATCCAAAGATTTATATTCGCCTCATCTCCGGTTTTTGGTACATTATTTCTATCCGGCCCGGGGTCTCCTGGCACTCTTACTAAGCCGTTCATTGCACTAATCAATTCTACGCGAGCTGCATCGACTTTTGCCTGGGTTGCATCGGGGTCTTTGTAAACAACTCTTGCCGCTTCTAAGGCCGCTTTAAATCGGTTCCAACTATTTCTGGTGTAATTGGCTTCCACCCTTGCCTCGGCTTCTCTAATTGCCGCTCTTAGTGCTGTTCTGTCAACGTCAGCCGGACATTCGCAGGGATACTTTTCACACTCATCACAAAGCACCGGACATTCGCAGGGATACTTTTCGCAATCATCGCAAAGCACCGGACATTCGCAGGGATATTTGTCACACTCATCACAAAGCACCGGACATTCGCAGGGATACTCTCCACACTCATCACAAAGCACCGGACATTCGCAGGGATACTTTTCACAATCATCACAAAGCACCGG
>JGI20163J15578_10001064_pt1 | contig 11344 bp, 10 predicted proteins | sample TergutCu122P1_FD_15578 | JGI IMG/M metagenome (IMG submission 15578)
TTTTTTTCTTATTTAATCGCACTGTCAACCATGCCTTTGATGAAATACTTTTGCAGGACAAGAAATAGTACAACGATAGGCAGCACTCCGATAGCGGCGGCGGCGGCAGCGGCATGGGGATTAGACGATACTACAGCGAAAAATCCTGAAACTGCCAGTGTGACCGATGTAATACGAGGAGATTGAAGGAAATAAAGCGCGAATTGGTAGTCGTTCCAATTTGTAACTCCTGTTAAGATTATTACAGAAATTGTCACCGGCTTGAGCTGCGGCATTATGACACTGAAGAAAGTTCTAAACGGACCGCAACCATCAATAGCTGCCGCCTCGTCCAGAGCTTTTGGAATTGATGAAATAAAGTTTGTGTATAAAAAGATGGCAAGAGGCAACTGAAATGTCACCATTAACATTATTACACCGTGATATGTGGAAATAGCATCAAAGAACAACATTACTCTGTAAAGAGGAACGATAATACTAAGCGGTGGTATCATCATAACACCCAGTATCGCGAGGCGCACGAACTTATTTGCTTTTGTTTTGTTTCGTGCCAGTGGAAATGCTGCCATAGAGCCGACAATAACAATAAGCGCTACAGAGAAAAACGTTAAAATCGCACTGTCGCGCATACCCATCAATATGTCGCCACCCAGCGCTGTGCGAAAATGTTCGAGATAAAGATATCCGGGCATGACCCAACGCGAGGCAGGATCGAATGGATGTCTGAACGCGACACCTAAAAGAATATAATAAGGTACTATATATAATGCGAGTAAGGGAATCGCTAATAAATAACGCCACCAGTTCTTCTGCCTCACATTGTCACTTCCCTTCTGTCAAGGAGCTTAAGTGTGACAATAGTCACAACAAGAATAAGCAGGAATGTAAACACGCCAATAGTGGCGGAGTAACCGGCCCGTTGATTATTAAAGTATGCCCATGTCAAATATGTTACAAATGAATGAGCTCCGGAAGCCGGCATGACAGGTGTAAGTGCTCTGATGATTTCAAACAGCCTAAGTCCGCCAATCAGATTGATAATAATCGAAGCCGACATAGCGGGTGCAAGAAGCGGGAAGGTGACATGCCAAAATCGAGGCCAAGCTCCGACACCATCAACCATAGCAGCCTCTTTATACATGTTGGGAATATTCTGTAATCCCGCAAGATATATGACCATGGAAATGCCCATATACTGCAGCGTATTTACAATCACGATTATATTGACAGCACGATTCGGGTCAGCCATCCAGTCTACTCTATCAGCCCCGAAAAGCATCATAATGTCATTTAGAGCACCACCCCTGAACTGCACAATGTAAAATATAATGTATCCCATGATGAGCGGTGAAATCATAACAGGAAGATAGCATATCGTTCGGACAAGCCCTCGTCCGCGAAACTTGGTATCAAGAAAAACCGCAAGTGAAAGACCGATAATGTTTTGAAACAATGTACTTCCAAATCCGTATATGATGGTATTTCTGAATGTTCTTGCTATGACAGGGTCTTGGAAAAACTCACGATAATTGGCTAATCCAATATAATCATAATCAGGCAAGAAACCGTTCCAGTTAGTAAATGAAATTCTTACTCCGTCAACAAACGGATAGAACACAAACACTGCAAAAATAGCAAGTGCCGGTACATAAAAAAGATTCAAACGACGAGTGGCTGACATATGTTCCCTCCTTTTATCACACAGTGTAATTTGTAAGCGGACGGGTTTCCCCGCCCGCTTATGTTACATTATAATTATGCAACTTTCAAGAGCTTTATTTTACCTAGCGTAGTGCTGCAACACCGTTTTCCATATGTGCAATAGCACCCTCTCTGTCAAGTGTACGATTGAGAATACCAAATACATTATCGCAGAGGAGATCCCAGCCACCACTCGGGAGCCATACACGGTCAAAATATGGGAAGGTTCTGATATGAGCCAATCCTTCAACATCCTCAGTTAAGAAACCAAGATCGACTTCAACTCCTGTAAAGCCTGCGGGGGAGGCATTAGCTTCGGCAAGCATGGTCATAATTTCCGGACGTGCCAAAAATTCAAGGAACATTAGAGCTTCAGCTTCATGTGGAGTTTCGTTCCAAACACCAACTGAAAGGCGCTCACCTGCTATGAGACTGGGTTCGTCACCGGGGAAGAATGCGGGAATTGCCATCATTCCCCAATTTGCGGGACCTTGTCCTGCCGCGTCTACTGCTGCCCAGTTTCCAAAGAAACCGAATGCCACATTTCCTCTGCCCATTTCTGCTGTAATTGTGGCAAAGTCTGCTGTAAGTACGTCTTCATTGAAGAAGCCGCGATCTCTCCAGTCAGCCATCTTGTCATAGAACACGCCCCAATTGTTCCAATCAAATGTGCCATCAAGGAGCGCTTGATCGTGGTTGTCGTTCTCGTATGTGATAAGTATTGATGGGATAACCCAGTCAGCAATTTGGCCGAGTGTCCAGTTGTCCAGACCACCAAGCATAAATGGTGTGTAACCTGCTGCAAGCACCATTTCACAAACGGCTTCAAAGTCTGCCCATGTGCGGATGTCTGCTACATTTACACCGAGCTCGGCCATAATATCTTTGTTGTAGTTCATACCCGCCATATCCATATCAACAGGAAGAACCATAAGATTACCGTCAGCATCAGTTACAATACCGCGGATTTGGTCGTTTACTTGGCCATACCAAGGTTGATCGTTCAGAGGGCGAAGGAATGTGCCGTAACGAATTACTGCCCAGCCGTGTGTTGTGAATACGTCCGGCAAGTCGTTAGTTGCCATTCTGGTTCTCATAAGTGCTTCATAATCCGCCGCAGGTGCAGAGTAATCTACTTGGATACCGGTTTCTGCGGTGAACATAGCAATTACTTCTTGTAACCTCTCGTCTATCGTACCGCCCATGTTTGACCAGAATTCAAGTGTGACACCGGTTGGTTCTGCCGGAGGTGGGGGAGGATCTTCGTCTTCAGTTTCAGGGGTGTCTGCCGGTGGATCTGCCGGAGGTGCTACAGGGACTTCCGGAGGTGGTGAGCAGGCCGCTGCGATGCCGAGCACCATCACAAGTGCTAACATCAGTGCAAAAATTTTCTTTTTCATTCCATTTTCTCCTTTATTTTTTGTTTTGTATAATGTGCTTACGTTTTTCACAAATTATGGTTTCCCACGTTAAAATAAATTGTAAAGAATTACTAATGAACTTTCAAGGGTACATTTCTATAAAAAAGGTGTTTATTTCTACACAATTGCATGTTTTTTATAAAAAACATTGTTACATTGTAAATATAATTGTATAATATGGAATATGTATAAATCATTTCGACTTTGGTTAATAGTGCTGTTCACAGCGAGCATATTTCTGCCGCTGGCGTTATTGTCGTACGCATTGGCAACCTATATGAATCGCACATTTATATCCGAGACGGAGAGAACTTTTGCATATGCGTTAAGTTCTGTGTCCCATCGGATTGCCACATATGCAATGGAACTTGGGAATCTGACGATGGCACCGTATTTTGATACTGACCTTATGGAATCAATGCATGATCTCAATAGTGACAGATATTCAAATCCGATGGTTGCATCGAGGGTTCATAGTAATATTCATGCAGCATTTGCACAGCAGCTTGCGCTCACACGCAGGGATGTGGTTGGGGTTCTTATTCTTCCATATGATATCGAAAATTATGACATAGGCATTATGACCCTGCGGCGGATAGGAGCATTGCAGATAATACATATGCCGAATGCCGCGCAAAGCGAATGGTTTATTAATGCGCGAGCGCTTGACGGTTCGCTTTACTTTTACCACACAGAATTTCCCGACTATATAAGTGAGGAAGATTATCCGCATCTGAGGATAAGCGGTAATCAGAGCATCTTTTCCGTAGTTCGTCTAATAAAAGACCCATATACGTTTCGTCCGGTCGGATTCCTTAAAGTTGACGCAACAGATGATGTATTGCATGAAATCATCTACGACATTCCAATTTCACCATCATCAGCTTTGATACTGCTGGATGATAATGACCATGTGATTTTCAGCAGAGGCGCAATAACCGCAGATCTCATCGCCGGAGTAGCGGCCGGAGAGCAGCGGGTCAGCAATGGTGATGATACATATTTTGTGTCAATTGCGCAAATTGCGGGAACACCGTGGCGACTTTGTCACCTTGCCTCGGAAAGAGATATCAGCAGACGCACAAACAACATATATTTGGTTACAGCGTTATTTGGGGTTTTGTTTTTGATAGCGGCTCTGCTAATTTTCTACGGCAGCACCCGCAAGACGGTAACATCGATGAATGAACTGCTGGCGGCAATGCGGAAAATTGCGTCAGGTGATTTGGATATCAATCTCGACGTGCGACAACGAGGGTATATATCAACCATTGCCGATGCGCTCAACAAAACCGCAAGAAGGCTTGACAGACATATAAAGAGCGAATACATGGCTGTGCTCAATCAGCGTAATGCAGAATACCTTGCGCTTCAGTCGCAGATTAATCCGCACTTTTTGACAAACACACTATCCGGATTTATTACGCTCAACCGTCTTGGTGAGCGCGAAACGCTTGAAAAATCTATCCTATACTTGGGGCATATTTTTCGCTATATCGCATCAAAAGAAAACCTCAGTACCGTGAGCGGAGAGCTCAGATTCGTTGAAGAATATCTCGCACTGCAAAAAATGCGTTTTGTGGATAAACTCACATATAAAATCACATGCGACCCGGATGCAAATGATATAGTGATACCGAAACTTTTNCTACAGCCATTGGTGGAAAATTCTATCATCCATGGTATGGAACCACAGGGCAAACATATGTTCGTTGAGGTAAGAGCAGAGGTTATATCGGAAGAACCCGCATCGCAGCTTATTCTAACTATCAATGATGATGGTGCCGGGTTTGATTCCGAGAAAACCGGATTTGATAACATCGGGCTTTCTAACATTGTGGAGCGATTGAAGCTTTTTAATGATGATGCGGATTTTACAATCAATAGCAAACCGGGCGAGGGCTGCTCATGTGTAATAATCATACCCATAGGGTAGTGGGAGGGTTGCAAAGCATGAAAATACTAATATGCGATGATGAACCGATGATTCGCCTCGGAATTATCAGTATGCTTGAGGAACTCGAGTCGGGTGCTTATGAGTATATTCAAGCTGAAAATGGGCTTGAGCTAATTGAAAAAGCGGCGCAACGTCCTGATGTTGCTTTTGTGGATATCCAAATGCCGCATATGGATGGGCTTGAGGCAATTGAAAAAGCGAAAGAAAAAAGCCCTGTGACAAGATGGTTCTTGCTGACAGGACATTCGAAATTTGAATATGCGCAAAAAGCTATTAGATTGGAAATTGCAGATTACCTATTGAAACCGGTCGGTGTTGGGGACATAAAGAATGTAATGCAAAAAGTCAGCGGTTTAAAAAGCAGCGATAATCTGGTAAAGAGTTATCTGAAGTCGGTCACAGACAAAGATTTTGATGTTTCATCATCACAAAGTTTGGCGACTCAAATACAAAGCATGACAGACATGGGCGATAGTCCAAAGTTCCGAGCGGACATTGTTTCCAAGACAAAGGCATATGTGAAAAGTCATTACCGTGAGGACATAGGAATAAGTTCCATTGCCGACAGCTTGGGCATTACCCCGAATTATTTAAGCAGACTATTCAAAGAGCAGACAGGTGTTCGTCTGAAAGATTATATTACTCATCTAAAGATCGACAAAGCGAAAGAACTTCTGGCATCATCGGGACTTTCGGTGAAAAGTATAGCAACTGAAGTAGGTTACTACAGTTCTAAGCATTTTTCAAAAGTTTTCTTAAAAGCTACGGGCAGCACTCCGTCAGAGTACAGAGATTCAAAATCAAATTTTTGATATCATTGAGTCTTTTATTGATCCTCCGAAACTCCTTCGGTTCGTTGTTTTTGCAATATAATTTTTATTGTCATGAGAATGATTTTCATATCCATCATCAAAGAAAAACTTGAAATATAAATCAAATCCATGAGCAATTTGTCTTGCGGAGCGGTATTATAGTTGCCGTAGACCTGCGCATACCCTGTAAGTCCGGCTTTTACTTTTAGCCGATAATTAAACTCGGGGATGCTTTTTTTGTACTCTTCTGCGATTTCAGGTCTTTCCGGTCTTGGACCGACGATACTCATATCACCTTTAAGAATGTTTATAAGTTGTGGAATTTCGTCAAGTCGCAATGAGCGCAAAACTCTGCCAACGGGAGTAATTCTATCATCATGTTGCGTAGAAAGCTGCGCACCATGTTCTTCCGCGCGCTCTTTCATACTGCGGAATTTATGGAGCTGAAAGCGTTTGCCATTAAGCGTCAAGCGTTCTTGTGAATAGAAAATCGGACCACCATCACAAAGCTTGATAGCCAAAGCAAAAACTAATGAAAATGGCAGCATTACGATAAGCGCAATGACAGATAAAATAATATCCAGCGTTCTCTTTATTGTAAGACTACTATTGCTAAAACTATCATTGCGGTTTAGTAATAAAGGCGTATCAAAAAGATTGATTTCTTCCGCACTATGCGTCAAAACATCTCCAATGCAGGGAACTGTGTATGTGCGGATGGAATGCTCGAAGCAAAATCGTTGAAACTCTCTGTAGATAGCCGGAGAAATGCTTCGAAAAACAACAGCGTCATAATTAAGAATACGTGAGCAAATTAAATCAAATGACGTGTCCGTAATGCACAAAGTTTCCTCAATTTTGTATTTGTCTGAGCGCTGATGAAGTTTGTTTATGAGCCAATCAACATTTTCGCAGCCCTCAAAAAGCATGAGCATTCGATGAGGGACAGTGGAGCGTTGATATATCCTGTTGGTCGAAAAAGCCCAAATAAAAGCGACAAAACACTGAGCCGCAGTCATCGCTAATATTGGAAGCGGAGTTACCATAGCGGTGATGATAAGGCAAGCTTGAAAATATGTAACAACATTAGTCAATATGAGAGCAATCATCTTAGAAAGGGCTACTTCGGTAGCACGATAGTAACCAATGCGAAAACCGCCATAAAAATTATTTATCGCAAGAAGTATAAAAAAGTAAAACGATACAAGCAACAACTGCCCCTTCCAATAAAAAGGGTTAGGCACGATGTCGGCATAGAAATATATCCAGACAAAAGCCCATATGCCGCTTTGTATGAGCAGCAGCAATAAGGGAGCGATAATATTTAACAAGGAACTGTTTTTTTTCATGTGTAATCACCTGTCAGAAATAGTGCCTTAGAAATAATGCTTTATTATACCATTAATAGCATAAATAGTAAAAAAGAAAAGTGACTTTAGAGGATTTAGACCTAAGAATTCATGATATATGTGAAATCGACCCTTCGCCGCGTTTAGTTTATTAAACGAGCGGCCTTGTTCGGTTTTTCTATATAACACGAGCGGTTCATTGATTCCACCGGCAACAGCACCATCACGCAAAAGCTCAAGCCACATAACATAATCCTCATGTGCATAGCCATCTCGCATTTTCACATTGTCTGTCAAGCTCTTGCGAAGTACGACAGTGGAGCACCCAATAACATTTTCGCGAAGCATTTTAGAAAATGAAGTATTCTCGGGAACATGGTATGTTTTGCCAAACTTATTACCTGCGGCATCAATAAAAGAATATGCCGTATAACATAAGTCAAGCGACATGCTATTCATTAAATCAAGCTGTTTTTCCAGTTTATCTGATTGCCAAATATCGTCGGAGTCCAGAAATGCGACATATTCTCCGGTGGCAGCAGCAAAGCCGTTGTTTCGGGTTTTCACCACACCAAGGTTTTGAGGATTGGCAAGAACTTTAATGCGAGAATCCTGTTTCGCCAAACCCAGAGCGCAAGCTAAGGTATCATCCGTTGACTTATCATCGATAATGATAATCTCAAAATCCTGATAAGTCTGATTCAAAACAGACGCAGCAGCTTGCCCTAAATATACTTCATTATTATAAGCCGGGATGATTATGCTAACCATTAAACATATCTCCGTACAGAATAATTTGCATTTTATTATACATACCCTTATAATATAATGCAAGTATCTGCCCGGAATTCCTATCCGTCAGCCCATAAATCGTTACAGTACACACAGGAGCACTATAGAGCCGGTAAGGGGTATGTTTTCTGAAATACCGGCATGAGTTGGGGACAGCGTTCAAGTTATAACTCACGGAGGCTCACAGGTGCCGGTATTTCAGAAAATATATCCCTTGCGCAAGGCTAAGTAATCATGAGGTGTGTATTCCAATAGGTAATTTTTTATGTTATTTAACTCAATTCCGTTTCTGGTGTTTTTTCCGATTGTAGTGTTTTTTTACTTTGCCCTACCTCATAAAATACGATGGGTATGGCTTCTTGCGGCGAGCTATTATTTCTATATGGCGTGGAATCCATTGTATGCATTATTGATAGTGGCATCAACGGTNATAACATACTTAAGCGGAATGNTAATCGACCGCNCAAACAGAAAAATAATTGATGAAAAGAAACAAGCATTCCAAAAAAAAATATGGGTTGCGCTATCTTTTGCGTCCAACCTTTCGATATTATTTTTCTTTAAGTATTTCGATTTTGCAATACATAACCTCAATGCCATATTCTCGCGTGTTGGTATCCAAATGCTCACGCCCGCATTTGATGTGCTGTTGCCGATAGGCATTTCGTTCTATACATTCCAAGCACTAAGTTATACTATGGACGTATATCGCAAAGAGATTTCAGCAGAAAGGAATTTTGCGAAATATGCCCTGTTTGTTTCGTTTTTTCCATTACTTGTTGCAGGACCGATTGAGAGGGCAAAAAATCTTCTAAAGCAGGTTCATGAGAGACATTATTTCAGCTATGAAAATGCAAAAAACGGACTACTGCTTATGCTCTGGGGATTCTTTCAAAAAATCGTAATCGCCGACAGATTGGCTATTATCGTCAACTATATTTTTTTTCACTTTGATTCTTATTCCGGGTTTCATATCGTTATTGCAACATTATTGTTCGCAATTCAAATCTATTGCGATTTTTCCGCATATTCGGATATTGCAAAAGGCGCAGCGCAGGTTATGGGGTTCCGCGCTACAACCAACTTTAGACAACCTTATTTCGCCAAGTCAATTCAAGAATTTTGGCATCGATGGCATATTTCGCTGAGCACGTGGTTTCGTGACTACCTATATATTCCTCTTGGTGGCAGCAGATGCTCAAAGCTAAAAAAATATCGCAACGTAATGATAACGTTTTTGGTAAGCGGTCTATGGCATGGTGCAAGTTGGAATTTCTTGATTTGGGGCGGATTGCATGGATCTTATCAAGTAATTGGAGAAATTACAAAGCCGCGAAAACAGAAAATTTATGATAGGCTGAAAATAAACACAGACTCTTGGTTATTCAAGCTTGGCAAAATATTAACTACTTTTGTTTTGGTTAATATTTCATGGATATTTTTCCGTGCGGCGGGTGGAAGACATGCATATGACCTTATTAGACAAATATTTACTAATTTCAGCCCCTATGGCAATCCGTTGCGTGGGTTAGGTACAACCACCGGAGACCATTATGTCCTCGCAATCTCAATTATTGTGCTGCTCATTGTTGACTACATGCGCAGTAAGTATGATGTGTATGAAAAACTATCCTCCCAAAATATTTTTGTAAGATGGGCAGTGTATCTTATAATTGCGGTGTCCATCTTGTTGTTTGGAGTTTTCGGCACGGATTATGAGCAAACCCAGTTTATTTACTTCCAGTTTTGAGGTGATGTTTTGAAAGCGTTGATTTTTATAGCAAAAATACTCGTGATAGCAATTATATTATTTGCATTAATGTTCGTAGTAATCATGCCGCAATATACTACAGGGTTCAATGCAGCTATAATTGACAAATATCAAAGACTCCGGAGCATAGATGAGCCTAAGATTATTTTAGTCGGAGATTCCAATGTTGCGTTTGGATTTGATTCAAGGATGATTGGAGAAGCGTTTAATATGCCGGTTGTAAATTTCGGGCTTCACGGAGGCTTGGGGCAGGCTTTTCATACCGACATGATAAAATCTCACATTCACGAGGGGGATATAGTCATTATTATTCCCGCAGTATTCAACGAGGAAACATCAAAAATCGCAGACCATGTGCTTGCTTGGGTCACTATAGAAAATCATTTCTTTTTATGGTCGGGCATATCTGCGCAAAATTATTGGGACATGATACTGGCTTACCCAACATATTTAAACAGGGCGGCAAGACTGTTTTTGTCAGGCGAGGGGAATGGGCATATGGAAGGTTTCTTCGTGCGTGCAGCGTTTAATGAGTATGGAGACAATGTGTACCCAAGACCCGAAACTGAACTGGTATACGGAGAAAGTGTACTCTCTTTCAATTGTGATTATTTATCTGCGGCAATGCGTGATTATTGGAATGAATATAATGAGTTTGTCATAAGTAGAGGTGCAACTCTGTTTATAAGCAGCCCTCCTATTTTAGATGACCAACTGGAAGTTGACCCTGCAGTCTTGCAGAGCCAACTTGATAATGAACTGAATTTTCCAATGATATCGCAACTTGAGGATTACATTTTCCCGCGTGAATACTTCTTTGAGTCGGGGTTCCATTTGAATGAAATTGGAGTAGCCGTAAGAACGGAGCTATTTATTCGGGATTTGATGTTGGCGCTCGGAACGCCCAGAATTTATTGAGCATAAAGTTGAGCGGTACGGTAACAATAATTGAAATCAGCGGTGCAATAAATTCAGAAAGGCCGATAATGTCAACGATTAAGAAAAGCATCGTTGTGCTGAGAAATAGAGTGAATCCGTATGATGCAAAAACTTTGATGAGTTGTGTGCTTTTTTTGCCGTCGGTTTGCTTGAATACATATTTTCGATTCCAATAAAAAGAATTAAGAGTAGCGATAACGAATCCGATCAAATTAGCCAAAAGATAATGGACACCGAAAAATATGAGTGAATAGTAAAATGCCCATCCAATCAGCGTATTTGATACCCCGACGATTCCGAACTTAATAAACTGCATAACAAATGCTTTGAAGCTCTTTAAATCAGTGATTCCTAATTTATTTAGGAGTTTTTTCATTTTATGTACCCCAATCATACCATTTCGTGCTTGAACGCGAAATCCCCTATCAACGACAATTATCGCATGTTATTACATCCAATTCCACGCGAACACCGCACTTGCAGACATTTCCGATTTGTCTTGCGGGATTACCCACGACCAACGCATGTGGCGGTACATCTTTTGTGACGACGGAACCCGCTCCTATCATGGAGTACTCACCAATAGTAACGCCGCATATTAT
>JGI20163J15578_10001067_pt1 | contig 11310 bp, 9 predicted proteins | sample TergutCu122P1_FD_15578 | JGI IMG/M metagenome (IMG submission 15578)
TTTCCTCCCATTTATTATAATTATTAAATACAAGAATATAGAACGGCGCAGATATTTTCTTTCAGATTGGGTTCTATTGGCAAATTTGTTACCGGAGCGTACCTTGATACGTACGTGAGGACAGCAAATTTGCCGATACGGTTCCAATCTGGATGAAAATAGCAAGCCGCGAAATTATAAAAATTGACAGCCAGGTAACCCACAAGACGTAATCTCATCTGATGGAAATTTCGTAATAACCTCGCAGCCATCTTTAGTAACAACAACTTCTTCTTCTATTCTTGCACTACCTGAACCATCCTCTGATGCGCACCATGTTTCAAGTGCGAATACCATTCCCTCTTGGATTTCAAAAGGATTTTCTAGTGAAAACATTCTTGATATAACGGGCTTTTCCCACAAGCCTAACCCTATGCCATGTGCAAATTGAAGAAGAAATGCTTCTTCTTCATTTTTAAAGCCAAGCTCTGTAGCAGCAGGCCAACATTTTGCAACGTCTGCAGATGTGTTGCCAGGTTTCACAGCTTTTATGGAATCTTTTAGCCATTTTGATGCTTTTTCGTATGCCGCTCTTTGGTACGGGTTAGGAACGCCGCAAGAAAAAGTTCTGTAGTAACAAGTTTTATACCCGTTATATGTGTTTCCAATATCGAAGTAAATTAACTCACCAGGTCTAATCATTCTGTTTGAGAACGTGTGGCTGTGTGGATTACCCCTTATACCTGAAATACTGTTAACAAACTCAACAAGCTCAGAGCCCCAACCATAAAGTTTATAATTTGCAATTGCAACAAGTTCATTTTCCATGATTCCAGGTCTAAGTGCTTTTGCAAGATCGTAATATGCCCCATCTACCATTGCAGCAGAAGTCTTTAAAAGTTCAATTTCGTCTGCGGTTTTGATGATTCTGGCATCTAACATAGCTTGCTGGCCATCCACGATTTCAACGTTTAAGTTTTCAAACGCACGAAGAAGCGGGATATCTGTTATATCCATTCCGACCTTGCCCTTAACGCCATACTCGTCAAAATACTTTTTGACTTGATTTGCAACCTTAGTTACCATGTCAACTTCTACAGGAATTGACCCTCTCATAGAACCAACAGCAGGCATAATATGGTCTTTATCAAGCCAGTCAACACGCTGTCTCTTTGACGGCGCCGCAGGGTCAAACAAAAATGGTTGCTCTACGCCCTCAATAAGCAGGCAATAACGATTCATCTTATTTCGATTCCACTCACCTATATGAGTTCCGGTGATATATCTGATATTATCAAAGTCATAACAAATCAATGCCGACAAGCCATAATTTTTCATACTTGCTTTTGCCCTGGCAAGACGCTCTCTCCTTAGTCTGGGAAAATCTACATTGGACTCAAAATCTACACCATTAAATCCGAATTTTGACATAATCAAACCTCTCTTTCTTATATATGTGCAACATATATACATTATGCAACTTTCGCAAATGTCATATTATTTATGCGTATATTACTTAGAGCAAATTTCGTGCCAAGCAAAATGTGACTGTTTTATGCGTTTTTGCATCATATGGTGTCATTTTTGTGCCAATGGCACATACGGTGTCATTTTTGTGCCAATTTCGTGCCAATTTCCTTGTATTTTTGTTTTGCTTGTGATATGATTTTGACTAGACGAAGTGGTTGGCTTACGAGGAAAAGAAAGAGGCAGTTATGTTTACAGAATTCACAAAAGAGTATAACGAAAACACATTTAAACTCTGGGAAAAATATATTAAGGGAAACGAGCCTATGCCGGATACCTGTGATGAAATTCGTCCGGTAATTTATGAGTCATGGAAACGTTGCCGCGCCCGAAATATTTCGCCACTTAATGTCAAGGACGAAAAACTCGATATGGTGAAGCTGGACAAAACATTAACGCGAAGCAAATATCTTGTTGATGTGGCACATTCCTATATACTAAACCTCTACGGCTTTGTAAAAGGAAGTAATTTTTTGATTGCTTTAACCGATGAGCAAGGCTACGTTATAGATCTTATTGGGCAAGATGCGCAAATACAAGCAAAAGCAAGGCAGAGCGGTCTTTCTATCGGAAGCAATCGTAGCGAAAAATATGCAGGAACAAATGGCATTGGAACGTGCCTTTATACAGGACAACCTATTCAGATTTGGGGCACTGAACACTATATCGAACCGCATCACAAATATGTATGCTCTGCTGCACCTATCAAAAATGCAGACGGTGTAGTTATTGGTTGCTTAGATTTAGTTGGGCCTGTTGAGTCCGTAACGCCTCACACTCTTGGCATGGTTTGCGCAGCTGTTGACGGGATAGAAAAAGAAATTCAAATGCGGCAAGCTTATGAGAAGATGACCGTTATGAACAATCAGCTATCGAGCGTAATTCAGTCAATTTCTTCCGGAATTCTTATGGTCGATAACATGGGTATAATTACACATCACAACCGCAAAATCTCGGCTGTTTTAAAGATTCCATCAGAAAACTTAACGCACAAAAACATAGCTGATATACTGGATCTTAGCTCTTCATCTGCAAGCTTTTTAAAAGATGCGACAAATGTCCAAAACAGGGAAGTAAGCATCAACAATTACTTAGGAGTAAAGTTAAATTTATCGATTTCTTCTACTTTTATTTACAACGATTCAAACGAAAGAATAAGCACAGTTTTTGTTATAGACGAGCTTCAGCGTATCCACACTATGATTACAAAAATGAGCGGTTTTACAGCTCGATATACATTGGACTCAATAATTGGAACTTCTCCTGCCATTGAAAATATTAAAACCCTTGCGATGGTTGTTGCCCAAAGCGACTCAAATGCCTTGATTTTGGGTGAAAGTGGCACAGGCAAAGAGCTTTTGGCACAGTCAATTCACAACGCCTCAAGTCGAAGCAATGGCCCTTTTATTGCAATAAATTGTGGCTCTCTTCCTATGGGACTTGTTGAAAGTGAGTTGTTTGGATATGAGAGAGGAGCCTTTACAGGAGCCAATAAAGACGGTTATCCAGGCAAATTTGAACTTGCACAAGGTGGCACTTTGTTTCTTGATGAAATAGGAGATATGCCTCTTGAGATGCAAGCGTCGTTACTTCGTGTAATTCAAACTAGGGAGATTGTCAGAATAGGTGGCAAAATGCCAAAAAGCATAGACGTACGCATTATTGCGGCAACCAACGTTAACCTTATAGAATTTGTTAAAAACAACAAGTTTAGAAGTGATTTATATTACCGTCTCAATGTATTATCTTTAATCGTTCCGCCACTGCGAGAACGAACGGAGGATCTTCTCGTCATTGCGCATTACTTTATAGATCAATATAATAAATCTATGGGAAAAAATATCCAAGGGTTTTCTGAAAAAGCAAAAAATTTAATTTTATCGTATGATTGGCCAGGAAATATCAGAGAGCTTGAAAATATTATAGAACGCGCTATGACGCTTACATTTGGTCCTGAAATTACAGAGTTTGAGTTAACAGATGAAATACGTTTGCAAGTAAAAACTCAAGAAGCTGGTTCTGCGTTTGACACAAAATTTGACATTGACGAACTTCCTGTAAAAGTAAAAGAATCTGAGCTTATTAAAAATGCGCTATCATATGCTGACGGCAACGTTAGCAAGGCCTCTATCGCCTTGGGCATGCCAAAGCGAACGCTTTATAGAAAAATAGAAAAATATAAAATTGATGTTAATAACTACAGGGTATGATTCTCTCCGTTTAAAACTAACTTAAGATTTTGCAAGAATTGCTTGTTTTGCAGCCTCTGCAGCAGTTGCAGCGTCAGCGGCGTAGAGATTTGCGCCAATACTTTTTGCAAAACCTTCCGTTACAGGCGCTCCGCCAATCATAGTGGTTAAGCCTTTAATTCCTGAACAACGTAAAGCGTCAATTGTTGTTTTCATTTCGCCCATTGTAGTAGTAAGAAGTGCAGACAAAGCGACAATTTGAGGTCTTTCTGTTTTGCAAACCTCAACAAACTTCTCAGGAGGCACATCGACTCCGAGATCAATTACTTCAATGCCTTTGCCTTCAAGCATCATGCGTACAAGATTTTTGCCTATGTCATGAAGATCACCTTTAACAGTCCCAAGAACCGCCTTTCCAATAGCCTGTGCGTTACCTTTTGCAAGGTGTGGCTTAAGGAGCGCGGAACCCATATGCATAGCTCGTGCAGAGATGAGAACCTCCGGAACAAATACTTCATTATTTTTAAACTTTACAGCAATAACATCCATGCCTGCTAGCAGTCCAAATTTAAGAATATCATCGGCACTAATGTTTTCTGCAAATGCTTTTTCGATGAGCGCTTTAACTTCTTTTGCCTGTCCTTCTTGCAAAGCGATGGAAATTTCGTTTAAAATTACGTTCATTTTTTCCTCCCCAAAATATAAGATACACTGTTGACAAAATATTTGAGTGAAGCTGTGTGTAACACATCGCAAAATACATATATCGCAAAATACATGCCAAATGAAACAATTTTCGAGATTTAAAATTAGCTTTAGTTGTAAAAAATTCCGGAAAAATAAGTTACTGTGTTTTGACCATTAATATACTTCAGATTTGAAATGTTTCCTATTTCTGAAACATTTATACCATACGCCTCAAGAGATGAAAGCGCAAGTTCGCTATTACGGCAAGGTTCAGCTGTTTGCATGGCACACTCGGGACATGTAGTGCATCCCCCAGCACCAAGTACTAGAGCATTTTCTCGCCCAAGTTTTCCATAAACATGATTTGCGATTTCAAGTGTCATAGCGTTGTGTTTTTTTTGACTATCCATCATTCCTTCAAAATCAAAGGAGTCCTCAAGTGAATATATGTTTTGCCATATAACTGCATACTTAAAGCTTTTTACTTTTGCTATTAAATCTTCTACTTCACCTATGTTGGGTGGACATGTATAATTACGGGAGAAACGCCCGCAACTGTTTATTTCACAAAGAGATCTAAGTTCAGGGGAAAAAGTGATTTTGTTTATTTCGATTTCTTCGGCGTTCGATGCGCCTGATTTGAGGCATAAACTTTCAATATGCATATTACTACCTCGCATCTTGCAGGAGTTTTCTCCTATATTGTCCAGGCGTGCATCCTACTGCTTTTTTGAATATTTGAATGAAATAACTTTGACTTTCAAAACCTATTAGTTCAGGAATATCTGCCATGTTGATTGACATGTTTTTTAAGAGCTTTTTGCTTTCTTCTATGCGTAGTGACGTTATATAATTGCCTGGAGTTTGACCTGTCTCATCCTTAAATACTTTAGAGAAATAAGTAACATTCAGGTGCACAGCATCGGCGACATCTTGCAAAGAAATTTTATTTGTATAGTTTTCCTTAATGTATGCCATTGACTTAAATATAACATCTACATATTTTGAATTTGCATAATCAAATACGTGTTGCACAAATCTATGCATTACATCATTAACCCAAGCAACAATATCATCCACAGATGACAGAGCATCTATCTCACGCAGATACCCATAGTTGAGACCAAAAATGGCATCCAAATTTGCGCCACCCTTAAGCGAAGCCCTCGACAAAAGAACGGTCAGCTCGACTACTCTGGAACGCAATACTTCAAAGTTATTTCCTGCGCCTAAAAGTGTTTTTCCGAGTATGTCGTTTAAAACAGCACTTGCAGTATTAACATCACCTATACTAACTGAGACAAGAAGCTCATTTTCTTGTTCAATTGAATAGGCAAATGTATCGGTATCGGTTTGTTTAAACTCAGGAATAGGTACGATTCTTTTTCCAAGATGATAAACTGACGATACAAAAAGCAATTCGCTTAAAGCTTGCACTTGTGTTGGCAACCTGAACGGAATAGTGTTTATGCCACTTCTCAACACTTCGACAACAGAATCGCTTAGCTCATGATGTTCCAAGATGTCAATATCTAAATACTCGTTATGCTCGGTCATAAGAAACGGTCCTGCTATAAGAGCTTCTTCCATTTCACTAAAATCTTGAGCCAAAGGTGAGACACAATAAGTGAGCCCTGACGGAGTCATGAAAATATAGCGTCCACCAAAACGTCTGGCCTGGTAACAGCCATATATAAGTGCTATGCGATCAGATTCTGTGGCATCAAGAGCATCAAGCAGCGTTGAAAGAAACTCAGCTGACGCTTTATATTTTGAAGATTTGAACTTCATTTCTCCGTTGACGTTCATGATTGTGACGCCTATATCTGTCGCAATTGATAAATGCTCAAATACCGTAAATGCCAAACTCCTCACCACCTTGTCATTTTTATTGTAACATAATCCTCAGCCACCTACAACGACAATGCGCTTAAGATTATTCTAGAGTACCGGCTCTGTATTGAGTTAGATAATTTAGACAGTAATCATCAATTCCAAATAACGCTTCACTTGCATAGATCATGGACATAAGCTTTTTATCTAAAGGGTCAACTATTGCACCGTCCATGCCTGCACCGATTGCCGCAACAAGAAATGCTTGGTTGATTAATTTTCTTACAGGTAAGCTAAATGAAACATTACTTAATCCGCAAGCGATATGCACATCAGGAAACTCATTTTTGACGTCTCTAATTGTTTCGATAGCAACTCTTCCATAATGGCTACCTGTGCTAACAGGTCGAACTAAAGGATCTATGAAAATATCGTCATGTTTGACGCCTTCCTTTGACAACTTATTAATTAGGCGATCAGCAATAACAACCCTGTCCTTTACTGTTTCGGGCATTCCTGTATCATCCATACAAAGAGCGACAACGCTTGCTTTGAACTCAACAACAAGTGGCACGATTTCGTTATATCTTGCAGTTTCGTCAGTAATCGAGTTAATCATAACTTTTGGATTTTTATTAACTTCAAGTGCTGCACGTATTGCCACTGCACTTGGAGAATCTATTGTTAATGGCACATCAATCGCATTTTGGATTGTCGTTGCAAGCCACGCAAGTCTCTCAGGTTCATCCTCCACGAAAACGCCAGCGTTAATATCGATGTAATCTGCACCTGCTTCAAATTGCTCTTTGGCCAAACTTATGATAGTGTCAGCGTCATAATTTTCAACTGCAGGTCTGACAGCTTTAAGCGTGCTATTAATTTTTTCTCCGATTATAATCATTTCTTCCTCCCAATTTTTACTATTTAATGCGATAGTTTTTTATTGCAAACATTGTATCAAAAATAAGCAAGCTTTGTATTTAGGGTTTCTGAGTTTTTTGTCAAATTTCTCTGTTCTTGTTTTATCGAAGAAATCAAAATACAAATATTATGTTAATTATTTTTTAACAAGTAAAATATCTTGTGTGCTATTGTTCCGTGTGATATCATTGTCTAATCAATCAGAAGATTGAAGACAAAACTGGAGGTTTAGCGACAATGAAAAAAATACGGACTGAAGATGCCGTGTCGCATGTTCTTTCGCACGATATTACTCAGATAATTCCCGGCAAATTTAAAGGTGTGCGTTTTAAAAAAGGACATGTTGTAAAAGAAGAAGATATACCGGTACTTTTGTCACTAGGCAAGACACATTTATACATACTTGAGCTAAACGGAGAAATGGCACATGAAGATGAAGGCGCAAATATATTGTCGTCTTTTTGTATATCTTCCGGAATGTTTGCAAAAGCTGTGGGCGAAGGTAGGGTTGATATATTTGCAGAAGCAGATGGACTTTTTAAAGTAGATGTAGAGAAGCTGACGAAAATCAACACCGTAGGGCAGGTAGCAGTTGCGTCTCGCCATGGTAACACGGTTGTCCGTAAGGGTGATAAGATAGCAGGTATGAGGGTTATCCCTTTATTGATAGAGCGCGAGCTTTTAGAAGATATACGAAAAATTTCTGACGACAAACCTATATTTGAAATTTTGCCCTTTGAACACAAACGTTGTGCAATTATTGCAACAGGCAGTGAAGTATTGGCAGGAACAATTGAAGATTCTTTTACCCCGGTTGTAAAAGAAAAACTTGCAGAGTTTCCTTCAGAGATAATTGGAACAAAGATTTTAGGAGATGATCAGGTTGCTCTGACAGCTGCTATACATGAGTATGTTAAGCAAGGTGCACAGATGATTATTTTGACAGGAGGCATGAGCGTGGATCCTGATGACAATACGCCAACAGCGATTAGAAACAGTGGAGTCGATGTAGTTACATATGGCGCACCTGTATTACCCGGGTCAATGATTATGCTCGCTTATTATAACGGAACTATTCCGATTTTAGGACTTCCCGGCTGTGTGATGTATTCGGCAAAAACAATATTTGATATATTGCTTCCCGGTCTTTTCGCAAACAGTCGTTTTACAAATGAATTTATTGCAAGTCTAGGATATGGAGGATTATGCCTAAAGTGTGGAACCTGCACTTTTCCAAACTGCGGTTTTGGAGTACGGTAGTTTTAACATAAAAATTATCATTTTTTCATGTAACGGAGGAGCTTCTATATGAGTATGCCTGATATGATGGAACTGGAAGATGCGATAAAATTATTAAAAAATAACATAACTCCACAAATGCGAGTCCAAAGCGTGCCACTAGAGCAGGCTTTGGGTTGTCACTCTTCTGCAGATATTTTTGCGCCGTCTGACGTTCCCGCATTTAATCGTGCCGGCGTTGATGGTTATGCTGTAAAAGCAGAAAGTATAAAAGGGGCGACTCGTAGCAAGCCTGTAATCCTTCGTGTATTGGAAGAACTCATGGCAGGAGATTTTTCCCATAGCGAGCTTGACGCTTCTCAATGTGTGCGAATCATGACAGGTGCGCCGGTGCCTGATGGTTTTGATGCCGTCATAAAGCAAGAAGATACTAATATGAGTGACGAAAATGTAGAAATATACGCTAGCGTTGAGCCGGGCGCAAATTATGGCAAGATTGGCGAAGATATCCAAAAAGGCGCTTGCATCATCCCCCGTTTCACAAAATTAGCGCCAATCCATCTTGGAATATTAGCAAGTTTAGGCATGCCGGAAGTAGAAATTTTACAACCTCCTGTAATTGGACTTATCAGCAGCGGTAGTGAACTTAGAGAGCTTGGAACGCCTCTTGCTCCCGGTCAGATATACTGTAGCAATCGCCACGTATTATCGGCAAAACTTAAAGAGATGGGCGTTAACGTAGCTTTTAGCATACAAAATCGTGATGATGTTTCGGAATTTGTAGAGCTGATTGACAAGTTGATTGACAAGGTTGACATGGTAATAACTACAGGAGCAGTTTCTGTAGGCAAGATGGATATTATGCACGAAGTTATAGAAAGGCTTGGTGCTAAGCAGCTTTTTTGGAAAGTTAACATGAGGCCGGGCACTCCTGTTTTGGCAAGCATCTATCGCAATAAACCTATCTTGAGTCTATCGGGTAATCCTCTTGCGGCGGTGACTACTTTTGATTTGTTGTTTAGACCGATGCTTTGCACTTTTTTATATACGGAAGCTTACGCTTTAAAACATACAAAAGCAATTCTCATGGATGACTTTAACAAGGAAAGCAATCAACGTCGTTTCGTAAGCGCACGCCTTGAAGAAAACCGGGTGTATCTTGGTGCGGGTGATACTTCTTCGGTGTTGTCAGGTATGCTTGATTGCAATTGTTATATTGATATAAAAGCCGGTACATCAAAAATTGAAAAAGGGCAGGAAGTTGAGGTTCTGTTAATATGAACAAACTTAGTACTGCAGTGCTTGCAGGCGGTAAAAGCAAGCGCACAAACGGCAAAAATAAGTCGTTTTTACTTTATGAAAACAAAACTTTTATTGATAGGATTTTGGAGGAGCTTTCTGTTTTTGATGAAGTCCTTATTTCCGTTGGAAATGATAAGAGTAAGGAGCAATATTCGCATTTGCCATACACATTAGTTGTTGATGAGTTTGAAGAGATAGGTCCTTTAGGGGGGATTTACTCCTGTTTAAAACAATGCCGAAATGAATATTTATTTGTGTGTGCTACTGATATGCCTGCTCTCAAAAAAGAACTTATTCAGTTTATGTCCGAGTTTATAAGCTCCGATTACGATTGCTTTATACTAACCTCAGGCTCACAAGTCCAACCTCTTTGCACAATTTATAGAAAATCGCTAATCCCTCTGATTGAAGAACTTTTCAAACAAAATAGATACAGCCCGCTTGCGGTATTCGACAACTCAAGAGTTAAATATATCCCACTAGAGTACAGCTGTTTTGGTGAGTCGGTTTTAACAAATATCAATTATCTTTCTGATATGGACAACTTGCCCGGGCGCCCTTGTATTTTTGCTGTAAGCGGCGTCAAAAACAGCGGTAAAACTACACTTATTGAAAAGCTAGTTGCAACCTTCAAAGAAGAAGGTTTAAAGGTTGGAGTTATTAAACATGATGGGCATGAATTTGAGCCGGATGTGCCAGGCACTGACACTTACCGGTTAAGACAGGCCGGGAGCAATCCTACCGTCATTTTTTCAAAAAGCAAATTTGCAATAACTAAAGCACAAGGCAAAGTAGATGTGTACAATTTGCTCTGTTATTTTAATAATTGCGACATTGTAATCATAGAGGGCCTCAAGGACTCGGAATTTCCAAAAATAGAAGTCGTTTTGAAAGAACCGATAAGTAACAAAAAAAACCTAATTGCAATAGTTGCGGACGGTGAGTTAAAACACCAAGATGTGCCGACGTTTAAAAGAAATGATATTTCACAAATTGCGTCAATTATAAAGCGACATTTCCTGTGAGGAATGTCGCTTTATAATTGAAAATTTCAGGTAAATATAGAAGCATCCGAATATATCTACAAAAATCAGAAAAATCAGAAATACAAAAGTGATATTTTCAGGCAAAATATACACGTACGATATGATAATAGGAGGGCAGAAAAATGATATTAAAAAGATGTCGTTGGGTTGCAAATAATTTTGAAGAAATTTTCATGATTGGTAGCCTGGCCACAATCACTATTGCTATGTTTGCAGCTGTTATAAGTCGATATGTATTCGTTGCATCGATTATTTGGGCAGAAGAGCTTTCGCGCTATTGTTTCATTTTGATGGCTTTTGCCGGATTTAGCTATTGTGTACGTAGTAGCGTACATCTTAGGATTGACATTTTGGAAACACTTTTTCCCAAGTTAAAAAAACCATTCGAATATTTTACGGACATATGCTTTGTGGCATTATGCCTATTTTTGCTTGGTCCGGCTATCGAGGCCACCACATTTATCAGAAACAGCGGACAGTTTAGTGCTGCTATGGAACTTCCTATTTGGATTATTTATATGCCTTTGATATTTGCGTTCATACTAATTATCGTGAGAATAGTAGAGAAATATATAAAATATTTTCTG
>JGI20163J15578_10001068_pt1 | contig 11307 bp, 7 predicted proteins | sample TergutCu122P1_FD_15578 | JGI IMG/M metagenome (IMG submission 15578)
TACATCAGTTCCTACGATGTCTCTGTAAAGGTCATGCTGTGTAGCAAGAGCAACGTAGTTTGCAGGCCATGCACCAACTAACTCTTGAGAACCCTCAGTATAACCGATAGCTCTAAGAATCATAGTCATCGCTTCGTTCATAGTGATAGTTCTTCCCGGCATTGCATTACCATGACCATCACCTAACATAATGCCTCTTGAATGTGTGAATGAAAGGTAAGGTACTGCCCAACCAAATCCATCTGTATCAAGAAACGGAGTAGTAGTGTGCCCTAAAAGCGCACTATCAGGAATACCCATAGCTCTTGTAATTAGAGCAGCAAATTGAGCTCTGTTTACAATCTCATTTGGGCGGAAAGTTCCATCTGGGAACCCTTCAATGTAGCCTAGCTCTAGACCAGCTACGATATGCTCTTCTCCAGGAAGCCCAGCGATGTCAGATAATACCACACCGCCTGTTTGTGTGTGCGTAGCATGCACACTCACAACGCTCGTGAATACAAGAGCAAGAATTAGCGCGAAAGAAAGCGCTTTTCTCATGTTTCTCATGAAAATCCTCCTTTAAAATTTTTCTGAAGGGAAAGTAACTTTTTTGTTGCAAATTATCTTCCCCTTCCGAAAATAATTTGACATAAAATATGTTATAGCGTGCATATAATCACAATATACACAGTCTATACGGGGAAATTATATATGTTCACAGATATGTAGTCAACCCGATTACCTTAAATGTAATATACCCGTAACACATCGTAAAACAAGCGTAATCAAATGACTTGGCAGCTTGTGAAGCTAATTATTTACAGTTATAATAGACGCTGTTTGTGCATCACCTGTTATAACAAAGGCTCTTATCTCACGACCACTTCTTATGTCTATCTTTCTGCCTGTTCTATATGATAAACCATCTTCATTTAACACGTACACAACAGCATTTGCACCAACTTCAAATATGTCACCATTGTCTAAAGTTAACACTGTTCCGTCAAAGTCAGCCACAGTTGCCCAAACGCCTGGTGTTAACTCTCTAAAGTCTGCATTAGATGCTGCCGACGCTGCTGTTCTTATTTCTCTTATAGCGCCATTTTGAGCTTGCATCTCAAATACTTCACCGCTAAGCCTTATATTTGATTCCGGTACACTCACCGCTTCAGATTGCGTAAGCCATGATATTGTCTGACCTGCTGCAAGTGTATGAATGTTTAAAACTTGGTCACCCCTGCCGTTAGTTGTGTGAGAAAAGCTGTTTATTACGCCATAAATCCTGCCTGTGAATCCAGCGTCTGTCGGAAGTATCATCGTTGTAATCTCACCATTTGTTAATATATAGAACGCAGGTGTTTGTGCGTTTTTGTATTTATGGATGGTATCTCTTCTAAAAGCATTGATTTCTCTTGGCAGTTCCATACCTTGTCTGAAGTTTAGTCTTATACCATAAGTAAAGATTTGCACGTCATTGCTTATAGGAACACCTTGAAAGTTTGTCATTGTTTCGTTAAATCTGCCATTTGCAAAAACAAGATTTGCCGGATTCCAAGGAACGTTTCCTGTGTCAGTTATTTCTTGCTCAACTCCTTGACCTGCCTCTTCTTTCATTTGTGCGCCCACAGCACGAAGTTCGTCTAGTTTATTGAAAATCATCGCCGCCGCAACTTCTCTTGTGGAAACTTCAGGTAAGTCTTCCGGCAATCCTTCAAGTACACCAACCTCTCTAGCTTTTGCAATGTTATCATATGGCCAGTTAGGTCCTATTTGTGCATCAGTATAACCAATAGTTCTTAATATCATGGTAGCAAGCTCTGCATTTGTTAGATTGTTTCCTGGTCTAAATGTTCCATCTGGAAATCCTCTTACTATGCCATGTCTTGCTGCAAAGCTTACGTAATTTTCTGCCCACATGAATCCTGATACCATATCAACGAAATTGCTTGGTGGTACAGTTTGTGTCGCAGTTCCTGCAAGCAAAGCATTAGGCGGGTTTATTGCTCTTGCTAGCATGATGCTTGCTTCTGCTCTAGTTAAGTTGTTTAGAGGTCGGAATGTTCCATCCGGGAAGCCTGCGATTACGCCAGCCTCCACCAAAGCGTTAACTGCTTCGCTGTATGGCGAATCTGCCACATCGGGCATGTCGTTTGCAAATGCAACAGTCGTAAACAACATCACAAATGCCACCGCTATTGCCATTATTTTTGAAAATCTTTTTCTCGTTTTCATTTAACTTCCTCCTATATTGCTTTTTAAACTTAGACTTAAATTCTATAAAAATGTTGCGTATGTCTTTAACTTGACATATTTTTGATATGTTTTATTAATTTAACCTAAGTGTATAAACCGTAGTTATTGCAGTTGCACCAGTTCCTGTTGTGATTGTAATACGCACCTCATGTGGTAGCGATAAGTCGCTTAGCGTAGCCGTTGCTGAGCCAACACCTTCTGCAAGAAGCTCTCTTGTTGTACCGTCATGTATAAGAACACCGTTTCCTGTTTGTATCGCAGTAACTGTTATCGTTGCATTTGTAGTTCCTATCAAGTTTGTCGAGAGATTTCTTCCAGCAATCGTAACCATATTACCGTTTACCATGATACTTCTCATTGCCGCTACATCATCTGCTTCTCTTGGAACTACTCTAAACAGAAGCCATGCTGCGTTTCCTCTTGTTGCAGAGTCGCTCCAGTCGCCAAACGTAACATCGCCGACCATGTTGTGTATTTGTGCAAAGAGTATGTAGTTATCCGGCCATACTGTACCCATAGCTTGAGCTGTCTGCGCCGATGCCGGTCTTAATCTTATAAGTGCTGTGATAACTTCTGCATATGTAACTTGATCTCCCGGTGCAAATACACCACCGCCTCTGCCTGTCATAACGCCTGCATTAGCTGCCGTGTTGATGTACTCTACTGCCCAGCCGAATCCATCAAGGTCAGTAAATATATGCTCATCTCTTGTTGCTGCAATAAGATCCATCTCTTTTATTGTTCTTGCCATCATGGCAGCAAACTCTGCTCTTGTTATGGTTCTTTGCGGATGAAATAATCCATCTTCGTCACCTGTTACTATCCCAAGCTCCATCAAAGTGATAACAGGTAGTATGAATCTTGTGCCTACTACATCTGCAGGATGCACTATTACAGGTGCCTGCGCTCCCGGATTTCTCGTTGAATCCCACTGGCTAAAGTCAATGTCGTCTGCAAACACTACAGATGTGCCACAGAGTATAAGTGTTAGAATCAGTGATATGCTTATTATTCGCTTTCTCATTTTCCCATGTCCTCCAAATTTATTGTTTGTTTTATATTTTGTGTTATGTTCCAAATGTCGCTAGTTTTGTGTTTTTGTCAGATATCATATTATATCAAAACAGTAGGGTTTTTGGCTATTACATCATTGTTACAGTTTGATGGAGGTTTTGTGCGTTGACGGGCGCTATGCAAGTTGACAGTCTGAGGTTTTATAGATAGCGAGAGTTTGTTGGCGATTGCTCTATAATATGTTATTATTGTTTTGGGGTGATTTGTAGTGAAAAGAGTTTTATTTATTGCAACAGTTACAGAACACATAAACGCCTTTCATCTGCCATACTTAAAGTGGTTTAAAGCACAAGGCTGGGAGACGCACGTTGCCACACGTGGTGATGGCGATATTTTGTATTGCGATAAAAAACATAACCTTTCAATTGAACGTTCGCCTTTTAGACTTGGAAATTTGAAGACGTATTTTGAGCTCAAGTCAATTTTGAGAAAAGAAAAGTTTGATATAATTCATGGGCATACACCTATGGGTGGTATGCTTGCAAGGTTTTGTGGCAGTAAGTATCGCCAGAAGTCTATTTTCGAAACAGAAAACAACATCAGTGCAGACTCCGCAAAGTCTCCTTATACTAGAATAATATATACAGCACATGGTTTTCATTTTTACAAAGAGGCATCATTAATAAATTGGTTTCTGTATTATCCTATTGAAAAGTTTTTATCTAGATATACAGATGATTTAATAACCATCAATCACGAAGATTATGGCTTGGCGAAGCGAAAGATGAAAGCAAAGCATGTACATTACGTGCCAGGTGTCGGGGTTAATACTAACAAGTTTTTAAGTTTTGGTGATTTACAAAGTGCAAATGATGACATGAATGCCATTTCGTTGCCTAGTCAACTACGGGTAAGTAAACGAAAAGAATTTGGCATTCCCGAAGATGCAACTGTGCTAATATCAGTTGGCGAGCTAAATAAAAATAAAAACCACGGTGTCGTGATAAAGGCTTTGGCACAACTTAAAAATAATGATTTTGATAACAATGATGAGCATTGCCATTCTGAAAGCCAAGTTAATAACAATAATAATACAGATAATTTATATTACGTAATATGCGGTAGTGGCACGTTACATAATGATTTGCGGACTCTTGCACAAAAACTACATATTCAGGACAGGGTGTTATTTTTAGGGCAACGAGATGATATAGCCGAATTGCTCAATATGTCCGATATTTTCATATTCCCTTCACTTAGGGAGGGGCTTCCTGTGTCGCTTATGGAAGCAATGGCATCGGGATTGCCTTGCATAGCCTCAAGCATCAGAGGTAATGTGGACTTGATTGCGCACGAAAAAGGTGGCTTGTTAATTAAAACAGAAAAGAGTAGCACCGCAACCAACTCCAATCCAGTTTCTGGATACGCAAACGCTATCAAAAGCCTTATCGACGACGAGAGCTTACGAAAGCGTTTAGGCAAACACAATCAAGATGTAGTAAAGCAATTCGATATAAACGTTGTTATGAAGCAGATGCAAGAAATATATTTGCAATCACCGGAGGAAACCAACCATGATAGACAGAAAAATCTTTGATACCATTTTGGGTGCAATGTCAGCTACCGCAAAGTTCAAAGTTTTTTGCATTGAACAATATAAAGTCAAGCACGGATTAACAGGTCGTGAAGCTGTGACGCTTTTTGAGCAGTATGGTGTCTTTGAGTACTTGACCGAATTTTATGATGTGCTTCATTCTTTTGGTGCCAATTACATCGTAGAAGATATTGAACTTTTTATCAAAGCACGACAAAATTAATCTACCCAAAATGATCCTATACCAACACCTCTGTACCCATTGATTTTACTTTAAACAAAGCCCTCGATTTTTCGACAATCGAGGGCTTTTGAGTTCTTTATGTCTTTAATCGGGCGTGGCTTTATTCGCCTCCGCCACCGCCGCCGCCACCAGGTAGCCCCGGCGAAGCTGTAACCGTTACAGTGCTCGTACCGCTGATTGCCGTATTATGTGTAGATGTTGCCCTTATTGTCAACGATGGCGCAGTTTCATTGTATCCAACAGAAAGTACCCCGGACGAACTTATCGCTGTTGCAGGGTCTGTATTATCTTCCACTGTCCATGAGACCTCTTGAACGCCTTGGACATTTGTCCCCAATACTGTTGCACCAAATATCATCGACCCACCTTGTGCAACGGAAGCACTTAACGGAGAAACCGTCACACTTGAGACTGTTATTGGCGCTACATATAATGTCACTGCGTTAGTAGTAACTGAACCTGCGGAATTAGTCGCCACAGCTTGGAATTGGAACCCATCATAAGTAAGTGCAACATTTGGAATTGTAAGTGTTCCACCAGTAGCTCCCGGTCTAACAACAAAAGTTGTAGCTCCCGGTGCCTTTTGTTGCCACTGGATTGTTGGAGTTGGAGTTCCTGCAAAAACAGCTGTAAACGTCGCTGTGCTGAGTTCTACAACATTTTGATTTGTTGGTTGAGTTTGTACTGTTGGAGCTACAGCCGCTGCCGCATTCCAAACTGCAAACAAGGTAATGTTGTTTTGCACATTGGTTTGAACAACTGTATTTGGTTGAATGGTTGCTGCAGCCGTTGCCGACAAAGCCCATCCTCCAAATGTAAATCCAGGCCTTGTAGGAGTTGCACTGGGAGCAGTGTAGCTCGCACCTCGTGCAACAGTTGTGTTAGCTGGCATACCGCTTGCCGCTGCCCCACCAGTCGGAATATTTGCATTAAACGTTACCGAATGACCCCACTGTGCAAACAGCGTCCAGTTTTGAGTAACATTTGACATGACCCCACCAGGTACAAAGGTCGTGCCTCCGCCGTTTGCTTGCGTATTCCAGTTATGGAATACTCTTCCGCTAGGTGCCACAAATGTATTTGTCGGAACAGTAAAATTGCTATTTCTATTAACTGTTGCAGGGTTCGGGTTCATAGTACCCGTTCCGCCATTTGCATTAAATGTTATAGTATGTGCGTCACCAACTGTAAACACCACCCCTGTCGCAGGAATAGCTGTTTGGTTATTTGTAGTTCTAAACCTATTAGATGCTACGCCTAGGTAAAAATCCCCATGGTTAAAGTTTGCATTTGTTCTTATGACTGCCACTCTTGTGTTTGCATTCCAGCTTTGCACCGTAAATGCCACTGCACTTCCACCTGTTGCTGTAGTGCCTGTTCTTAGAACAAACGCATTATTGTTTCTAAGCCAATCTAATGTTATCGTACCACCATCATTTGTCTGCACCGCTTGAGTGAATGTAATTGTAAGATCGCGAGTCGTCGCAGGTACTACATCGCCTTGGTTTGGCACAAACGAAACAAACGTTGACACTGTTCCTGTTGAGAACGAGATGTTTTGTACGGTATTGCTCTCACCGTTTGCATCTCTTAATCTGTTTGCAGGAATATTCAAATGATAAGTTGTATTATTATTAAACTGTTCATCAGGGAATATCGTAATAACCGTTCTTGCGCTATTGATGCTTGCTGTAAACGGTACAATAGTACCTGTCGCCGATCCTCTACGAAGCGTTACAAAGTTTTCGATGTTCGCATTTGTAATTGCGTTTCCATTTTGCAACGTCATTGCTGAATCAAATGTAATTGTGATGTTGCTTCCGCGAGGAACATTTGTCGCACCATTTGCCGGATTAAATGTTATTCGTGCTGCAGGCGTATACAAAGTAGGTGGTTGAACTCCTCCACTTGTGACTACATTTGATGGCCTTCTTTCGTAAGTTATCCCGTTTGCATTTGCATTCATGGTTGTTACAGTGCCTTGTCCTCTGAAAGCACTTCTTTGGTTTACATTTGCAGTGGTCACACTTGCGCCAGATTCTACCGTTATCGTTGAGTCTGTTGCATTACTTGAAACAGTTAAGTTGTTAATGTTGCCTGAGCCTACAGTTAGGCTTGCAGAAGAACCGTTAACCGTAACAGTTGGAAAACTTCCTTCAAGTCTTATCGTAGATCCAGATAATGTAGTTAAGTTGCCTATACCGCTTCCATGAAGTCCGCCAGTAAGGTTTTGCGTTTGAATTGTAGCTTCTCTTGCTGCAGTTAGCGCAACCACTACAGACTCACCTCTAACTAAAAATCTTACCGGGTCAGCAACTCTTTCAACTACAACTTGCGCAGCTCTGGAGTTATTAAATATAACGCCGTTATTGCCGGTTCCACCACCTTGAATTCTCAACGTGCCTAATATAATTGAGTTTTCTATGTTCACAGTTCCACTACCCACGTCAGCATGGATAGTCAAGCCGTTTGGAAATATAGTGTTTGAGAATGTTTGTCCGCTTCTAGCTATAGGGTCTGTTCTTACGATGTTTTCATTTTCAAGTATTTGTCCGATAATTCTTGCAGTCTGTGCTCTAGTTAGATTTGCAAGAGGGTGTAATCTGCCGTCATCAAAACCTCCCATATATCCTCTGCCATTGATTTTTTGCATAGCAGAAAAAGCCCAGTCTGCAATGTCGCCCCTGTCACCAAACACATTAAGGTTTCCGCTCGCACCATGTGTAGGTATAATTCTTGACAACATAACAGCCGCTTCTTGCCTTGTTATCGGATTGTTTGGCCTAAATGTATTATCTTCAAATCCACCAACATATGCCGCGGCAAATGCTCTTGCAACATCTGCATGAAACCACTCATAATGCGGAACATCCGTAAATGTCAATGCGGCAGTTCCGGTGTTTCCGAGCGCTCTGTTTACCATAGTCGTAAACTGCGCTCTCGTTACCGGATCATCTGGACGAAATGTTCCATCCGGAAAGCCTTGCACAAATCCGTGTTCAACTGCACGCCGAATGTCTGCCTCTGCCCAGTGTCCAGCGATATCAGTAAGGTTTGGTGTCGCACTTGCCTGAATTGGCGGTATCAACGTAAACACCATTGAGCAGATTACCAGCAAGCTCAATATTTTTCTCTTTTTCATTTTTTTCCCCTTTCAAAATCTGTTTGATTTTCGTTCTTTTATAATTTATTTTTTGAATTATTTCACTGCACTTAGTGACGCAACTTTGACGCCACAATCAAATGCACTTTATTAGACTCTATTTTAACATTTATGTTGCATCATTACAACTGATTTGCAACAATGTCATAAATCCTTAAACTTTTCCAAGTTTTTGTCATTAACGTATCAGTAATGTGGCTTTTTTCTTAGAATTTTAAGGAAACTTTTGACAGGTTTCACTAAATAGAGCGCTACATGCATTTGAGCTGTCGATATGTCCAATCTATTTTTTGCTTCATGAAATTTCAACCCTTTTTTCTGTGCGATGCGAAAATAGTATTCAATGGCCGACTGTCTCTCGAGCAATCCATATAACGCAAGCCTTTCCTTGATATAATGTGTAAAACCTTCAAAGTTATTTATTATCTTTTCATCTCCTGATTTTGTTAAGCCATCTTCAAGATATTCGCATTTGCAAATGATTTTATTAAACCATCTAAGTTTATATCCATCTTGTGCAATATTATCCCAAACAACACTTTCACTTATGAAATTTTCACCCTCATATTCAGGAAAGAGATATTTTCTCAAAATCGCAGTTCTATAGACTTCCGCCTTGTCTCCTAATAGTTGTTTTCTTTTTCTCTGCAAATTTGTCGCATCTATAAAATCCTCCAACTGCTTTTGTTTCGGATATTGTCCTATTATTTGACCATTTGAAGCATATGCTTTTAGCCCCGCTACACCTGCAAAGCTTTCATCTTTTTCAATCGTTTCTGTCCAGATACTAACTTGCTCAATAGCGTCCAAAGTTAAGAAGTCATCAGAGTCCACAACGAAAAACCAATCATGTTTTGCTATTTTTACTGCATCGTTTATAGCACGATGCTTTCCGCCATTTTGTTTTTTTACGTACGTTATTTCGACTATATTAGCGTTGCGCCAACCATTTACTATGGCTTCTGTCTCGTCCATTGACCCATCGTCAATTATTATCCACTCGAAAGACTTTTGCGTTTGATTGCATAGGCTTTCATAAAGCTGTAGCAATGTATGCGCCCTATTGTATGTCGCTGTCATAACTGTAATCATTATTCAGGCTCCTTCTGTTATGCAATAGCAGTTAATTATATCTCTTTATCAAAATTTTGATTGTTGTTTCATTAATTTTTTAAATTGATTTTCAAGATAAAAGTTCTGAAGCTGCATTGAAACTTCTTTTATGTCATAGCCCGCTTGTCTAACTGCTTCCTGCATGTCTATACGCTCATATCCATTAGCACAACCAATGGCTTTTGCTGCCCACAATTTAGGTGTTTCTTGCAACGAAATGTATTCGACTAAGTTTGTGATTTTTGTTTCTTTTGGTGTAGTATCTGATACAATACAACGAAGCCCATTAGCTTGTGCTTCAACCAAAGCAATGCCTAACCCTTCCCAAAGCGACGGGAACACAAACACATCCATTGCACATAAGAATTCTGATACGTCTGTTCGCAAACCTGCAAAAATAACATTGTCGCTCAACCCTTTTGCGTCAACTTTTTCTTCAATGCTGTCACGCAACTCACCATCACCAACTAACAACAATATTGCATTTTTATTTTGGCTGTATATTTGCTCAAAAATTTCTATAAGAAAAGCATGGTTCTTTGCTTCTGCAAACCTGCCAACATGCCCAACTACAAATTTATTTTCCACTTCAAGCTGTTTTCGTTTTTGCTCACGTCTTTTATCCTCATAAACAAATTTATCGATTTCAATTGCGTTTGGAATTATTTTAATCTCGTTTTCACCAATATGCGTTCCAAACAGGTTTTTCGCAGCCATTTCAGAGCACGCAAAGTAGTGCGTAATATATTTTTCTATTTGTGGTTTATAATAAAAGTTGAAAAGACGACCAATGACACCTTTGTCCGATTTGCTACTATGGCAATGATAAATTACCTTTGAAATGCCAGCTTTTTTTGAGCAAATCGCAGTGGAAATCGCAGTTAAGCTATTTGTATGCTGATGCACAATTTTATACTGTTTATTAGTCTTGAAAAAATCGTTTGCATGCCTTAAATGCTGAAAGTAGTTGGGAAATCTTCTCGGTACTCTATGAACAGCTCCGCCCATTGAGATTATTTCATCTTCATAGTCACATTTTTCTTTAACGTTAATCAAAAAATCGAACTGCACCTTAGAGCGATCTATATTGCGGTATATATTCATGATAAAAGTTTCTTGACCGCCTGTGTTCATACTGCCCAACACATGTAAAACTCGTAAAACATCACTCATAAGTTTCACCCGTATACAAAATCTCCAGAGACTTAACCAATTCTTTTATATCGTATCCCGCTTGTCTTACATCTGTTTGCATGTCTTTGCGTTCATATCCATCAGCATAAACAAGTGCTTTTGTTGCCCAATGTTCCGCTGTCTCATGCAGTGAAAGGTTTACGATCAAATCTGTAATGTTAACTTCTTTCGTTATTTCATCTGATGCAAAACACTTTAGTCCATTTGCCTGTGCTTCGATTAACGTCACTGGTAACCCTTCCCAAAACGACGGAAATACAAAGACATCCATAGCACACAAAAGTTCGGCTACATCTTCTTGCACACCTGTAAATATCACATTGTTTGCTAATCCAAGTTTTTCAACCTTTTGCTCAATTTGGCTTCGCAAGTTGCCATCTCCAACCAATAGCAAAACCGCATTATTGTTTTTGTTATATATATTTGCAAAAACATCAACAAGAAAGTCATGATTCTTTGATGCGAAAAATCGACCCACATGCCCAACTACAAATTTGTTTTCTATATCCAACTCTTTTCGTTTCGCATCTCTTCGTGTTTCATCAAATGCGAATTGTTCTAAAGCAATTGCATTTTTAATAACTTTATATTTTTGACCTCTGCAGTTTTCTTCGTTATAACACCAAATACCTGCCGCTTCTGAACAAGCCCAAAGATGGTCTGCCGTGCCAGATAACTGTTTTTGTAAATAATCTTTCAACATCGCAGTTAGTCCGTCGCCCGAAGAAGTGCTATGTGAGTGTGCAATTG
>JGI20163J15578_10001069_pt1 | contig 11300 bp, 8 predicted proteins | sample TergutCu122P1_FD_15578 | JGI IMG/M metagenome (IMG submission 15578)
ATATCATTTATCATTTCCACCAGCATGTTCATGTTTTTATTTTCTTTTCTTCCTTCATAGAATATATAACCTATGAGCGCTTGATAAAGTAATTTTTCTGCTTTTACCCAAAAATCTTCGCCGCTCTGTTTACCTTCACCTTGAGTATTTGCAATTAACGTCGTAACGAATTTCAATATATCTTTTTCGCTGCGGATATAGGCGAAGGGGTTATATTTCATTGACTTTGAAAAATCTATGGTATTGAGAATTTTTATTTTATAGCCTTTTTTCTCAAGCATTTTACCGCATTCTAAAATTAATGTTCCCTTGGGAACTGTTTTGTCAAGATAAAAATATTTGGAACTTAAAATTTAAAATAAAAATAATAAAGTCCTCATAAAATCATGTTATGCAAAGGTTAGAAGTTATTTAGAAAAATAAGATAAATATAACAGTTTCACTTAAAATTGCATTTGAAACCATTTTAATAAAAAAATAAATAAAAAAAGTAGCTGATGAAGCTACGGCAAAGATAACAACACTAAAAATTATGCGATTAAAAATTTAGGTACAATCCGGAGTTCTAATTTGATTTTATAGAATAAAACAGACACCGAAAAACAGCCTTGTATTTGCAAAATAATACAGAGCTTGTTTTCATAATTCCGGTTATGACTATGTTTTTACAGCATCAACATAAGTACAAATTAGATTCTGTACCAAACAAGAACACTACTCTGAGTCAAAATCTTCGGGTTCTTCTTGAAGCACATCTTCTTGCTCATGTTCAAACTCCTGTGCTTGTTCCGGTGCATAGTCGTTAACCGGCGAAACCATAAGATTTTCAAAAACCTCACTTCCCGCTACTTCAGTCCTTATATTTTGAAGTCTGTTTATATGGTTACCTATATATGATAATAAGGCTACTTTTTCTTCCCCGGGCATATTGGGATCTGCTGTTACCACAGCTTCATATTTTAAGAAAGCGAAAAGCAAAAGTTCATTATCACCAAATCTTTGAGCAATGTCTATAGCTTCATCAAATTGCAATCGACCTATATGTATCCAATAGTCAAAAATAGACGTATCCGTCATTAAAGTAAGACCTGCCAATATGTGATTTCTTTGGGTATCATTTAAAGGCTCTGTCACTACATAGGCACGGGAAAGTATATACTTGGTTTCATGAGTAAGATTTACAACATCAAACGAAGATAAAGCCTGTTGTACATCTATAAAATTTCCTGATATATACGCCTGATTTGCAGCTATAACACTGTCTCTGTACGGTATATCCAGTATAGTAAATCTTCCCGCAAAAAAAGCAGTAACAGCCAAAATTATTACAAGCAACGGTATGATAGCACGTACCATATAAACACTTCTTTTGCTGACCGTTTTTTGGTTTTTCTTTATTTCTTCTACTACGTTCCCATGTTTTTCAAGAAGTTGTTTTTTTATATCTTCTTCGTCTTCAAGTTCGGAAAGTTCGTATAAAAGCTTGTTTTTCTTATAAATACCCTCACCTCCGTCTATATAATTTTCATATTTATATTTAGGGAGTAATACGCTGCCCATGAGAGCTTTATATTTTGGCAAAAAATCATGAGAATTGTTATCATGAGCATCTCTCAGCAGTACATAAGGTATTAAATTTATATCCATCACTAAGTTATCGAGTGATAGTGAAAAATCATATTCTTCATAAAGAGATAGAAGTTTATGACAGTTTAACAAAAATCTGAGCTTTTCTTCGTTAGTTTTGTTAAGTATATCCTTAGCAGAAAAAGTATCTTTCATTTCAAATATTAAAATAATACTGTCTTCTTTTTCTTCCATAGTACAGGAAGCCATACCATCAGTCGGATATGTTAAAAAAGCTCTTTTTTCTTTAGCTACTCTTAATTCGCTGTTCTTCACCGGAAGTTTTAATATATCCATAGAATCCCCTTTATTATCTGACTGACCGAATTAAACTTAAAACAAACCGCTGTAAGTGTTTATTTCGCAGCCGTCAGAATATCACCGTCATATATCTTTTCTTCTGCAAAAGTTTTGTATGTGCTTATTAAGCATTCTCTGATACAAGAATAAAAATAGTCAGGTATCTTCATTGGCGGAAGCTTGCCGCTTTCTATTAATATATTAAGAACATCTCCTACTTTTTGCTCTGAATCAATACGTATGTCTGCTTTAAAGTTTGATATTACAAAAGTTATTGTTATAAACATTTACTTATCTCTCGGAATATTTATTCCGTATATAATGTTCTATGTCAACCGGTCGGTTAAGGNTCANCTCGTTCTCATAATCTTCCTTGCAATAAATATACGAGCTGACATATATCCTAAAAAAACACTTGCAACAAGTATTAATACTATAAGCCAAGGAGACAGATATTCCGGGATTTCTGTTTGTCCCATACTTCCGAAACTTATCGGCTCTTTAAACAAAGCCATGTTGTAGGCTCCGGCATATACCCTTTCATATATACTTATTGCCTGATTCATTTGGTAGGAAGCAAACAGAGTATTCTCCATCTCCTCTCTGTTTAAACGAAACTGTTCTTCTATAGCCATATTTACCATTGAAGCATTATCAGAAAATAAATCCAATCCATGNCGTAAAGTCAAAGTATCATCCGCCCACTGTTGTCGAATAATGGCATTTATATTAATAGGTAAATCAGCCGCAAAAACTACTTTAGTCGTTACAAAGGACATCAGAAGTAAAAATATTGTTACATATATGAACTTTGTAAAATCTGTCATAGTCTAAAATACCCCCGCTATATCGGCATAAAGTTGAACCTGTATAACTCATTTAATACCGGCTGTAAAAGTATTGGCAATTCTCATTTCTTCCTCTTCGATTGTTACGGAAGAATTGGATATAAAAGAGCAGAGTTTTTTATATACTTCAGCAAATCTCTGAACACTGATTTTATTTTCTGTTTCGGCAGCCGATGTGGAAAACGGCTTTTCTCCGTCTACCCGGTTTAAGACAGATAAAATTTGATTGCTGTTAGCTTCTCTTTCTCGTATCTCCGTAAGAACTTTTGAATTAAGACTTGTAACTCGGGAGTTTACGTCCGGATAGTTTATTTTTATTTGTTCCATAAGAATACCTCATCGATTATTTTTAAGCAGCTATTTTANAAAAAATCATATNTTGTGCGACTATAATGTTAAATTGCTTTTATTCCTTTCCTTATCTATTTTCCACCAATAGCTCAATATAGTCACTATAAAAGATAAGATTAAAACAGGTAACGAAAGCAATAAGTACAGTTCATATACTTCTGCCATGTAATCACCTGTAGGCTCTGTGGTTAAAGCCTCTCTTATTTGTGGTGAAATAAACTCAAAAGGTGCCACGGCAAATCTGACCATATCATGATTCAAACCTACGGGAGTTCTGCTTAAAGGCATCATGCCGGCAAAAACGGATAAACGATTGTGAGTGTCTGAATTCCTGCCGTCCACTATGTTTGAAAAAGTATATATGTTTCTGTTTAAATTGTCCAAAGAGTAGGACTCAGCAAGCAAAGCGTTCATTCTTAAGTTGTGCAAAGAATATGTGTAACCATGACGTACTTCCATAAGCATTGCTATATTCTCTCCGAATTGAGAGGTTAAGTCTGCTCTTATAATATCTAAGTATGATTCATATCCTCGAATCATATTATATACTTGCATTCGGTACGAAATTGTCAGATATGCTCCCACATCAAATTCTAAAAGTTGACCATGCATATCTCCCAAAGAGTACCAAAATGCATCAGGTCTCGGAGGATATAACCCGGTCCTTCCATGTCTAATTCCGACAAACTTCCCGGTTCTTCCGTATATAATTCGGGCGGCTCTCCTAATTTTTCAAATGTAATCTCAGGCGGACTTTCTATTGTAACAACGGTAAACACAGGTGGCTCTTCAACTACCTCCGGAAAGGGATATTCAAAGACTTCCGGCGGTTTTATCGTTGTCCTCGAAGGTATTGTTTCTTCAGGCATGGGTAATGTTAAATCAGGGATATCTGTCATTATTTCATTTGGGAAAGGCAATTCAAAAGTGACATCAGTCCAATTCAGAAGGGGCAGTTCTTGTAATAAAGGCTTGTCTGAATCAAACCCCGGAACATTTACATACATATCATTTACAATAAAAGATAATTGATTTTCTATGTGCTGTACCTGTGTTACCCAATTTAACACATCCCACATACCGTTAGGGTCATATGGGTCAAATCCGGGAAAAGGCGGAATTTGAAGAATGGTATTTTGTGCGGTTATTACGGTATTTTGCCAAATTTGAGCATGTTGATATAATTTACCATGCCATTGAATTAAATTTATTAAAAAATTGTTTATCTCATTGGCATAGGTATCATATGTTCTTGACAAATAAAGTAATAAGTCTCCGTAAATATATAAAGAACCTTGCAATTGATTTAAGTCAAATACTACAGCATTTGTATTATTTACAAAGTAATACAGCAAACTTCCTACTTCTTCCAGATATTCCTCTACAACGGTTAAATATTCTTGATTGAGGAAATACCATTCATAAGAACTGTTATACCAAAGCTGCAATTCATCATGCCAGTCTTGAATGTTTGATTGATGCTCGGTTAAATATTCATTCCAAGCCAATGACACAGTATACCAATTATTTATATCCGTTTGATACTCTTCCAAGTTTATATTCAGTTCAATTGCCAGTTCGTGCCATTGCTCCGCTTCTTCATGCCGGCGCTCCAAATTTTCATGCCAAGATGAAGCAAAAGAATACCAATAAATTAATTCGTTTTGATGAAAATATAAATCATTATTCCATGAGGTAGCAGCCTCGAACCAATACAAGGCTTCATTTTGATATTCTTCCAAGCGCTGATTCCATCCCATAGCTCTTGTATGCCAACCGACCAGTTCATCAGTATGATTTCTGACTACAGAAGAATATTCTGTCAATGCTTCGCCAAAATTTACAGAAATATTTGTCCAATCAGAAAGGGCTGAAATCCATTCCTCTTCTTGATAGGGAAAGTTGTCAGTGAGGCTGATAAGACCTTCACGCATGTACAAATAGTCTTCTGTTGCTCTGCCAAAACTACCGAGATATATATCGGATACTCTTTGAGCGAAGTCAACAACAGATAAAAAATGATGAGCCGTAACAGGTTCATTAGGAACTAAAGGCATACCGGGAAACTCATCAAGTTGCAAAACCCCGGTAAAACTATGCAATCTTACAGTATCCAGTGCTTCAAGTCCTCGTATATTGTTTTGAAATATTGCGTTTATTTGATCCTGTCCAGCATGAAATTGTTCCAATATGGAACTTACATATGTATACGCCAAGGTAGAATTAATAGAAGTCTGTAAATCCACTATTCTTTTATACGTTTCTATGAAATCCCTTTCAGAAAGATTGGGATTTATTTGAAATTCCAACATGACTTGTATGGGATTATCGGTATTAAAGGACAGGATTCTGTAAGATACATCTGAAGGAAAAGTTATTATAGCTCCGTATATCCCGCTAACGTAACCGCTGTGAGCCATGGCAGGCGATACAAGTACAAAGTCTTGTCCCAGTGTTTCTATTATCGCAGATGAATAGTTTAAAAACTCCCCATCTACCGTAACACCCGCATCAGCATTTACTACGGCTATGGTTGTTTGCATATTTGCTTGCAATAAATGGCGAGCATAAGCGTGGGTAGCTTGGGAAGTCGCTCCCAACCATTGACCCGCTAAAAATGAACTCATTATACATAATAATACAAATGGTATCCAGCGTTTCTGCATATCCACTACCTCCTTCGGTATAACAATTCAACTTTTATATGACCTGTACTCACTCTGTGTCGGACGGTCACATAATATAATAATTCGTTTAAATTTCGGTAAGTGCAAAAGGTTTTTTACGTTTAAAAATATCAGGCTATTTTTTGAATTTTAACATTCATATCTTCAATTGCTATAAACGGCAATTTAATTTGATGAGTGTCCCCTCGTTTAAAAATGAAGCCGATATCAGGTGCAGGTTTATAACCTCTCGGTGCTTGTACGGGTAATAAGTTTTGCTCATTGGGATTTCCCAAAACAATACCGGATTGGTCACTTTTAAGCATTTTTGATAAATTGTCATATCCCCGCATCTTTGTCGGCAATGTTGTAACTATAAAAACTATTCCCAATTCCATAGCTTTAGGAATAAGTTTTTCCACTTCCGCCATCCTCTTTTTGCAAAGTTCAATGAAATTATCACCATCGTCTATAAGGACAAGAGCTTGAAAGTAAGACGCACAAAAATCACGTAGGCGAAGACCTGAAGATTCAAATGCTTTTTGTCTGTTATCAATTTCTCCGGAAAGTTTTTCATAAAAATTGTCCAATTGACTTTCTGTGTCCATATAGATTATATGGTTATAATATTCATAGTCTTGTAAATCTCCCGATTTTGAATCTGCAATAAAAATTTTGGATTCCGTATACAGATTAAATTGGGTTAATATCAATTTTAAAATATTTGTTTTACCGGTTAAAGAAGCACCGACTACAAGCTGGTTAGTTATAGAAAAATCAAGATACGCAGGCTCTGTATTTTCTGTATTGAATCCGAGAACGGTTAATCGGTCTTCAAGCTTTGCATACTCTGCTATATCTTCGTAATACACAACTTCCGGTACTATGCGAACGCCTACGGCTTTCTTGGCAGTGTTATTATCTGCAATATCGGCTATCATCTCTCCTATAAGTTTTGAATAACTTACTTCGTCTTCAAAGGGAACCGGAAGATAGCATTGAGCCACATGAACATCTTTAAGTTTAATCAAGGCTCGACCCCTTATCTCGGGTAATGTGTAAGAAGAACGCCCCACAACAGACGCAATATCTCCGGCTTCAATCATGAACATTGCCAATTTATTTTTGAAATTGCTAACAAGAGCATATCGTACGGCATTTACCCTTGAAGCGGCAAGAACTGTATAAATACCTACACCTGCACCGTCCCTTGTAAGCTTGGTGAGAAAATCTTCAAGTTCAGAATCTACTTCCTTTACTACATCGCCATTATCTATGAACAAGATTACAGCCGGCAAAGACTTGGAAGAAACCTCATTATACATTCTGAAATTTATGGCATTTACTGATGCAAAAAGTTGTTTTCGTTCTTTCATTATCATCCGACAAGAGCTTTTTTAGTTTATTCAGCTTTTCTTCGTCTTCAAAATTTAAATAGTCTGCCGTGTGGGGTAATCCTTTAAGTTGAGCCAATGCAGAATTACCATAATCCAATACAAAGAAATTAACGAACCTTGGAGAATTATTTGCCGCTAAAGTCAGCGCAATATTCATCAAGGTTGTAGATTTACCAAAACCGGAAGCTCCGAATACAGCCATATTCCCGGCTTCCAAAAAATTATGGGTATACTCTGTTTGCCTTTGCTCTTCGGGAATATCAACTACTGCTACAGGAATATCAAGATTATATTTATGTATCATTCCTACATCTGTTCCGGTAGTTATATGATTTGTAACAATCTTATGATTTAATGGGGGTAACCAAGGTTTTTCAACCGTTGCAGAGTTTAAATCATTATATATTTCACTAATATGGTTTACAACAGCGTCAAGTTGTGTGATTCTTGAGTCATCTGCCGTTTCTACCTTACTGAGATCCTCATTAAGCAAAACACCTTGTCCCAATTTATTTATAATATAAACTCTGCTGTCAAAACCTCGCTCCACTACTTCTTCACTATAAGGCGCACCACTCCAGGCAGATTGAAAAAGTTCGTATATTTCATTATTTCCAACTTGTAAATAAGCACGACCCGGCACGGTTATACGAGCAGCGTCCGGCGTTTTTAACACCTCAGCGCTGTCACCTTCATTTGCTACTTTAAGAGCCAATTTGAATTTAGAATTACTCCATATCTGGTCATCCACAACACCCGTCGGCTTTTGAGTAGCCAAAATTAAATGTACTCCCAAACTTCGTCCGATACGAGCGGTACTCACCAATTCGCTCATAAAATCCGGCTGTTCTTTCTTTAATTCTGCAAATTCATCCGATATTATAAAAAGATGCGGTAAAGGTAAAGCAGCCTCTCCTGATTTAAACAGTTTTGTATATTGATTTATATTGTTTACGGAATTGTCATTAAAAATCCTTTGTCTGCGAGCCAGTTCACTTTTTATCGAGGCTAATGCTCTCATGCTTTCGCTGCCGTCTAAATTAGTTATAGTTCCCAATAAGTGGGGAAGATTGGCAAATAAATTTGCCATTCCGCCGCCTTTGTAATCAATAAGTAAAAAACCCACTTCATGAGGATGAAAATTGACAGCTAAAGACAGTATATAGGATTGTACAATCTCAGATTTTCCGGAACCTGTTGTTCCTGCAACCAGTCCGTGAGGACCGTGTGCTTTTTCGTGAAGATTCAAAGATACTATATCTTCTTTGCCTCTCAGTCCCAAAGGAACTGCCAAAGATTTATGACATGAATTCTTTTTCCACAATTCTATTACAGGAAGTTCCTCCGGTCGTTTTACATTATACAACTCAAAAAAACTTATACTTTCGGGTATTTGGGTAGATATACCCTGAGTATGTATTAAAGGTGCCGATTTTCTTGCCATAATCTCAAAATTGACCCCGGCTGTATTATGCAAAGAAAGAGGCATGTTTAACAATTCCCCCTCATTCATAACCAATATGCCTTGGTCTCCGCCTGTCAGAAGTAAAACGGTTTTTATATTTTCAGGAAGATTAGATTGGAGGTGAGTGGTGTATATAACAGAAAATCCCAATGTAGTATCATTTGCTTGCAAATATTCCATTATGCTGTGGTTTATTATTAACTTCGGGTTATCTATTATGAATATATAATGGGGAAGATACTTACTGTCTTTTTTTTCTTCCTCTTGTTTTTGGCGTCGCATTTTTAAGACTTGAGATATATTGCCTAAAGCTTGGTCTCTCTGGTTTTCTGCCGTTATAATGCCGGTTACGTTTATATTTTTATTTTTACAGTGAGGATACCATCTGATCCACTCAAATTTTTCTCTGTACTCTTCTTCCAAAAGAATGACTATTTCTATATCATGATAACTTTGGAAGAAACACAGTTGAGTTATTATTGAATGAAGTTCACGATGTATAGATGACTTTTCCCCTACAAGTCCGAGATGTCCGCCTTTAAGGTCAATCGTAACGGGCATATCCTTAATACTATGATAGTAAGAACCAAGCTCTTTCATTTCCTCTGCCAAAGGGTCATTAGAGTCTATATCAGTTTTGTAGCTCACCTCAAAACTTGGGGAGACAATACCGTTTCCCGGGGATATTGTTAAAAAATCGCTGTCATTTGCTGCTCGTTCATAAACTCTGTCTGAACAAAGCATTATTTCTTTTTCAATTTCCTTTGGGGAAAGATTATGATAGAGCAAAGATTCTCTTTGAGTTTGATACAGGTTATGTATTTCTTTGCGTTTTTCCAACAAATACATGTCATATTTCTCGTCTCTTTCTTTTTCTTTGCGAAGTTTGACTTTTCTGTCAGTAATAAAAATCGTGGCGGAAAAAACAACGCTCACAAGCATGGCTGCAGCACCTATCAGAATAAAAAGTCCTCGACCTATCATAAGACTTCCACCCACCATTACGGCAGATGTCATCATCGGAGGTAATATAATTCTTAAAAGTTCCGCCTTTTTACGTTCTTCTTTTTGTTTAGGTGCTGCCAATTCTACTTTTCCTGTAGGTTGACGTTTAATAATACGAGGCGAGCGTTTGTAAATGGGAAACTCACTGTAAGGTTCAGGTCTTGTTACAGATATATTCAGCCTTGTAGAAAAATCTTTACCGGAACATTCTATGTATCCTTTATACACGACAATTTTAATGAGACCTATCCAAAGAAAATCTCCGAAGTTTATGGGATATTCCCCTATCTCAACTTTTTTACCGTTTAAATATACACCTTTATCATTTTCCATGCTCATAATATGTATATGTTTCTCAAATACGGCAATTTCCGCAAGCACACTATGTAATCGTATGTGACAACTTTTGGCATTGCCTATTCGTAAAGGATTCACACCTTTTACTGAAAAATATTGAGTCTCATCTGTTGCAATAAAAGCGAATACATTCTCACCGACAGCTGTGGGTGATATATTGTTTGCAGTGGCTTGCTCCGCAAGAGGTACATTCGGAGTCAAGTTATATGTGTGAAAATGTTCAGGTAAATCGCCGGGCAAAGCATTAACCGGAAATTCCGACAGGGACTTATTATTGTATAAAACTAATGTACTCATAATTCTCCCAAGTAGTCGTATAAACATTTGTAACAGTTTATGCAACTTTCTGTATGACCAATACAATATTGTCATAGTTTTAAAATTTAAATACAAGAACTCTAAAGAACTCTAAAATTTAACTCCAAGGATAGCATAATTCTTACATGTTTGTCAATTTTTTTCTTTAAACTTTTTTGCTCAATGAAATATTTCTGCGTACATGTAAAAAAATCACCTGAAAAATTATGTATTTATATAAAAATACTTAAAAAACACATAAAATAAAATATGTTGTATATGAATATAGGATTAATGATACTGTTCTTGTATCTGTCAACTAATCTGATACTGAAAAATAAATTTGATAATACTATTGACAAAATCTATAAAAGATGTACAATATACTAAAATGTGGAGAAAATAGATATATGGCTATTTTATAAAAAAATCAATATTCCGCAATATCATATATTCACAATCAGACTGATTAAATCACAGTTATTTTAAGGAGGTTTCACATGTTAAACGGTTTTATAGGCGCAGCTCCTCAACAATACTTGAAATCGTCGGAAGGAGCTTTGCAAAATGCAATAGATGTACATATAAGTAACGGCTTCGATGCACCCGTACAGAATGAAGAACCGCCTTTCACTCCTCAAGATGCAGCAGATGGCGGGTATTCCACTGGCACAGGCAGCAGTTCAAATGTTGTGGCAGACCAATACATATCTAACGATGCCGCTCAAAAAATCGCCATCTCAGACGACGGAATAAGCGAGGTTTTCTACTCCATTGCTTCTGAAATTGAAGAAATGTGCAGCACGATTTTTGTGTTGCCTAAAGTTAATCCAAGGATATTATCCGTAATAAGCGAGTTAAAAATTGCTTTAACAGATTTCAGAAGACTGACGGATGAACGAATCGCCGTAACGCGTAACTACGCAGCAAATATAACATCCATAGGCGGCGGCAGTCCGGGAGCAAACATAGATTTGGTGTGGAATAC
>JGI20163J15578_10001070_pt1 | contig 11294 bp, 5 predicted proteins | sample TergutCu122P1_FD_15578 | JGI IMG/M metagenome (IMG submission 15578)
TAAAGCAATAGTAGAAATTACCAACGCAGTCATGCTCCCGCGTAAAATTGAAATGCGGACTGAGCAGTTGTAGCACTCAGTACAAAACGACTCAGATTTAATTATGTCCAACTTGTATTATCCGACCATTAGCGCCATCTATTATAGCTATTGGGAACGCCCCCGGCACATTGGGTTCAACGCCGGGAACTCCCCCCTGGGCTCTCGGCACGCGCGCCACAGAAAATACATTAATTTCTGTACGCTCCGCAACCCGAAAAATTGCATCCTCAAAAATTCTTTCACCAAAAACAAGTCTTAGAGCAGCGTCTCCAATCTCAAGCGCCAACTCTTGTGTAATGGTGAAATCAACCTCTCCGTCATTATAGACCTGCAGTATTCGAGCATCTTCGCGATCAAGCGTTACGCTAAATTCTGTTTCTGAATCTGTCGTATATGTCACAACAAAAGCGTTTTCTTCGGCATTTTCTTTGACAACAGGAATGATACCGTCAAAAATGCTTTCGCCAAAGGTATGTATAAGAATAGCCGTTCCGATTTCTAAGGCTGCCGACGGGGTAATTGTGAAGTCACGCGCAGGCCATGAATCAAGGTTTAATATCCAGTCAACAGGACCAATGAAGCGACCCTCAAACGGTAACTTTGTGGTTATTTTACCATCTGTGCTATCTACCGTAGCTAAGGGGGCTGTGCCCAACGCACCGCGTTTATCCGCATAGGCTCTCGGTACGCGCCATACAGCAAATGCATTATTGTTCATAAACTCTACCACGAAAAAAACAGCATCTTCGAAAACACTTTCCCCAAAAGCAAGCCTAAGGGCGGCATCTCCAATTTCAAGCGCCAATTCTTGAGTAATAGTGAAATCAACTTCTCCGTCATGGTAGACTTTCAGTATTCGAGCATCTTCTCTGTCAAGCGTTACACTAAATTCAGAGCCGGAATCTATTATGTATGTTACAACAAAGGTGTTTTCTTCGATGTTTTCGTTGACAACAGAATTTGCGCCATCTAAAACGCATTCGCCAAAGGTATGCTTTAAAATTGCAACTCCGATTTCCAAGGCTGCCTCTGGGATCATAGTTAACTCAAGAGTCGGCCACGAATCGAGTGAACCCACAGTGGTCGGTTCTCTGAATGTTCCGCGGTACGGCAAATCTGCTCCATTTGATACACTATTCTCACTCTCTATTACATCATTCACAACAACATCATTCCCCTCCAGTGTGTTTTCAGAAAAATCTTCACTACATGCTGACAGCAAAAACATTGTTGTAGCAAAAAGCAGAGCGATTACTGTCTTTATTTTCATCTTAATGACCTCCACCTTGCGTCCTTATGACCACCAATAAGGACGTCAAGCACACGCAAAGCGTTAATTATAGGTATAGTTATGGGTATTAGTTATACCTTTTCCGTAACCACTCTGCTCGTAAGCTGTCCAGCTGTGTTGTAGGTAAAGTCTCTCCTTAACGTAATCCGCGAGCGAACTTCACTAACTCATCAGGATTATACTCTTTTACTTTAACTATGCAGTCTCTAAAACAAGCCATTTCATCGTCCGAAGTTTCATATCCATCTATAGCTAATCATATGCACACACTGCCCTCCGGTAACGAAATTTACAACATTGACGAAGTCGTCCTATGGAGAATTCGGCAAAACTCGCCAACTGCTACCAGTACCAGGTTCTATCCAAATGAATGTTCCCTTCTCTATCTATATATGTGAGGGTTTCATCAAGTAACATTACTCTTGCATAGCCTACCTCGTGCACGTCAAAATGTTCTGCTATAAGAAATTCCATCCCAAATGCATTATTGCCTGTAGTGTCGATAAATGCAACGTTATTATTAAGAAATTGAACAATTGCCAAGCCATCAAAAAAGCTGTGAACATGGCTAAAATCTATATCAAAAGCAATTTCACCTGACGTGTTAATAAATGTCCAACCTCGATCACGAGTTACAACAACTGCAAATCCTTCACGGAAGACATTAGCACTACTAAACTCTATACTAAATGCATTTTCGCCTGTTCTGTCAATGAAAATGAATGGTCCATACGCCGTGTTTGTAGGAGTTTCTTCACGTCGGTTCCATACTCTATTGCCAACCAGCGCAAATCCATATGAAAATGGTCGCGCAGTCCAATTTTCAGGTGGGAGGATAATAACCAGATTTCCGGATGTATCAATATATCCTCGCTGAACTTCCCCGTCTATAATCTTAGATGCAAATGCAAGCCCCTCAGAAAAGTCATGAGCAGCACGAAATTGTGGTTGTATAATAATGCTCCCATTAGCATCCGTGTAGCCCCAGAGTTCAGAATCTGAATCTCGAAATGGATATAACTCCGCTAAGATTTCCCCCGCCTCTAAGCATAGTTTAGGCGGTGGGTACAAATTTTCGCAATAAGCTGGTGGTAAAATCTCCTGCTTCGTTGAAACGCTGACATCGTGTCCGCGCACGGCGCGGGGAATAAGGTTCTCTTGTTTTAATGTGTCAGCTTCCGATCTGGATCCCGAAACATCTTCACTACATGAAGATAATGCAAGTGACATAACACATAACAATAAAATTATGATAAACGTCATTGCAAGCACCTCCCTTGGAATGAGAACAGAACCTGTACCTGCGGCTCATTGGATTATTGCCCCTGTTGCACACAAACGACTCGTGTGCTGTTTTGGATAACAGATGCTCGAATGCCTCTAGGAACATTGAGAATGAGTGTATCTAAAGACTCTGTATTACTCAACTCAATAGTCACTTTTTCATCGCTCACAAGGGTGAAATCGTACACCCTATCACCACTTTGAAGCACTGCTGCTTCAAAAAAATCTACGATATAACGCGAATCTACGCTTGGTGATATAGAAAAATTTACTTCATATACAGCAGCTGTGCCCGTCTCCAGCCTTTCAACAGAAGATATAACTATTGTGTAAACGGTGCGCAAGGGTCGCCCACGAATTTCCATGGCTTCACCAACACTGTATATTCTGTTTAATTGCTCGTATATGTGTGTAGCCTCGTCCACAATTTGTGAGAATTGTTTTTCACTGACATAAAGTTGATTTTCATAAATTATAATAAAACCGTAATCATGTACATCTGTTTGAAAACTTGTTACTCCCTCTGCATCCTGAACAACAAAGTTTGTTGACCAAAACAAGGTTGTTAGTATATCATCCATGTTTTTTGTCGCAGCCTCTAGAGGTATAAAGCCTGTTGGCAGGACAGATACCCTATGTGGAGAGAATCTTTCGGGGGGATCAACATTACTTGTATTGCACGATGGTAATGTAAGTAATGGGACAACTAATATTAAGACTAAAATAAATCTCATTGCAAACATCTCCTGCTTCATAAAACTTAAAACACATTGCCATATAAAATTTTTCGGGCTATTCCCGTGGTTGTCGGGTTCCTGTATAGACAGCATGTAGAAGCATTGTAATATCGCGTTCTGTAACATCCATCCTAAAATCGTACATTATGCTATCTACACCAACAACATCACGAAGCCCCAATGCGTGACCAAATTCATGTGCAGACACCCACATAAATTGTGATAAATCATACCGCACAGTAGGCGTTTGTAAGTCTACACGACATACATCACCCTGAAACATTGTAATTGAACCTCGGTTTCTAGCTGTCCAAGTACTCGAATGGTTTGAAACGCCATGCCCGTATAGAATGGTTACAGGAATTGCACCACCTGCTCTCGTTGCTGTTCTTGTTTCCACCGTTACTGTGTACTCTCCAAATGTGCCACCCCAGTGGTATCTTACTCCTTGCATGAATGCATCGGCATATGAAATATCGCTCTCGCTACCTGACCATATAGCATTTGGGATTCTGTTCTGGTTGAATATCCAGCCTGGCGTTCGGAAGTAAAAATTTGCAATTATTGTAACATTATTCCCATCTCTGGTTACTGTCAACCCTCCGCCGGTTCTAGTGAACTCTTGCGGAGTTTGAAATGCATCTAAATTTAAGGCAGTCAATATAGCCGCCCCGTTGGCGCCGTAAAGCGGAGCGTCATCCCTTAGCCCAAACAATGCCGTAACAACCGACACAACCGGTTGCTGTATGCTCGGCGATAAAGCATGTTCCACCATCATGAGGAACATGCTGGGATTATTCCCCAAAATGCTAACCATATCCCGAGCCATAGCGTGAATATCAGCGCTGCTCATACCTGGATTATGCGCGGCGATTTCATCCACAAGGTCGCCCCAGAAATTCGGTGGGAAGGGAATGTTACTACTTCCGGCAGAACCTGCAGCGGCAAGGAACGCATCCAACGCACTCGCATCAACCTGCATTCGCCATTCATCATTTACAAAAGACCCACCCTGTCCGTCAACAAAGTTCATGGTCAAGCCGTTCATGGAAACAGTGGCTGTTCGGGTATCTTGATTCCATGTGACTTCCGCGCCAGCAGCCTCTGCAGTTGCGCGAACCGGAATTGTCGGCGATAGTCCCCATGGGTCTACAAAGTTAGTCGGTGAATTTAGTACATACAAATACGGGTTTATTGTCTGCGGATTCAGTATGTTGCCTCTAATCGGGTCAACAGCCGTAAAGCGCATTGCTTCTTGGTCGTACATACGGAAATGCGCGAAGTAGATCCCTAGCACAGTATCGTAAGCAAGCCCCGTAAAACCGGTAACGCCCAAATTTAAACTTACAAAGTTTTGATCTGTGGCGCGATTAGTGTATTGCACGCCCCATGGATTAAACTCGTTGTAAGATTGCAGCACACCCAATTCATTTATGAAGTATGATACACCGCCCAAGTGGTTATGCCTCGCGTATAAACGAGGTCGGGTGGCTGCTATGATTGTGTTGAGCGTTTCGTGCTGACCTGTGATGATTGTTGTTACAGAGTGCAACTCTAACCCATACTCCAATATCTGGGTATATTCCTCCGTGATAATCATTATATCACGAGGTAGGAACGAAGTGAAGTCTGAAACATAATATGTTCTAGCCGTGAAGTATTCAGCTTGGCGTGTTGTGCTTGCAACATCAAACCAAGTGGATGTATCTCTTTGCCCTGTCATTTCTTCGAGTGATTCCGCGATTGTTGAAACATGTTGAGAACCTGTGCGAGCTGTTCCAACACTTAACTCGCTGTCCAACACTCCGTTAATGTTGCTTTGGTGAGAGAAGTTCACATTACGAGTCGTAGTTTCAGAAGAAACACGAATACCCAGCGCGTTGAATGTGTAGGCTGTTGTTTCGCCATTGGCGTTCACACCCAGCACCATACGATTACGCGCGTCATAGGTAAACTCTCGTAGCATTTGTCCATTGAGAGTTTCTCTTATCAAGTTCCCCATAGCGTCATATACATAGCTGTGGGTATTGGTTATGCCGTTTTCAGTAACTACTCTGCTTACAAGCTGCCCCGCTGTATTGTAAGTAAAGTCAGTTGATGATACTAACTGTCCTTGGCGTGTTGTGCGACTACTAAGCATATTACCCGACGGGTCGTAACTGTAATTTGTTATGCGTCCGTCTGACGCGTAATAGCGTATCAATCTGCTAAGCGCGTCATACCTGTAATTTATGCTATGGGTGGGCATAGGCGCTATTCCGATACCTATGTTATCTCTGGTTTCGCTCAAAACTCGACCTAATCCGTCATACACCCATCTGTAAGAGCGCCGAGGAGCTCCGTCTCTGCTGTGATTTGCTGTTAAACGATTGCCTAATGCGTCATAGGTATAATCCGTCGCTTCGCCCGTCGTGCTGCGAGTCGAGCGCAGTAACCCTGTTGGGAAATATGCGAATGTAGTTGTTGTACCTGCGGAGTCAGTAAGTGTTGACATACGGTTTGCTGCGTCAAAGGTATATGTTGTTGTTGATCAGGTTGCGTCCGTCCACTTGTCCTTAGACGATATATCTATATCAGAACAATAGGCTCAAACACAAGCCCGCGATCAAGTTTCGCTTTTGTCACAACTTCGTAAAATTTATGTGTTACTAAAATTAGGTTATAACTTATTATTTCACCAAATTTCTCTTTTGTCTTTATTATATCCTCTTCCACACCTTCAAAAATCTCTCTTTTGAAGTGATTTACTCCTGCTTTCATCATATATGATTCTAAACCACATTTTGGGCAAACAAATGCACTTCCAATAGAATCAGGATGCATACCATAATCAAGGTAATTTTTGATAAATAATTGCTTAACACCTTGCATTGCATTTCCCATTTTATTGTTAACGTCATAGATATCAAATCCGACAAGTTGACTATTCCTTAATACTGCTTCCGCTTTTTGGGAAATAAAGAACTCATCCCCAACCCAGTTTATCATCAAAAAGTTTCTTGGACCCCAATTCGGCTCTTTTTCCAGAACAAAATTCTCTTTTTGAATCAAAGCCTTATCACACTTATGTAGACCGTTGCCTTCGCACAAATTTGCACCGTTATATGTAGTGTGTCTATATCCCATGTCATCGCGGGGATGGGGGTATAGACTTCTCCATGTACTATAGACACTTAGCCACTGTGCCGACTCTATTTCCTCTTTGGTATATACTGCGGCAGATATGCCGGTAGAGTTATATAATTTCATAAAATCTTTGATTGTAGAAAATTCTTTATGATCTTCAAATACCTCAAACACAACGACCCAGCTTTTATTGTTGTGATCGAACTCAATATCATGTTTATTTAGAAAATCGAAGATTTTTTTTTCTTTTTCGTGGAATGTAAACCTATGCTTTATTCTCATATTATTTCAACCTCATTTCATGTTCCAATATAAGCATGATATGTCACACACTCTCATTGTTTTATCACCTGGTAGGATGTCTTATTTAAAAGTACTCTATCCCTAATGCTCGCCGCGCAGCGTCTAACAATGTAGGGAAATTCGCGTAAACTCTCTGAGCCGCTTCCCAAATCTGTGTTCTAGTGACTGATCTTGAAGCACCATATGCAATCTCGGCCCGCCATGCGTTGGTGAACGCTTGATGCTCAGCTCTTGTCACTGCGACAGTTTGATTAATGTTAAGCCCAAAACGTTGTTCAATGATATGATGGGCTTCAAGACCAGTACCTTTAAGTGCAGCTCTCATTTGGTTATATGTTTTTATTCCAAAGTCAGCAGCCCTGCTTAGATTCCCCCATGCAGACCCACTACGACTAAAAACGTTTGATACCCAACTCCCAATTTTTTGCCCTTGCTGAACAACATATCTTGTACCTTGTCGGGCATTCGTTGCAAACCATGTTCCGGCCTGTTGACACTTCGCGATGACCCAGTCTCCGACTTGCTTTACATACTTTCCTCCGTATTTCATAGCCAGCTCAAGCAATATATACACTTGAGGCGGTATCGGAATCATTCCGAGAGCAGGGGATGTAGCGCCCAAAGCACTTCCTAACAAAATTGAGCTATGCAAACCAAAGTCGAGTAGGAAGTTTGTAGACATATTGCCTACTTGTCCAAATGTAAGTGTTTGATTTCCTATCTGCACCGATGGGCTAGGCGGGCTTGGGTGCATGCTGTCAAATACCCATTCCAAAAACTGCCACGGGTCTGTAGCGATAATGTTAATCATCGCCCTCACAGTATCTTTAAGCTGCTCTGAGTTCATACCGGGATTATGGGTTTGCAGCTCGCCCAGCACTTCTCCCCAAAAACACGGCGGGAACACATCAGATATTGCACCCATTTGCGCTCGTGTAGTGGGATCACTTGCAAGCCCTGCCCCTGCGAGGAAGTTATTCAACGCACTCGCATCAACCTGCATTCGCCATTCATCGTTTACGAAAGACCCACCTTGTCCGTCAACAAAGTTCATGGTCAAGCCGTTCATGGAAACAGTAGCTGTTCGAGTATCTTGGTTCCATGTGACTTCCGCGCCCGCTGCCTCTGCAGTTGCGCGAACCGGAATTGTCGGCGATAGTCCCCATGGGTCTACAAAGTTGGTCGGTGAATTTAATACATACAGGTACGGGTTTATCGTTTGAGGATTCAGTATGTTGCCTCTAATCGGGTCAACAGCAGTAAAGCGCATTGCTTCTTGGTCATACATACGGAAATGCGCGAAGTAGATTCCCAGCACAGCATCGTAAGCAAGCCCGGTAAAACCGGTAACGCCCATATTTAAGCTTACAAAGTTTTGATCTGTTGCGCGATTGGTGTATTGCACGCCCCATGGATTAAACTCGTTGTAGGATTGCAGCACACCCAATTCGTTTATGAAATACGATACACCGCCCAAGTGGTTATGTCTCGCGTATAAACGCGGGCGTGTGGCAGCTATGATTGTGTTGAGCGTTTCGTTCTGGCCTGTGATGATTGTTGTTACGGAGTGCAGCTCTAGCCCGTATTCCAATATCTGCGTATATTCCTCCGTGATAATCATTATATCACGAGGCAGGAACGAAGTGAAGTCTGAAACATAATATGTTCTAGCCGTGAAGTATTCAGCTTGGCGTGTTGTGCTTGCGACATCAAACCAAGTGGAAGTATCTCTTTGCCCTGTCATTTCTTCGAGTGATTCCGCGATTGTTGAAACATGTTGAGAACCTGTGCGAGCGTTAGGAATGGCTGTTCCGGCATTTAACTCGCTGTCCAACACTCCGTTAATGTTGCTTTGGTGAGAGAAGTTCACATTACGAGTCGTAGTTTCAGAAGACACGCGAATACCCAGCGCGTTGAATGTGTAGGCTGTTGTTTCGCCGTTGTTGTTCACACCCAGCACCATACGATTTCGCGCGTCGAAAGTAAACTCTCGTAGCATTTGTCCGTTGAGAGTTTCTCTTATCAAGTTCCCCATAGCGTCATATGCATAGCTGTGGGTATTGGTTATGCCGTTTTCAGTAACCACTCTGCTTACAAGCTGACCTGCTGTATTGTAAGTAAAGTCAGTTGATGATACTAACTGCCCTTGGCGTGTTGTGCGACTACTAAGCATATTACCCGACGGATCGTAACTGTAATTTGTTATGCGTCCGTCTGCCGCGTAATAGCGTATCAATCTGCTAAGCGCGTCATACCTGTAATTTATGCTATGGGTGGGCATAGGAGTTATCCCGATACCTATGTTATCCCTAGTTTCGCTCAAAACTCGACCTAATCCGTCATACACCCATCTATAAGAGCGCCGAGGAACTCCGTCTCTGCTGTGATTTGCTGTTAAACGATTGCCTAATGCGTCATAGGTATAATCCGTCGCTTCGCCCGTCGTGCTGCGAGTTGAGCGCAATAACCCTGTTGGGAAATATGCGAATGTAGTTGTTGTGCCTGCGGAGTCAGTAAGTGTTGACATACGATTTGCTGCGTCAAAGGTATATGTTGTTGTCGCAGAAATCAGGCTTGCCGGGTCGGTTACCGTAATTGATGTGCGATTACTGCGGCTATCGTAGGTATAATCAATAGTGCGGTTGTTCGGGTCAGTTATGGTAACTATACGTCCCAGTATGTCGTGTTCAAATGTTGTCAAGCCTGTCCAGTCGAATAGTGATGTTAAATTGCCGGCATAGTCATAAGCGAAAGAGGCTTGTTTACCATCAGCGAAGTTCATCTGGATAACTCGGTTCAATGGGTCAAACTCATAGGTGCTTGTATTGCCGTTTGCATCAGTCCGGCTTATTAAATTCCCGTTCCTGTCATATACGGCGATTGCTGTTCCACCGGCAGGAGTTACTGTTTGCACCACAAGCCCGCGCAGGTCGTAGACATATAATGTTGCTTGGCTTTGTCCCGCAAGCTGTGCCGATACAAGGCGGTTCATGGAGTCATAGCCGAATACGGATGCGTTGCCCAATGCGTCTATTGTTCTGACTATATTTCCATTCGCGTCATATTCGTAAGTTGTAACACCGCCCAAAGCATCGGTTACTGTCAATATCCTGCCCAATGCGTCATGTGTGAAGCGTGTAACGCGCCCCAAGGGGTCTGTCATCGATGTTATACGCCCGTTAGCGTCATATTCAAACCAAGTTCTGTAAAGCGGCTCCCATTGGTTCGCGCGTGGGTTTGATTCCCATATCAAACGCCCGAGAGCATCATAACCAAAGTCCGTTATATTACCTAGAGGGTCGGTAAATCTGATAACTTGACCATTGGCGTTATACTCAAATCTGCGCCTGTTACCGCCTTGGTCTATTTCCTCAATTATTCGTCCAAGAGCGTCATATACAAAAGATACACTATTACCCAAAGCATCGGTTATCCGTGTAACACGTCCGTTCCTGTTATACTCAAAATGCGTAACAGCGTATTGTCCGGTAGCGACTCTGCGAACCACGCGAATCAGCCGTCCGTCGGCATCGTATTCAAACTCTTCGCGGCCACCGTCAGGCAAATCAACATAGATGTTTCGATTTAAAGCATCATAGCCGAGATGTGTTGTATTCGACATCGGGTCCGTTATGCTAACTATATTACCCGCAGGGTCAAATACCAGTATTGTATCTGCCGTCTCGCCGTTGCCTATTGCCCGCGACATCCTTGTTAAGCGATTGTTCCCGTCAAATGTATATGAAATCACTCCGCCGTCTGCATTGATAGTACGTGTCAGATTATTGTCCAAATCATGCTCGAAGCGGGTTGTTCCTCCGCGTGGGTCACGCACGGAGACAAGGCGGTTCAGTTCATCATACTCAAATACCGTCTCGTAACCGAGAGCATTTATTGTTCTTAGCAGATTGCCGTTTAAATCATATTCGAGACGTGTTATACCACCCATAGGATCTATCTTCGTGATAAGTCTGCCCATTGAGTCATATTCGTACTGCCAGTAATAACCGAGAGCGTTTGTTACACGAATCAAACGGCTTGCGGCATCGTATTCATAGATAGTCTCCGCGCCGCAGGGTTTTATCGTTAGCACAACACGCCCCAAAGCGTCATACACAAACGACATATATGAGCCGTCCGCGTATACGACTCGCGTCAATTGCCCGAGCCTGTTATGCTCATACCTTGTTACATTCGATTCCCCGTCTGTTGAACCAATGAGCCTGCCGTCCAAATCATAGGCAAACTCGCGAGTATTACTCATTGGTGTGCGAACTTCAATCAAGTTGCCTCTGGCATCATAGATGAACGATGTTTCTCCACCCAACGGATCTCGCTCAACGATTAACCTGTCATTGCTGTCGTAGACGAATTCCCATCTGTTGCCGTTGGGGTCTATTCTTGCGGTTAGGTTGCCTCTGGAGTCATATTCAAACCGAGTTACTCCACCCTCCGGGTCGGTGGTGGCGGCTATTCGGTTATCCGCGTTGTGCTCTACTCGTGTGGTATAG
>JGI20163J15578_10001071_pt1 | contig 11293 bp, 7 predicted proteins | sample TergutCu122P1_FD_15578 | JGI IMG/M metagenome (IMG submission 15578)
CAAAAGTACCAAAGCCAACTAATTGAACTTTCTCACCTTTTTTCAATTGGCATGTCACAACATCTACAAAAGCTTTTAAAGCTTTTTCTGAGTCTTTTTTTGATAGTTCTGCACTTTCTGCGATTGCTGCTACTAATTCAGTTTTGTTCATGGATATTTCCTCCTGTATTATACTTCTTAATTTTTTCTTTTTGTATTTCTCAAAGGCTTGTATTTTACAGCCTTTAAATAAAGTTATAACGGTTAAATAGCGTTTTGTCAAGGCACTTGGCGAAATTATAGCAATTTATAGCATTTTCTTTATCATTTTTCGGGTTTCTGACCCTAATTTCGCCGATTTTGACTGAGAATCCATTAATGTGTCGCCTTTCACTCCGTAGTAGAATTTGACTTTTGGCTCTGTTCCTGAAGGCCGAATGCAACACCATGCATTGCTTTCTAGGTCATAAAAGAGTACATTGGAAGATGGCAAGCCCGTCTCTCTTTCCTCCAAGGTGGTTAAATCTTTAATTTTCCCAGATTGATAATCTCGAATTTGGATAACTTTCAAATCGCTTATTCTCTCAGGGGGGTTCTCTCGTAATGTGTTCATAATCTCCCCTATTTTCGCAATCCCTTCCACACCTTTTAATTCGATTGAAAAAACATCATCATAGTGATACCCACATCGGCGATAAAGATCTAACATGGCATCCCATAAGGTCATTTCTTTCGTTTTATAATAGGCCAAAGCCTCACAAAGAGTCATTGCCGCTGCTACTGCATCTTTGTCTCTGGCGTAAGTACCAATTAAACACCCATAACTCTCCTCTAAACCAAATAAGTACTGCCCTATCCCTGTAATCTCTGATTCTAAAATCAACTGTCCAATATACTTAAACCCTGTTAACACCTCTTTTAACTCTACGTTATAGTAATCTGCAATAGAATCGATAAGATTAGAAGTCACAATGGTTTTCACCATATAGCCATCCTTCGGAAGCCCTTTTAACGCTTTTCTCTGCCCAATCAGATAATCCGCCAGCAAAGCTCCTGACATATTTCCAGTTAAGGTGTGATAGACTCCTTCTTTATCCTTTACCCTTACCCCGAGACGATCCGCATCAGGATCTGTTGCAATGACCAAGTCCGCATCCACTTCTTCGGCTAACTTTAGTCCTAATTCAAAAGCCTCATCTGCTTCAGGATTAGGATAAGAAACCGTACTGAATTCACTGTCTGGTAATTCTTGTTCTTTCACCACATAAACCTGTTCAAAGCCTAATTCCTTCAACACTCGACGTACCGGAACATTTCCGGCTCCATGAAGGGGACTGAATACTATCTTTAACTCTTTTTGCACTTCCCCTATGGCTTCTGGATGAAGAACCTGCTCTTTAAGTACTTGGATATAGGCATCATCCATTTCTCTTCCAATGAATTCAAGCAATCCTTTCCTTATCGCTTCCTCTTTTTTTATTGTTTTTAACGTGGTATAATCCTCTATTTTCGCCACTTCTTCCATGATTCCACTATCGTGAGGAGGGGTAATCTGAGCCCCATCCTCCCAATATACTTTATAACCATTGTACTCTGGCGGATTATGACTTGCAGTAATATTGATTCCAGCAATGCAACTCAACGTTCGTACTGCAAAAGATAATTCTGGAGTAGAACGCAAAGATTCAAAAAGGTACGCCTTTATTCCATTGGCCGCCAAGCAAAGAGCCGCCTCCATAGCAAACTCTGGAGAATAACGTCTAGAATCATAAGCAATGGCCACGCTTTTCCCCTGGCCGCCCTCTTTCTTAATATAATTGGCTAAACCCTGAGTGGCTTTGCGAACCGTATACAGGTTCATTCGATTGGTTCCTGCCCCAATGATTCCTCGAAGACCTGCAGTACCAAACTCTAAGTTTTTGTGAAATCGCTCTTTGATTTCCTTTTCATTGCCTTCTATGGCTTTTAACTCTTCTTTTGTCCCTTGGTCAAAATAAGGTTTTTCTAGCCATTCTCTGTATTTTATAGTTGGATTCATCTTATTTCCTCGTCTTCCCTCGTCACTTTCTCTCAATTTTCGACCTCTCAAAGCCTCATTTGAAGGTATTGTATCCTCATGGCAAATCCTCTGATACAATTTGAACTGTAGCATCATTTGTTTGTATTCATTTTCTCTATTAATTTCCTTGTAAAAGGAATCAAATATTCTCTACTGTTGTATCCGGGATGGTCAATCACAAATTCTAATACTTCGTTTAGGATGCGCCCTATTTCAGGTCCTTGGGCCAATCCCATTTCAATTAAATCTTGTCCTGAAATCGCCATTGTTTTTAGAGAAATACATTGATTCTCGTATAATATCTTCAAAAAGAGATACCGCATTCGAACTACTTTTTTTAACTTTTCTTTTCTCTCAAAATAGCTCCCAGCCTTTATATCAGCCACCCGCACAGCCATGTAATAAGGGAACAATTCCACTCCGATTCGATTAACAGCTCTTCTTACGCCTCTTGCTGTAGTGTTTGAAGGATAATCATGATAGGCCACTAATTTGGTTACTTTTTTGATGGTTTCGTTGTCAAACCTTAATCGTGTCATTACCTGCTTGGCGATTTCCTCACTGGCTCTTTCATGAGCAGTAAAATGATCCACTCCTCTGGCATCCGTGGTTTTCGTCTGAGGTTTGCCCATATCATGAAATAGCATCACCAACCGTAGAATCTTATCGCTTTTTGCCCCTTTTAAAGCCATAAGGGTATGTTCAGCAACATCATAGCTGTGATGTGGATTCCTTTGCTCCACTCCTACCATGGCATCCCATTCAGGCAAAATCACCTTGGTTATTCCCAACTGATAAGCTTCATGTATTTTGTCTGGATGTTTAGATAACAATAATTTAACCAGTTCGTCACGAATTCGTTCTTCACTAATCCCCGACAAGTTAGGTGCCAACGCCACCATCCCGTGGGTGGTATGTTGCTCCAGCTTAAACCCTAACTGTGCCGAGAAGCGAAGAGCACGCAAGATTCGTAGGTAATCCTCTGCGAAACGCGTCTTAGGTTCTCCTACGCAACGAATGATATGATGGTTTAAGTCTTTCATTCCCCCTACAACATCCACCAAGCGTGCTTCATCGTTGTAAGCCATGGCGTTGATTGTAAAGTCCCTTCTTTTTAGATCTTCAATCAAACTCTTGGTAAAAGTAACACTGGAAGGATGACGTCCGTCTTCATAGGCACCATCAATACGATAAGTCGTCACCTCAAAAGCCTCCTTGCCCAACAACACGGTTACCGTCCCATGTTCAATGCCAGTATCTATGGTATGACGAAAAAGCCCTTTCACCTCTTCAGGGGTGGCAGAAGTAGTAATGTCCCAGTCTTTTGGGTTTTTTGCCAATATTGCATCTCTTACACAACCACCAACAGCATAAGCTTCATGACCATGTAAGCTTAGATTGCTAATGATAAAACTGACTTTTCTAGGTAGTTCGATTTTCATCTTACTTTTCCTCGTTTATACTTTAATAAGATACAGGGGTTATAAAGTATGATAGGTCTTATTACGCACTTCGTGCTCCCAGGATCCACCCCAGCGCAGCGAAGGTATCATCCTATATATTATAACAAACAATTATTTACCGTTCTTGGGAATGGAATTACGTCACGGATATTAGCCATTCCTGTAACATACATGACACAACGCTCGAACCCTAAGCCATATCCAGCATGTCTGGTAGAACCATATTTTCTAAGGTCAAGATAGAACTCGTAATCTTCCTCATTTAGCTCCATCTCACGAATACGATTGAGCAATTTGTCATAATCATCTTCCCTTTGACTACCGCCAATAAGCTCACCGATTCCAGGCACCAAACAATCCATTGCCGCCACTGTCTTGCCGTCGTCATTTTGCTTCATATAGAAGGCTTTGATGTCTCTTGGGTAGTCGGTTACAAAAACAGGTGCCTTATAAATCACTTCTGTCAAATACCGTTCATGTTCTGTCTGCAGATCACAGCCCCAATAAACTTTGAATTCAAAGTTATCGTTGTTCTTTTCTAATATCTCAACTGCCTTTGTGTAAGTGATTCGCACAAACTCGGAACTCACCACATGGTTCAGCCTCTCCAGCAGCCCTTTGTCTACAAAAGAATTAAAGAAGTTCATCTCTTCTGGTGCATTTTCTAACACATAGTTAATGATATATTTTAACATGGACTCTGCTAGGTTCATGTTGTCCTCTAGGTCTGCAAAGGCAATCTCCGGCTCAACCATCCAAAACTCTGCCGCATGACGAGTAGTATTGGAATTTTCCGACCGGAAAGTGGGGCCAAAGGTATAGATGTCTTTGAAAGCCTGTGCAAAAGCCTCGCCATTGAGCTGACCGCTTACCGTAAGATTGGTTTCTTTCCCAAAGAAATCTTGGCTCACATCTACCTCTCCAGATTCATCTTTCGGTACGTCTGCTAGATTAAGGGTGGTTACTCTGAACATATCTCCTGCCCCTTCACAATCGCTTCCTGTGATAATCGGAGTATGAACATAGATAAAATTACGCTCTTGAAAGTACTTGTGAATGGCATAAGCGATTAAAGAACGCACTCTAAACACAGCCTGAAAGGTGTTGGTTCTTGGTCGCAGATGAGAGATGGTGCGAAGGTATTCAAAACTATGGCGCTTCTTCTGCAAGGGATAATCTGGCGCAGAAGCCCCTTCAATCTCTATTTTTGTTGCTTGTATTTCAAAAGGCTGTTTGGCATCTGGGGTAGCCACCAAAGTTCCTGTCACCACCATTGCAGCCCCAACATTTTGCTTGGTAATCTCTGCAAAATTTGGCAGAGTATCATGATAAACCACCTGAATAGGATCAAAGTAAGTACCATCATTCAACACAATAAAACCAAAGGCTTTAGCGTCTCTGATGCTACGAACCCAGCCTGCAACGGTCACTTCTTTGTCGAAGTAGGTCTCTCTATTCTTGAATATTTCCTTTATGGTTAATGTGTCCATGATTTTGCTCCTTTTCCATTTATTCCTTTTTTCGGTTGGTGGTAGAACTCTTGCTCATTGAACTTCTCAAGTTCAATGGGATTCCTCTTGTTGAGTTATACCTTCGTAGGCGCTAGAATCTTTTTCAAAGATTCTAGCTTCATATGCGGTAGAACTCCTGCTCATTGAACTTCTCAAGTTCAATGAGATTCCTCTTGTTGAGTTATACCTTCGTAGGCGCTAGAACTCTCGTGCAAGCACGAAAGAGTTATATCTTCATATGCGGTAGAACTCCTGCTCATTGAACTTCTCAAGTTCAATGAGATTCCTCTTGTTGTGTTATACCTTCGTAGGCGCTAGAATCTTTTTCAAAGATTCTAGCTTCATATGCGGTAGAACTTTCTGCGAAAGTTATACCTTCGTACATTGTAGCATTGCAATATAAGGATTGTAAAGTGAAGTTGTTGGTAATATTCGTTATTTTTATCTAACCCCATTTCGCAAACTAACTTCCACCCCCATTTGTTTGCCCTATGGAAATTACTTTAAAAAATAAAAGGAGTCAAATTAATGCTATCGTTGTCTTACAATAAAATGGACTTTTGATTTTGAACATGGTACAATTTTTTTGTTCATCACTTGATTTCTACGAGTAATGGACAATATTTATGCTTTGCGTGGAAGAAAATATAACCCTTCGTCTTTACTCGCTAAGCATTTTGGAAAGGAACCCCCTTGAACACTCGCAGTTGCTTGTTGGTTCAAGGAGTATCGACAGCCTGTACCCGCAAGGGTGAAAACTGTCTCAATTATATCGAGGAGGTGCAAAAGTGGATAACCGAAACCAATTTAATGGACAACCGAAACCACTTCTTGTGTACATCGTTGGCATTTACATTGCCAGCTTACTTATTGCTAACATTTTGGCAAATCAGATGATTGTTGTCATTAACTGGACTGCAAGCGCAGGCATTTTGACTTTCCCCATCACATATATCTTGGCATCCATTCTGGCTGAAGTATACGGTTACCAATGGGCAAGACGTGCCGCATGGAGTGCCCTTGCACTAAATGCTCTGATGGCGGGACTGATATGGCTTACGCTAATGTTGCCAAACCCTATATGGTTTGATGACATTTATTTTTTAAATGCTGTCGGAAACTCCTGGAGAATCGTACTGGCAAGCCTTTCGGCGTTCACCATTGGCAAGTTTGCAAATGATAGATTGTTTTCATACTTAAAAGGAGACCGTACAAATCTTGAAGGATTCAAGTTTCGTGCGATGGCTTCATCTGTTTTGGGGCACACCCTTGACAGTAGCATTTTTACAATCATCGCCTTTTCATTCATCATCGACTGGCATATACTGCCCAGCATGATTATCGTGAGTATTGCTCTCAAATGGGGATATGAATGGTTGGCGTTGCCCATCACAGCTTTGCTTGTCAAAAAAGTAAAGGAGTATGAAGCAAAAGTTTGAAGAAAATATTTCCGAAAATAATGAAGCTTTTTTAGTGTTGATGACGATTAACAAGTATCAGACTTCAGCAAAGGAAGATATCATGGAAAAAGCCACCCTTGAAAACGACAATACAAACTTGACCTTCGACCTTCTCGTGGAAAAATACAAGGCATCTCTGTATAGGTTCTGTCGAACCCTAACCTATACCAAAGAAGATGCTGAGGATTTGTTTCAAGAGACCTTCATCAAAGCTTTTGAGCAGTTTGATAAAATTAGGACTTCATCAAACCATCAGAACTACCTTTTTGCTATAGCTGTTTTTCAATGGAAAAGTTTGAAAAGGAAGGTGGCAAGACGGAACCGTATCGCTACAATTCAGCCTTACCAAAGTGAGGAAATCGAAAACATTGCTGCTTTACAGCCAGAGTTGGAAGATGAGATGATTGTTCGGGAAGTGGTTATGAGTTTGCCTGAAAAGTTTAAAGTTCCAATTGTCATGTATTTCAATATGGAATTGACCACAAAGGAAATCTCAGGAATTCTAAAAGTCCCCGTAGGAACGGTTCATAGTCGTTTGCACAAAGGGAAGAAGATGATTAAAGAAAGATTGGGGGAAATACAGTATGAAAGATAAAAAGCATGATTTAGATGCCATATTATCTGAAGCATTGAAAGATGACAACCTATATGAGGAGCCTAGCGATGAATTGATCCATCGCCTAGAAAAGCAAATTGCAGATACGGAAAAACCTGTAACTACCAGAAGAGCTTTTAAGTTGTCCACGGCTATTGCCATCGCAATCCTTGCATCACTGTCCCTCTCCATGGCTGTTTTTGGAGGAGCGATTCTAGAATCCTTAGGATTTCGAATTGTTGAAGGAGAAGAATATGTAATCAGCTATGGATTCCACGAGTGGGGCGGATACGTAGAATTGGCCCCTGAGGGAGGAAGAGTGGTTGCCCAGGATGACGATGGCCTTCTATGGCTTGTGCAAGATCCGTTGGTTTTAACAGACTTAGAAGAAGCGATAGAGCTCTTTGCAGCACCAGAGTATATTAAGTTACCTACCTATTTACCAGAAGGATTTGAATTTTATCAAGCAACATTTCTTTTTTCACCAATGAGTAATTGGCCACTGGATTATCCCTATTTGATGGATTATCCCTATGTGGGTGCTGGAGTCGGACTTTATGATTTACTTATTACTTTTTCAAATGGTCGGGATTTTTTTGGTTTCGAAATCATAGTTTTTCCTTGTTATATTGATGATGACCCTTTCCAGCATGCTGATGTTGTCGATTGTGATTGTTATAATTGTATTGATATGTTCTATGAAATCCCTATTGAGGAATGGGCGGACGACCTAGTTATTATAGAACTAGCAGAAGGCGAGGAGCCTGTTCCCCTGCCCCCGCCATCCCCTCCACCCACTACTTTTGATATGAAAGAGGACTTTTATGATTGTATGTGTTGGACTGAAATAGAAATAGAGTCCCTTACAACCCCATATGAGTTTTTCTGTGAACATAATGAGATGCCTGTTTTGATTCTACCACCCATAGGACCCTATGAACCTAGAGAAGGTGAGGACATTATTTTAAGCAATGGACAAACGGCTTGGCTTGATGATTATATTTTGAGAATTATGTCAGATTTTCCACCTCCCGAAATTGGAAGCCTCGTTATGTACACCTTTTACTTTGGACCATCTCCACGCTGGCCTGGAACAGATTTAGACCGGGAGACGTTAATTAGAATGGCTGAATCATTGGAATACGTACGCCCTTAAGATGGTTGATATGAAAGCTTTAGACAACTGAAAGTGAGTTGGATCGGTCAACTTAAACCTTGACAAATATCCAGTAATACTATACCCTGAGAACGAAAAGGACGTTCTTAGGGTTTTTCATAACTACAAGATCATTCATAAGGAGACAAGAAACAATATGACCAACAAAGCATCCTTCCACGGCAGTGACATTGAAAAAATAGCCGCTCAATACAAAGTTCCTATAGATTCTTTGGTTAATTTTGCTGCCAATGTAAATCCTCTGGGATTTCCAGCCTCTGTTTCTAAGGCCATCGTTTCGAACTTAGATGTTTTGTCTACTTATCCTGACAGGGAGTATACTCGGTTAAGAGAAGTGATTGGTGATTACTGCAGTGTTGATTCTAGCCACATAATGGTGGGTAATGGTTCCTCAGAACTTATTGCTTTGTTAATTCACCAAATCTCTCCAAAGAAAACCCTCATTCTTGGCCCTACTTATTCTGAATATGAACGAGAATTGACTTTTCTAGGATGCTCCATGGATGTTTACAATCTTTGTCCTGAAGATGACTTTCAATTGAAGAAAGAATGCTTCTTAGACAAGCTTACCCATCCATACGATTTGTTGGTTTTGTGCAATCCCAATAATCCTACTTCTTCCTTTCTTTCCATTCATGAGTTGGAACCTATTTTAGAAAGATGTAAGGAGAATCATATTTTTGTAATGATTGATGAAACCTATATTGAGTTTGTTGCAAATCACCAAGAAGCCTCTGCCATATCTCTGATTCAAAAATACGACAACTTCATGATTCTTCGGGGAGTATCCAAGTTTTTTGCCGCTCCTGGCTTACGCTTAGGTTATGGGATTACCAGCAACGTTAAACTTCTGGAAAACTTGAAAAATGCTCAGATTCCCTGGTCGCTAAATTCTATCGGGGCGTTTGCAGGAGAGCTTTTATTTACGGAGCAAACCTATATCCATGCCACTAAAACTTTAATCGAAAAAGAAAAAAGATATTTCCAATCAGAACTTCACAAGCTTTCTGATATCAATGTCTTACCTGCGAACGCCAATTTTATTTTACTTCAGATTACCAAGGATACCATTACTGCCCATGATGTTTTCCTTGCCTGCTTAAAAGAAGGTTGTCTGATTCGAGACTGCTCTTCTTTTGACAGTTTAGACGGGGAATTCGTTCGCTTTTGCATCATGAATCCTGAAGATAATCGTCGTTTGATAGGGGTTTTAAAAGGGCTATTCTAGCTAGGGTGGCCGAACCAAATACAAAATGGTTTTATGTTCATAATAGGCATCCGTTTTTCGTTATCATCACTCTGGTATAAACCCTATAAACACATTGCCACTTCCTCTTGCCATTTCACTTACTTCATGGAAGGTGCGAATGTAGTCTTCACCTGTTCTTGGATCCATATAGGTTACGGTCTCAAGAGTAAAGGCAGTAATCAACACTCCATGATTTTCGTCTAACACGCTGATGACAGGGTAACCTCGATTAATCACATACAACATTTGGAGTAAGCTTGCTCCTGTAAAATCAATTCTTCTGGCATTTTTATTCCTCATAAATCCTTCTAATGCCTGAAGTGAGGTCTCTCCTGCACCTGTACTAAAAGGCTCCGTGTGGGTATTAAACTCCAGAAAACGATTCCCTCGCTCCCAAGCATAACTTCCTCTGGAAGTGAGCACTACTCCATACAGGCTTTCAGCCATTGTCACTGCCTGGGCAGCGTCAGTAAAAATTCCTTGCAACTTCCCTAATGCGTACACGTAAAGTTCATCCCCGATTATCCTTTCATGCAATTCAACTCGCAAAGGTTCCTCGATAATCACTTTTTGAGGCCGCAACATACTGGGACTGGTTTCAGAGGTTCTATCTATAAAAGCGATTTCTAAAGCAGGCCCCAATGTATCAGATTGAACATTCCTTAAGAAAACTTGCGCCTCTTCCTCCTCATAAATGTATATAATAAAATACTGATCAATGTTTCTGTAGAAATCATTTTCCCACACCACTCGATTCAATATAATTTGATTGCCCTCTATCTCAATGCTTTCGATAAAAGTTCCATCTTGATAACTTTTTACCACTTCTCCATAAGAGTCCATAATCTCTATTTGATAGGCAGGAAGAAGCACTGCACCAGAAGTATCTCTTCCCAAATCTCCTTCTCTTAAAAATCCATAAATCAAGTCCTCATTGATAAACCCAAGAGGCCTTATAAATGTATCTCCATGCGCAAAAATATTGTGAATTTCACCACTTCTTAAATCTTTAAGGCTTAGCGTTGTTGCTGAATGAACCTCTCCATCCGCTTGCCATGCTAGGTAATTCCCATTCTCTGAAAAAGCGTATTGGCCGGGAGTTAGCCCTTCAAATATTACCCTCTGGCGATTGTTATTGGTGTCAATTTCGTACAAGGTGCCTCCCGCCACAAAATATACCATCTCTAACTGATTGCTAAAATGAATCAAGTTGGCTACACCATCCAAACTGCGTCCGAATCCTTTATTGCTGGAAATGAAGGCTTTTTCTTCAACAGAATTTGTCTCCATGTTGTAATGGAATATACTTAATCCCACCATTCCCTCATGGATTCCTCGATTCATATATCCGTAAACTGCAAAAGTGGTGTTGCCATATTCATCAACATCAATCACCCGAAGATTGTGTTGGTCATTTTTGCTTCGCAAATCACCTTCATGGCCATCTGCAAAACTAAATACCAAAGCCAGTTGATTGCGATTATTATTATAAACCCACAGTTCTCGCTCTTGAACAAAAGCAACTACTTCTTCATCTTCATTTACCTTTATCTGCTTCTCCGTGGGGGCTAACCCCAGAAATATTGCCTCTTCAGAAATGCCGCCAACCCCCGTAAACATTTGATTCATGGTACGATGATATTTCTGAAACATTACTTCATCGTCCACAAAACGAACCCTGAAAAATTCTCGCACATTAAAGGTTGCGCCTTCTAATCCCTGTTCACGGGAGGTCACTTGATAAGTTGCAAGAATCGAAGTGTAGCTCGGATTGGTTTCAAAAATACTCCAGCTTACTTC
>JGI20163J15578_10001073_pt1 | contig 11290 bp, 10 predicted proteins | sample TergutCu122P1_FD_15578 | JGI IMG/M metagenome (IMG submission 15578)
CCCAACCCAACCCAACCCAACCTAGCCAGCCCATCTGTGTCGACGTATACCTATTTAAAGTTCTGCATCAGACTGCATAATTTTCTGTGTAAGACTAAATTAATACCAGCATCAGACTGTACAACCTTAGGCATCAACCTTTCTCAATTTCAGCATCAATGTGCTTAAACTTTGTCTCCCTTTATAAATTTCAGTATCACACTATAAAAATCTTTATCAGCCTTCCAAATGCTACCACTCTGTACAAGCTTCTTAATCAGCCTCCATAAATTTCAGTATCAGCCTGTGTAAGCTGTAATTCTATGAAAACTTCTATTTCAACCTACATAGTCTTTAGTACCACCCTGTGTTAACTTCGGTATAACACTCCATAAACATCAACATAACACGTTTCGGTCTCATTAACATCACTATCTGAATAATCTTCGGCATCATACCGTACGTATATCGCCCCATACATTGGCCTGTCGAAAATTTAGTATCATGATTTAATAACTTCCGCAACGGCCCGCATAAAAATTAGTATTACCTTGTTTAAAATTCAGTATCAACTTTATAAATTTCCATTTCGCCATGCAAACCTCAGTTCACCCTACATAACCTTCAGTATTGGCCTGTATTAAATTTCATCAACCAGTATGATATTCAGTTAACCCCATACAATTTTCAGTATTACCCTGTGTTATTTTCAGTATCAACCTGTAAGATCTGAATCAGCCTTAAAAACTGCGGTATCAACCTGAATTAAATTCAGAATCAGTCTTAGGTTAACTTCAGAATCACCCTGTGTATTCTTCAGTGTAACTATGCATGAAGTACACCCTACATAAACTACAGTATCAGCCCGTATAAACTTCAACATCAGACTACATCCTTTCGTTATCAGCATGTATAAAAGTAGCACACAATGACATTTTGTATCACGCTGTACAAACAGCCCTATAAACTTAGGTATCCCCTGTATGAACTTCAGAATCAGCCTGCATTATCTTCAGTATCACCCTGTGTAAACTTCAGAATAATTCGGCAGCATATGAATGCATATTCGTCATCCTGTATACTTTTCAGCATCAGCATGTACAAAACTTTAGTATCAACCTACATCATATTCATTATCACACTTAACAACAGTACCAACCATACAATTTTAAACTTCTAGAACAGCCCGTATAAAATTCGGTATCACCGTTCATTTCTGTATCTAAAAATTTAGAATTATCCCATTTAAACTTATTGACCCATAAATATTCAGTATTAGGTTGTATAGACATCAGGATCAGCCTGTATGAAATTCGGTATTATCCTGTGCAAATATATCTACACATTTCATTATCGCCTCTGTAATATTCAATGTAATTCCACATAACGTTTTGTACACCCTATGCAAATTTCAGTACAACTCTTCTTAAGTTTCAGTACTACCCTTGCCAACTTCAGGATCTGACAAAATTTTTTATCAAAATCCCGCATATACTTCGGCTAGATAAACTTCAGCTTTGTAATGTTTAAACCAGCATCAGCCTTACAAATTTCAGTATCAAACTTTATATTTTATAACCGGTATAAAATTCAGCATCAACTTTTATAAACTTCATAACCTGTATAAAATTCAGCATCAACTTCTACAAACTTCAGTATCAGCAACTATCATTTAGTATCCCCTGTAAAAGAATTCACTATCACCCTCTACAAATTTCATCATCAACATAATAGCATCACTCCGCATTAATTCCAGTATAACAATATCATCCTGTGTAAGTTGTAGTATAAATCTGTCTTACACTATATGCATAAATTGTATCTGTGTAAAATTCAGTGCAATTCTAAACACATTTCAGTATCACCCTATATTAACATCTGTATAAAAATTATCAGTGTAACTATGCACACACTTCACTATCACATTATATACTTAAGTATCACTCTCAATATCATGATTAGCCTCATCTTCTGTATCGTCTCTGTATTATCCTGTATAAACTTCTGTACAACTCTGCAGACCTTCAGTATCAGCCTGTGCAAACTTCGGTGTAACTAGCCACAGACCACTATACGCCTGTATAAACTTCCGTATTACTAGGCACAAACTTCAGTATAACCTTGCAAAATTTTTGGTATCACCTTGTGAACTTCAGTGTAAATCCGTTTAAAGTAACACCCTGTCTAAACTGCAGCTTCTGCTATTATAAACTTCAGTACCAGCTTGAATATACTTCATCAGACTGTATAAACTTCAACCCCTATCAACATAATAAGACTCTACAATCACCACCTTTCATAAACTTCAGTAACAGCCTCTATAAACTTTAGTATTCCCCTGCACAAACTTCTGTATCAGTCTTACACACTACAGAAGCACAGTATAAATATAAAACAGGTTTAACCTGTTACATTATCAGCTTCCATAAACTTCTGGTAAATTTTGGTATGATTTTTCCTCTGATTTTCAGTATCGCCCTATATTATACTAAACATCGCCATGTATCGACTTCATTATCCACCTGTAAAATCTTCACTTTCGGACTGTGCAAGCTTAAATATAAATCTGCATTTCTGTTTCCGCCTGTAAAACCTGTCGGTCTGTGTAAAATTCATTATTACTCTGTATATAATTCAGTATCTCCTTGCGGAAACTTGAGTAACTTAGCATAAACTTCAGTATTACCTGTAAAATCTTCAGTACCAGCAGAAACTTCAGTATTACCTGTATGATCTTCACTACCAGCCCATATAAAGTTTAGTATCAGCCTCTTTAAACTTCAGCATCAAACGGTATACATTTCATAAAAAGCCTTTATTAATTACAGCATCAGACTATACAACTGCATCACCTTACATAAACTTCAATAACAGCATGTACAAACGGTGGTATCTTGGTAAATTTTACTGTCTCACTGTATAAAATCAGTGTCAGACATATATTTAATTCCCCAGTGTACACGTCATGATCACTCTGTATAAATTTCTGTAAAACCTGGGTACATTCCCGCAATACACAATCTTCAGCATCACTCTGTATTAACTTCACTATCAGCATTTATAAAATTCGGTATAACCCTGTCTGTACTTCGGTGTAACTCTGCATTAATATCAGTATCACACTAATTTTATTTCAGCCTTAAGACCTTCAGTATTCACTTGAACAGTCTCCAGCCCTATAAAAGTTAGACCTGTATAGAATTGAGTATCACCATTTATAACCTTTGTAAAGCCCTACATAAACTTAAATATCACCATGTACATACTACAATATCACGCTTATAAACTTGAATTTCATCCTGTATATACTTCAGTTAACCCCATTTAATCTTTGGTACCCGCCCTGCGTTAACTTGAGTATCACCCTGCATACATCAGCATCAGTATGTCTGAACTTCAAATCACCTTTATAAATTTTTGTATCTAACCGTATAAACATTATCGCCCTGTGTAAAATACAGCATCATCCTGTATAAAACGCAGAATCGGCCTATATAAACATCACCCTATGTAATCTTCAGAGTCAGACTATATAAACTTTAATATCACCCTGTGGAAATTTCTGTATTACTCTATAAATTTCGGTATCTGCCTATGTAAAATTTAACATCAGCCTGTATGGACTTCTTTATCAGCCTGTATAAACTTCTGTTTCTTCCTGTGATAACTTAGCTCTGCGTACATTTCAGTTTCTGCCTGTAAAAACTTTTGTCAATCTCTAAAATTACTGCTTCCAGTCGGCATCACCATGTTTAACGTAAGTATTACTCCGCAAAACTTCAGTACTACCCTGTATAAACTTCGGAACCAGCCCATATAAAGTTTAGTATAACGGTATTTATCTTCTACATCAGGGTATAAATTTCATTATCAGCCTATATAAATTTCGGCAACACACTATAAACTATACAGGGCGATTCAGAAGAAATCAAATACTTTGGGAAATGATAGTACGTGTGATTCTAAGCCAAAAAAAATTCATTACTACATGGGTCCGATTTTGGACGGTTACGGAGTTATGACCACTTGAAACTTAGAATAGAAAATAACGATTGACAAATGGAACAATATAATAAACCAGCATTATACATTTTACATTTAAAGTATAAAAGTTCAGTTCACTTCGTGAAATTACCTTTATTTTGAATTGATTTGTGCTTAAAGCTGGTTTTCGAAATTACCACCGCCGGCTGCACAGTTGACAGCTGCTCGGGTTTGAACTGCGCGAGTCACGTGACACACAATGCTTGCAACTCAAACGATAAGTTGAGTATGTCACCCGCCAGCTGGTTCCNTATGACGCGTTACACACGAGAGCGTGTACAGGATTAATAATTGCCCATAACTCCGTAGCCGTCCAAAATCGGACCTATGTTCTTATCATCTTTTTTTGCTTAAAATCACACTATCATTTCCCAAAGTAGTGCAAATTCCTCCTGAATCACCCTGTATATCCTATACAAACTCCAGTATCAGCACCCAGGTGGGTTATTATCTCCCTTTGTAAATATTACAATAACGCTGTACAAATATCAGTGTCAGCCTTATAAATCCCCCATTTATACGTCTTTATCACCCTATATAAATTTCTGAATCACCCTACGTAAATTCCTGTACTACTACACAAACTGCAGTATCAAGCCCTATTACACTTCGGTACAAACCTGTATAAACTTCAATATCGGCCTTTAATAAGTTTAATATCACCCTGTATAATCATCAGTATCACCGTGTGAACTTCAGTACGACTCTGCATTAACACCAATAACACACTATTTCGACCTTAATAATTTCAGTATCAGCTTGAATAATCAATCTCAAAACTGTATAAACTTCACCTTCAGCCCTATATTTCAGACCTTGTTACTTTAAAGTATCAACATTTATAAACTCCGTAACACACTGCTTAAGATTATCAACCTGTATACACTTTAGTAACAAACTTAAAAACTTAAATTTCAGCTTGTATGTACTTCTTTTCACACTATTTAAACTTCAGTACCACCCTGCATAAACTTAAATATCATCCCGTGTGAACATCACCATGAAAAAATTCAGTATAACCTCCATTATTTTCGTTATCATCCTGTAAAATTTTGAATTTCAACCTGTACAGACTTCACATTCGGCCTGCATAAACTACACAATCACCCTGAATAATAATCAGATTCAGCAGGTATATACCTCAGTGTAACTATACATTACGTACACCCTACACAAACTTCACTAACAAGCTGCATTAAATTTCACCATCGGCCTATTTAAACCCCAGCTTCACAATATATAAAATTCAGCATCAGACTAAACTTCACTATCAGCCTATATAAACTCCATCTTCACAATGTATTAAAAAATTAAGCATCATACTACACTTCATTATCAGCTATTGAAAACATATCACACAGACAATCTTCAGTATCACACTGCATAACATCTGTAACGGCCTGTAAGAATTTTTGTATCACTATTAACTTCAGTATCGGCCTGTATTAACTTCATAAACTCTATCACCCCGTATGTACTTTAGTATCAGACTAATAAACTTCTATATCACCCTGTATATACTTCAGTTCACCCTATGCAACCTTCAGTACCACCCTTCATAAAATTGAGTATAACCCTGCGTACACTTCAGCATGACTATGTATAAACTTAAGTAACACCTTGCATAAGTTTCGAAATCAACCAGTATAAATTTCAGTATCAACCTGTATAAACTTGACAATTAGCATGTGTAAACTACAGTATCACCCTGACAAATTTAGCTTCAGCCTATATTAACTTCGTTATCACCCTGTGTAATCTTCGGTGTAACTACACTTTAAGTACAACCTACATAAACTTCAGTATAAAGCTGCATAAACTCCAGCATCAGAATGTTTAAACTCCAGCTTCAGAATGTATGAACTTCAGCATCAGACTATATAAAATTCATTATCCGCATGTATAAACGCATCACAATTATAAACTTTGGTATCACGATGTAAAAAATATTGTTTCAATCTTCTGTACCAGCCAGTATTAACTTCTGGATCAGACTGTATAATCTTCAGGGTCAACCAGTATAAGCTTATATTCCACCACATATTTCTATAATACCCTGTGTAAGCACCAGCGTAAGTCTGCGCAAATTTTATCACCCTGTTTAAATTTCAGTATACTCGTACCTCTGCATTAACTTCATTATTACCCTTATAAACTTCAGTATCAAGCAGTACAATCATTAGTATCAAGCGGTATATAATTCGGTATCAGCCTGTATAAACTCCGGCATCAGAATGTATAAACAATCACCCAGTGAGAACTTCACTGTAACTGTATGAACTTATGTATCAGACTTATGAACCTTTCTATCACACTCCCCAAACTTCAATAGTGTGTATACTTCAGAATTGTTCTGAACATACAGCAGTATCCCATGCAAACCAACATAAATTTACATACATTTCAGTATCACCCTACATAAAAATCTGTACATGCTTAAAATTCAACATCAACCTGTACAGAGCATCAAGCAGTCTGTATTTCACCCTGCAGATAGAGTATCAACCTGGGTGAACATCGGTATAGCTTGACAAACAGTGTCAAAATGTGTAAACTTCAGTGTAAATCTATATAACCTACAGTACCAACCTGTACTAATTTCAGTATCACTCTGTTTAAAAATTCAGTAGTAATGGTTACAGCTAAGGCTAACAACTGATGCTAGTTCAGAGATAGCCATTTAAAATCGGCCAACAACGGACGATACAGCCGATAAAAGATAAGAGAACTTCAACCAAGAATTACAAGCCAAAACATTGGAATGGCTAACAGACAACTGGTTTTCTTCCTACCTTAATTGAAAGTGGTCCTCTACAATGAGCATCAGGATCTGCTACAATAGACAAGTTCTCATCAACCAACCACCACCTCATATTCCCCGTCTTCCTGAGACAACTGCTGACATGGGCCTCTTAATTGGGCTGCAAACACAATGACATTAAGATTTCTAGACAAACTGCTTCCTGAAATCTTAAATTTTAAATTAATCTTACATGTCAGGTATGAAGCTCCATCACCATACTTCCTTTCTATGGTGTAGGCCTGCACTTTCTCTGTATTATTAAAAAAAATTACTGTCTTGTATTCACGTACAATCTATACCACATTCAACTACAAGCCTGCACCAAAAATATTACTCACTGAAACAAAATTTTCTTCTCTTTCGAAAGAGTAATAAAAACGCTTGTATCACACAGTTCTGAAATTTTGATTGATACGCCTGCAAAGACAAAATATCTTAATTTTCATAAATTTGAACTAGTAATTGTAACCCTCTCTGAATAAACTAACTTCATACCATAACACACATTTAACTTTAGTGTGGCTAACATGTTAACCATTTTATGTCTACAGTTTCAGCTACATCATATTCCTGCCACCAGGTATACACCCTAAGCCAACCAGTTTAATTACAGCTCCCATCCACAAAATTTGTGAAAACATGTGTATTAATACTGTCCTCCTTTCTACATTTGATGTCTTCTGTATTTCCAACTAAACTGCAGTACACATTTATTATGCAAGTATGTACTCCACTTCATGCCTTCTTTAACCTTCCCAGTTAAAGAATTTTAAATAGGAAGTTCTCTGTAATATGTTCTCTCTCTTCAGCTCATTTTCGAACACAGTAAATCTTTGTTTTCAAATAAACAACTAAACTTTTTTTATCCATTCAAAACATATTGAATTAAATCTCATTTTTCAGCTTTCCAGACAGTGGACAAGATATATTTTACACACTAGGATGAATTTGCAAAGTCTTCTCTTTTGCACACTTCATGATTAAAATGATTTTGATGCTTTCAAGGTAATTTGTATTTCATACAATTTAAAAATAATGGAAACTTTCACTGACCAGTGTCGACGCATTCCCCTATTTGGTACACCTCACAAAGAAAATGTGTTAAAATCTAGGTATCTGTCTAGGCATAACTCCTAATTGGCTAAATACTTATTCAAACACGAAATTTTTCAAATTGTTGCGAAAAAATATCAAAAACAATTTGTATCCAAAATAATTTTGTATGTTTCAATTCTAATGGTGATTAAACAAAAAACATGGTAATTAAACAAAAAACAATCACACTGTGTGCCCAGAAAGTATATTTTTGAATATTGAAACTAATAACACTAATATGTGTTGTACAATACTGTTATCTTCAGTCACCTCTTAGCAACAATACAGTTCCCTTTATTGATGACTACCTGATATCCTGTTCCGCTAGCGGCATCAAAATTTTATATTCATTAAATTTATATTCTACGAACGCAAATACATTTAGAGCGCGAAAGACGTTGCGGTGTGCTCCTGTTTGGACTAACGCGTTACCTGTGGTCGCTGCCCACATGTTCGGCTATCAGTATTTGGGGAAAAACATATAACGGCCCCGTCCACAGTCGAATAGGGAAACGCCTGTCGCCCCTCGGCGGTGGTTAAAGTACCAGTTCTAAGTGAAAAACAGCAACCTTTCCAACTGTGCACGGCCCACTGTGCACTGTGCTCTTACACATTATGTCTAGCAAAATGTAATATTTCAGTTTGTTTAAATCGGTTTTTGATGCACTCACATACTGACTGGCGTATAACACATCACAAATTGCATAACCCTATTTTACTACTGTACTCCGAACATTAATAACCAATACACCAAAAAAGAAAAGTTTCTATCAAGTTTCATACATGACTTCGTTCAAGAAACTAAAAATGCAATACTCACCCAAAAAATTTACGATGTACACTTCGATTATGAACGAAAAGTTCCCATTGTCATACGACGTGGCAATAATCGCACTGATAGCTTGCGAATCGCGGAAATGCAACAGTTATCCGGTACCGTTGGCAAATATTGGGCTAATATCTCAAAATTCACTCAGGATAAACAGAACAAATCCATAAGACGAGAAATTACTCCGATAAAACACCGAACGCTGTGCTTACCTGTAACACTGGAACTACACATCATCAATAAGAACATAAACGTTTCAAGCAATTTACCTAATATTTAATTGCACGCACACGCAATTTCACGCCTGTTGCGGTAACACTAATGACAGGAGACGAGCAGAGTAGGGGTTTATATCACGCGGGGTAGCCGGAGTGGGGGCTTGTATCACGTGAGGTAGTACTAACTTCCGTTTTTCACAACAGGTGGCGTATGTGTGTTAATTGATATGAATTTGGCGCATAACGTATTTTTCCAAGCGTTCTGGAATATGCCACTAAATCGATCGTTGAATTGAAACCTGCACTGTTCAGGGTTGTTACGCAGCAAGTAGTGGCAATTCCTTGCCGACGTTTCGGTTCATCCTTTCAGTCCCATCTTCAAGGGTCGGTTTTTTTTTCTTGGCCCCTGAAGATGGGACTGATTGATTGTCCCGAATCGTCGGTATGGAATTACCACCACCCGCTGCATAATAACCCAGAATAACGCAGTTCTCTTCTACTTCGCGGCGCAAACCTGAAATCACGATTGCTGATTTCTTACAGACGCTTATGAGTAAACGTCCTAGTCTTCCTGTACACTGAACATAAGGCAGCAAGCTCCTCCGAAACGTCGGTAACTTTACCAGTCGACACAGATTTAAAATACTTTGATACAAATCAGGGTTCTAAATTTTAACCATGTACATACATCAGAAAACGAAACACGAACCCTAACAACCTGCATAAACACAACAGAGGTGCAACAAAGGGAATTTTAATACCATATAATATGGTACAAATGTTTTTATGAGACGTGACGCAAACAAATGAAAAAAATATATATTATTTAAAATCTTTTACATATTGTCATGTACAGCCTGATAATGACCCGTCAGAAATTAATTATGTTTACCATTGATAAATATTGCTTTCTTAACAAATGTTATTGTGTTAAACTGTATCTATCAGTATTAATTTATCCGTATCTTATGACACATAATGGGATGACTTACATCATGGAATATACTGTAGGTGGATGAACATTTCGGAGAATTATGCTGTTTCCGTCTTCAGGTTTGACCCTGAAGAGGGGAGGTGCTTTGTCTGAAATGTTTTTATCCACCCACAAGACTGTACGGTGTTACAACCCAGAAGACTATAATCTCGGGTGCGTTCTTTCTTAGAATTGTACTTTCATATGGCTGTTCTAACTTTGACTGCAAGGTAGGGGAGTCTGGCAGTCCCTTTCATTACAGCGTTTCCCATTTTACTTTTATTCTGCTGCAGAAGTGTATTCGGAACTGTGCTGTTTCTTTTGTGCTTCACGTGATCGTTGCGAAGAGGCAGAGGGTGGGGGTCAGTCGGTCTCTGCTGTATGAAACAATGGCAGTTCGTCACTGCAATGAGTAAATGGACAGAAGCCAGAGGTGCAGGTGACGTGTATTTGGGGAATGTAGATTGAAATACGGTGTGGTAAAAAATGTTGTGGAGGAACCTGCTGCTGAAGCCGCTGGATTGCTGGGATCGTGGGTCCGAGCCCCGCAAAGTACATGGATATGTTCGTCTGTTGTGAGCTGTGTAGGCAGCGGCCTCTGCGACGAGCTGATCACTCGTTCAGAGGAGTCCTGCCCTGTGTGTGTGTGTGTGATAGAGAGAGAAAGAGATTTAGAAACGTCGACAACGAGGCGGCCTGGGCCCGAATTGCATTTATGACCTTGTATATATATATGTCCAATGAAGCTTCTTTAATCCGACTACTAATTCAACATTAACAGTGAAAAGATTCTGTATAAGATCACTCTCAAACAACCAGCCTTCTGAAAATTGCTGTTTCCCAATATAAGTGCACCAGAACGTTGAGAGGGAATGCTGTTCAAATGTGCACTTAATCTAATAACTGTACTACATTAATGACAAACACCATGACATTAGCTCTTGGAGTATGCATGCTATGAAGATATCTCTAAGTGAAAATGAATTACAATAGCAACTGCACACATTTTGGTTTTAATCTCTCACCCAACCTAGCTCTGTTTACATCAAGACCGTTGTCAAACTTAATAGAAAAAAGTAAACGTTCAACCATCATTTCAGCTTGTTACGCAGAATCCACTGGGTTATTACAACCACCAGTGTTGTCGGAAGGTATTACCTTTTCGGACGGACCTGTGGCCATCGTAATATGTACAATTACTCCAGGTGCCTGTCATACATATAGTTCACCTCCATAACGTAACGAAAACATCCCTTGTTCCTCAACCTTCAACCCAACCACATAATTGGGTCACAAGACGACAGATAAGGTCACAGATCATATATATATATATATATATATATATATAT
>JGI20163J15578_10001075_pt1 | contig 11271 bp, 11 predicted proteins | sample TergutCu122P1_FD_15578 | JGI IMG/M metagenome (IMG submission 15578)
ACATTTTCTCTTCCTCTTAATCTTTTCCTCTCTTATTCTTAAAAAAAGGAGACTGCCTTGCTTTTTCCTTAGCAAGACAGCCCCTTTTATATTAAATATTATCACGTTCTTCCATCTGAATACGAAGAGCTTCTGGCATTTTAGGCTGATTTGCAACAGTTGGCCAGCTTCGCACACCGATTGGAATCTGTGCTGTTTTTTCACCTGCTTTTTTCATTAATGACACAATTATTTTCTTCATAATACTCCCCCCTCCCTTATTTAATAATTTAATGATATATTGACCTTTCACACCTGCTGTATTAGTGTAACAGGAACAATCAACTCACATCACTTTCCCGCAATCTTTTTTTAAGCATTACAACTAAGTGATTTAAAAATAACAGAGTTTCAATTTTGTTTTCACCAAACTCAGCACGATACATTCCAGAATCTATACAAGCCTTAATTGCATTATTGATATTAACAGCTATATTGTTGCTGGTACAATTAAAAACATCTGCGACTCTTTTGTATACGTTTCTTTTTAAAAGAGGGTCATCTAACATAAAAAAGAGGGCTGTTTTAATATACTCGCTGCCTATAAGATGTGAAGGTATCTCTAGATCTTCTATAAGGTCAACTATAGCATGCGCGGGATTCACCTTAAATGATTTTTTTTGTATTGGTGCTTTTGGTTTATCTTGGGCTTTGCTAATACGTTCTAAATTTTTAGCAACTTGCTCATATATTATGGGCTTAAAGCTGATAAAATCCACCTTAAGGTCTTTGAGTATTCCTCGAACCGATGAAGTTTTCATAAGAGTTATTACATAAAGATGAGGGTTATAGGACCTACATTCTTCCTGTATATATCTGATTACTTCCAGTCCATCATCATCAGGCATCATAATATCCATAATAACTAAATCAGGGCGATGATGTTGAATAATCAACTTCCCTTCACGACCATTGTTTGCAGATGCAACCATGCGAAACCCTGGGTGATTTTCTATTATTAAGGACATATCATTAATGAATTTTGGATTATCATCAATCAAAATTACAGATTTCATATCGTTACACCTCATCCCAGTTTATGTAATATTATATATTATATTTTGGAAAATCACAACCATATATTACTTTTTTTTCTACATTTATAAATTGCAGTTAAATGTAGCCAAGCACTGGAAAAATACTCGCTAGCCATTTGCAATACAACAGTAAATGAAAAGGAAAACCTTTTCTTTCCACTTTTATTCCGCTGCTTTTAAGAAATTCATAAGCATATTCGCAAACTCTGTACGTGTTGCTTGTCCTCTAGGGTCAAATATATTGCCCGGCTTTTTCTTAATATTTTTCTTATTTTCACACTAATCCCTCCCGAAAATATATATTAAATTTTACTTCATTAATATCATACAAGATTCAAGAACCTGAAGGTCAATAGGGTTTATAAATATTTTTATTTTATTTTTACGAATTGACAATCCGAAATAAAACATAATAACCACAAGGGCTTCATCCGTTATTATGCTGCGCTATTTTTATTTAGGCATGAAATCACTCTAGCTGACACGACTTTTTTCTTATAAAACATTCAAGTACTGAAACTTATAAACAGAATTGGAGTTTTGATGGATTTTTGATATAATATTTATAAAGTATTTTGGTGAAGTGAGGGCGATGTGAAGTGAATGACAAGGATTTATTAACCATTGCTAAATTTTCCGAACTTACTGGCATTAAACAATCTGTCCTGCGTCATTATGATGAAGTAGGACTATTTAAACCGTTCATACGAGATGAAAATGGATATCGTTACTACTCGGTACCACAAACCATAGCTGTCAATCTAATAAATGTTATGCACAATGCAAGCATACCTATAAAAACCATCAAGGAGTTTATTCAGCACCGTTCACCCGAACAGATTCTTGATCTGTTTCACAAACAGGAGTCGGAGCTAAACCGAGAGCTTCTGCGCTTGCAACAGGCTTATTCAATTATTCATACATACTGCGGACTCATTGAGGAAGGACTTCATGTAAATGAACAGGAAATAACCATCCGGTCAATGCCTGCACTTCCCATTGAACTTGGACCGGTTAATGATTTCAGTAGCGGAACTCGCTATGACAGTTTTTTTAATTTTTTAATGAAAATGGATGAGCGCAACATAAACTCCGCTTTTCCTGTAGGTGGTTTTTACAAAGATATGGACAGTTTCACAGAGGGATCCGGTCAGCCGAACCGTTATTTTTCATGTGTTCCGACAGGGCATGATCTTAAAAAGGCGGGTGAATATCTAGTGGGGTACACAAGAGGATATTACTGGCACATTGGAGATTTACCTGAACGTATGCATAAATACGCAAAAGAACAAGGGCTAAATTTTGTGGGACCGGTATATGAAATCTATCTTTTGAATGAAGTTGTTATTGAAGAACCCTCCCAATACTTGATACAAGTATCGGTACCAATTAAAAAACGAGAGTTAAGTCTATAGGCTAAAAAAAGAACATACACCTTAATAAACTATCCTAGGGTTTATGTTCTTTTTTGTATTTACTTTAGAATTAGACATTTGTTTCGTTTATAATCTTATCTATAATTTTCTTCCTAAAAGGCAAAAATATCAGTATAACAGCAACCAGAATAACTGCCATCACAATAGCTACTGTATAACTACCTTGGGAAATACGATCACCTAAAAATACATACAAAAGAGCAAAAGGAACACTCCCCAATAACATAGCTGCCATATATTTAACCAGTGAAACTTTACTGCCAGCAAACACATAGGGTATTACACCCCCAGGCAACCCCGGTATCATGCAACAGAAAAATACCACCATTTCCGGCTTTTTAATTCTTGCCAATTGTTCTTTAGATAAAAAACTTTTATATTTCGAGCTGTCTTTTATTTGTGGTGTAGACATGCCTCTTAGTTGGCGTATAGAAACAAAGATAAACAAATGACCAAAGGCACTACCCACCAAAAAAATCAATGGCCCCCACAGTACACCATAACAAAGTCCTGTAAGAATCCCCACTGCCGGACCGGGAATAATAGGAATGATAACTGTTAATGCTGACAATCCCATTAAAATCGGCACACCGCTAGTACCGTGTGCATAAATATAATCTACTATAACTGACTCATCATCCACATTGGCTATAACTTCTTTAATTAGCGGATATAGCTGTACAACCAGAATAAGTAAGAGAATTAAAAATATCACCATAAAAACTAATGTTAAAACCTGTTGTTTTTTCATCATTAATTTCCCCTACTTTCGCTGTATATTTTGTTACAGCTATCACAATTAACTGCACCTTGTAAATTAGTTAAATTATACCATACTAATATATTTAAATTTATTTCTTAAATCTGCCCTCCTCTGTCTTGATTTAGCAAATACTTATAATATTTGTTCCTTATCAAACGACATTATTTAGAATTAACTCCCATTCTCCTATATCATATATTTCCCAAAAATCCCTGAGAAAATCATCAGAAGTAACTTTATACCATATATCATGTGTAACGTCATGGATAAGCCTTTTTCCATGGTCAGTTCCTTGATGAAGGTAAAGATCTGCATGATTCGGATCATCATTAACTCGTATATATAAATCAAATCGCTTAATGACCAACCCCTCAAGCCCTGCAGATTCCATAAAAGAAATTTCACGTTCCATCATATAAAAATTATGGAATTCCCCAGGAACAAGCCTACAAAAATAATCCGGTGCTGAAATTTCATTGCCTTGACTGTCCCGTATTAATCTATAGAGTTTATTAACAGATATATTGGCTTTATTCTCAAAACGTAAACCACCCATTGTCATTCCAATCCAGTTTTGCACAGACACTACTTCTCGATCCATGATTTTAAGAGGCATAGTAATAATATATACATTGCCGTTGGCAAAATGAACTTCACAACCAAAAGCTTCGCTAATAAAACGCAACGGAACCATTGTCCTGCCATTACTAATATATGGAGCCGCCTGTAGAGTAATCGGGTTGCCGTTTTTAAATGCCGTTGTGCTACCTATCGTCAAGTCGAGGACAACATCATTAAAACTCAATGAAATACTGAAGTTTTGCCAATGTATTTCAGCATTCCAAAAATTCGCTACCGTTCGGACCGGCACAAAAGCCGAACCGTTGTAAATCTGTGGAGGCACATCCATACTGAATTTGCTTTCTTCAACTTTCATACTAGCCACATAGAAAAAGTGTGGTGCCATCGGTATCTGTATATCATCAATATAGATATTCAAATTTGCAGCAAAGGTCTGTTTAACAGAAAATATTAACAGTAATGCAACAATAGTTAATATTAATATTTTTTTCATTATTACACCCATCCTCCTATACTGTTCTAGTATATTCACTATCTTTCATTACCCTAGTATCATTATACCTTTTAACATATCCAACGCAAAGCATGATAGTGTGCAAAATAAAACTTAAGTTATTTTTAAGTAGACATTATCATAGACATTATCACAAGTTAAAAACAATTGTCTTAAGGTATTTCGTATGCTATAATGTTTTTTGTCAACAATAGTTAGGTGGGAAGTATAGCACAGTTGGGAGCGCAAGCCAGCCTTTAACGCTAACATGATGATAACTGAAAAGATTTTTTAAAATGGGCCTGTGGCGCAGCTGGGAGCGTACTTGACTGGCAGTCAAGGGGTCAGGGGTTCGAATCCCCTCAGGTCCACCATTTTACAAACAATCAGCTTGAAGCAAATTACGCTTTAAGCTGTTTCTTTTTGTCCATTATTACAAAAATCAAGTCGAATATTAAAGTGCTCCAAATCAATGTTTAAGTCTATACTAATGACGTAAGCTGTATCGACATCAATTGATTGTAAATAGATTATTGCAACAAGCGTTGCCCCAAATAAAGTAATAAATCATACAGCGAAGATGGTGAGTTGAAAAAAATGACGCTCCTCCGTGCTAATAAAGGCGGGGGATTTTTTGTAATATAGAAAAATAGAGAGCTATATATTACTCTTCATTTCAAGCAAAACTCTCCAACTCTCCCAACTCTCCATTCTCTCCGTTGACAAAGGGAGAGTTTCGCATTATAATGAAAAAAACATTTTTAAAGGAGGCTTCTCATGTTTGAAATACAGACGATGGAACTTAAACGTGAATATAATCAAAAAGCTCAAAACACGATGTTGGCTTTTTTGAATACTGATGGCGGCACACTCTATATTGGAATTGAAAATGATGGTGTTGTTTGCGGTGTGGATGGTGATATTGATGAAATAATGCAAGGCATAGTCAGCAGCTTTCGAGATTCGGTCACTCCCGATCCATCAGGCTATTTCAAGGTTGAGCCGGAAGTGCGTGATGATAAGCATATCGTTGTAGTAACCGTGGAGCGTGGTTCTGCAATTCCATATTGCTATGCCAAGTATGGACTTGTTCCTAAAGGCGTATATGTGCGAGTCGGAAATAACACAGTAATGGCTACTCGTGAGCATATACGTCAAATGATTCGAGACAACGGTACAGGACAATTTATCGCTGAATTATCTATTGAGCAAGACCTCACATTTGAGTATGCAGACAAAGTATTCGCAGTAAAAGATGTTAAATTCAGTCATGAGCAAAAACAGTCTCTCGGACTAATTCGTCCCGATGGGCGGTATACAAACCTTGCTTTGATTCTGTCCGACCAATGCCCTTACTCTACTAAAGCGGCAATCTTTGAGGGATTGACTAAAGAGAAATTCAAAGACCGCAAAGAGTTCACAGGTTCTATCTTTAAGCAGATTGATGAAGTCCATTCGTATCTTAATGTGTTTAATCGAACACGCAGTACCATTGAGGGAGTTTACAGAGTAGATCATCCCGACTATCCCGTTGTTGCGATTAGAGAGTCCTATGTTAATTCGCTCATACATCGAGATTACTATATTGAAGGTAGCGTTCTTGTGAGTATGTTTGATGACCGCCTTGAATTTATGTCTTTGGGCGGTGTTATGCCCGGTGTTACCCATGACTTAATGCTCACAGGCGTATCAGTAACAAGAAATGAAAAATTAGCACAAATTTTCTACCGTCTAAAAATTATTGAAGCCTTTGGAACTGGTATACCTCGTATTTTTGTAGCATATGGAAATAGCGATGTAGCACCGGAAATTCCTGTTATAGATGGTGGCTTTCTCATTCGTTTGCCGAACATAAACTATGCACTTAAAAGTGAAGTTATTGCTCATAAAGGCACTAACGGTTCTAATGAACAAAGACTACTTGCTACTTTTGCCGATACAAGTTTTTCCAAGGAAGATGCTGCTGATATTCTCGGTATCAGCGTAAGCGGAGCATATAAATTATTGAAGAGAATGACAGAGCGAGAACTGCTTGTTTTAAGAAAAGAAGGCAAACGTTTTATCTATAGCAACGCATTAAATCAGACAGGCTATATCCAAGAAAGTGATTGATGCCGGAGCGATTATCGAACTAACCAAAAATCGGGGGCAGACCATTACCGACTGCCCCTTTTAGCAATAAGAGCTAATATTCTATTGCAAATAATTTCTCTTATTAAATCAAATAACTAGTTTTAATGCAGCAATGTTAAACCTAACCCTATAATTATACCTGCTAAAGTTATAATCGTTGCTATTCGACTTTTTGTCATAACAATAGATTGAGGGATGATTTCACCAAAAACAACATACAACATTGCTCCACCGGCTATTGCAAGAGATACAGCCACAGCAACATCTGAAATACCTCCAACCAGTATTCCGATAAAACCTCCAATAAGTACAGGAGTACCGGACAATGCTGTTATAAGTACCACTTTCCATTTGCCAATCCCGCCGGCTAGCAGCAAGGCCGCAACAGCCATTCCTTCCGGAAGACTATGCAAAGTTATCATAATTGCTAAAATAACTCCCAGTTGAAAATCATAGGTACCACCCGCACCAATGGCTATACCCTCCGGAAGATTGTGCAAAGCAATGGCTATAAACATTATTATCCCTGAACGAAGCATTCTGGAACGATTTTGAAAAACAGGACTTGCATGATATAGTTCCTCATGTGTATGATGTACGTCCATATCTCCTGTATTCGTACTTGATATATTATCTACAATTCGATTCAGTATCATTATAACAACGATACCAACAATTAAACCTACTATGGCAATCATCGTGCTGGAAATCTCAGCAGCTTCCGGAATTATCCCAAAACATACGATTCCAATCATAATCCCTCCGGCAAATGAAAGCATCCAACACATCATTTTTTCTGAAGGACTTTTTAATAATACTGCAGCAATTAACCCTCCGAAGCCCATACCAAAAATACCGGCAAATGCACTTAACATAAGAACATCCATAAATTTCACTCCTGACGCAAATGAGAATAATTATCAAATTCATTTGCATGTTACCATTAATTATTTCCTACGTCAAGAAAATTTTTATAAAAAAAACATAAAAACACCCCTCGATCTATTTTTTTGATAACCGAAGGGTAATTATGCACTTCTAAAATATATTATGTTTACACATTAAACCTAAAGTTAATCATATCGCCATCTTGTACAATATATTCCTTACCTTCCAAGCGAAGTTTGCCAAGTTCTTTAGCTTTGACCATGCTGCCGCATTCTTTAAAATCTTTATAGTTTATAATCTCAGCCCTAATAAAGCCACGCTCTATATCAGAGTGTATTTTCCCTGCTGCTGATTTTGCATTTATATCCCTTTTTATTGTCCATGCCCGGACCTCATCTTCACCTGAGGTCAAAAAGGATATTAGTCCTAACCTGTCGTAAATAGCCCTGGCAAGGAGGTGAATACCTGACTCTTTAATATTCAAATCCTTCATAAACTCTAACTTATCTTCCTCATCCAGTTCACTGATTTCCATTTCTGCCTTGGCACATACCTCAAATACAGGCAGCCCTTTTTCTTTACAGTAATTAAAAACTTCCTCTTTGTTTTCATAACCATTCACCAGTTGATCTTCATCAACATTAATAACTATAATTACAGGTTTGTCAGTTAGAAAATCCAGGTGATTAAGTATCTCTTTTTCTCCTTCAGACAATTCAACATTTGCCAGACCCACCTCATTTTCCAGAGCTTCTCGGAGTTTTTCCATAACTTCTTTTTCTGCCATCAGCTCTTTAGTAATTTTTTTGCCGGTGTTGATCCTTTCGATTCTTGTTTCCACAAGCTGAAGATCCGCAAGAAGCAATTCTGTACTAATATTTTCTATATCTCTAATAATATTAACCGAACCATCCGGATGAATTATGCTTTCATCAGCAAATGCCCTTACTATATGAACAAGACAATCAACATTTCGGATACTGCCTAAGAACTGATTCCCTGAACCTTTGCCTTCACTGGCACCTCTTACAAGTCCCGGTACATCTGTAACTTCAATTTGAGCATAAGTTATCTTTTTAGGATTATAAATCTCAGCAAGGTAATCAATTCTTTCATCCGGAACCTTTGCTAAACTTAGATTAGCACTAACCTTACCACTTTGAAACGCACTAGTTTCCACCTTTGCATTAGTTAATAAATTAAAAAAAGTAGTTTTACCTACTGTAGGAAGTCCAACTAATCCCACTTTCATTATGCAATCTCTCCCTTATTTCAAATACTATTAATCATAATATATTGTACCCCTTTGTGCTGTACATGGCAACCACTTCCCAATCATTAACTATTTCCTAAAAGTTCCTCCATTATTCTTTTTCCTGTTGGTGTTACTGCAAGTCCTCCTCTAGAAGTTTCCTTATATTTACTTGCCATATCCCTACCTATTTCCGACATAGCACCAATAACTTCATCTGCTGGAATAATACTTTTTACTCCTGCAAGAGCAAGATCAGCAGCTGCCAATGCTTGAACAGCCATATGGGCATTTCTTTTAATACAAGGAACTTCCACTAGCCCCGCCACAGGGTCACAGACAAGCCCAAGGGCACTTTTAAGAGCCAATGCTGCTGCATCTAATACTTGCTCCGGTGTCCCTTTATTCAAATATACCACAGCACCGGCAGCCATACTGGCCGCAGAGCCACATTCTGCCTGACATCCTCCTTCAGCACCTGCAATTGTAGCCTTTTCAGCAATAATAATACCAATCCCTGCAGCAACAAATAAAGCATTCACCAACTCCCTATCACTGCTATTTTTCTCCTCAGCAACTGTTACCAAAGTTGCCGGAAGAATACCACAAGCTCCCGCAGTAGGTGCCGCCACAATACAACCCATCGCGGCATTTAATTCACCAACAGCTAAGGCTCTATAACTTACTCTGGAAATTCTATCATCAGCTATTACACCATTCTTAATAGCATCATATACTTTTACTGCTTCTCCGTTAGCAAGGCCACCCATGGTAGCATCTTTTTTTTGTAAACCCTCTTCAATAGATTTTTTCATAACCACAAGATTATTTTGCATTTTATTACGAATCTCAGTTTCACTCCTACCTGAAACTGATGCTTCCCATTTGACAACAACCTCTGCCAAGGAAATGCCATATTTATCGGCCAAATCGGACCACTCTGCCAAAGAATGAAACTTTTCCATGAATATACCTCTTTCGTATTTAATTATCTAATCAAATGTTAAAACTCTATTTTACATATGTGCTTAACATGAGAAATAAACTGTAAACTATTAATACGTTTAAGAACTCCTTCTGTAATACGCTGGTCGGTTTCTATCACCATAATTGCCTTATCTCTACTTTCACTACGAGATACCCTCATAAAAGCAATATTAATATGCTCTAACGCCAATATTGAAGATATCCTTGCAACCATGCCTACACGCTCACCATAAGAACAAATTATAGAATGATATTCTCCTGAAATATCCACTTCAAAACCATCAATTTCTTTGATAGAAACTCTTCCCCCACCAATAGATATTCCTATAATTTGTGTATGTTGACCATAACTATACATATCTACTTTAGCTGTATTTGGATGGTATGGATGGTCATCTTCTAAAATAAAATTTACCATTACACCTTGCTGCCTAGCAATCTCCAAGGCATTTTTGATACGGGGATCATAAGTAGCCATCTCAAGCACCCCACCTACTAACGCACGATCTGTACCATGTCCTTTGTAAGTTTTAGCAAAAGAACCATACAGAGTAATGTCTATTCTATTTGGTTTACAACCAAACACCTGCCTTGCAACCCTGCCTATATTTACTGCTCCGGCTGTATGTGAACTTGACGGTCCTACCATCACCGGACCAATTATATCAAAAACACTGGCCATTATTTCCCCCCTTTCCTACAATACTAATCTCTAATTAAAAACAAGATTTAATTGTAAAATAATATAAATTTCAAAAATTATATATTGATATCTGTTACTTGTCAATCAAAAATGTGCAAAAATTACGAAAAATTTTTCCCCTTCACAACACAAATCAACAAAACCACCTACACGCCACTCACCCATAAGTGACTCTATACGTGGTTTTATAGTTGTCAGATGCCAATTGTCAATTGTTAAACTCTTCCCATTGTGCATATAATCCCGCCAACTCTTCCTCGATTCTCTTATACTCTTCAGTACATCTTTTAACTTCTTCCGGATTGGAGTAAAGATCAGCATTCCCAAGCTTTTCACCAAATTCACTGAGCTTTTCCTCTAAAAATTCAATTTCTTTTTCTATTTCTTCTATTGATATAACCATCTTATTATCTTTGATTGACTTGGGTTTTGGTGTTTTTTTAATAACAGGTTTATTTTTCTCAAGTTTGGCTTCCTCATCTAGCTGTATTTCTCTTTTTTTCCATTTATAATAGTCAAAATCACCAAGATATTCTTTAAGCTTTCCATTTTCAAGCTCCAAAATCCGACCGGCAAGTTTATTGATAAAATATCGATCATGAGAAACAAAAAGTAAGTTTCCCGGAAAATCTAATAGTGCATCCTCCAGAACTTCTCTTGTTCCTATATCAAGATGGTTTGTAGGTTCATCTAAAATCAGAAAGTTGGCATTTTGTAAAAAAAGTTTTGCCAGCATCAGCCTGCTTCTTTCTCCTCCACTAAGAGATCCTACTTTTTTATCAACACTATCCCCGGAAAATAAAAACCTACCCAATACCGATCTTACTTCATTTTCTGTCATTTTTGGACTAAGCCACAACTCTTCCAGTACTACATTATTCATATCTAAATCTTCATGTTCTTGGGTAAAATAGGCAACCTTAACCCTTGATCCCAGTTTAATTTCACCCATGCCCGA
>JGI20163J15578_10001077_pt1 | contig 11257 bp, 10 predicted proteins | sample TergutCu122P1_FD_15578 | JGI IMG/M metagenome (IMG submission 15578)
AGAGTCTACGCATGGGGTCATCCGGATGGTTTAGAGCGTGGAAAAAATCCCGAAGCATATGATGATATGGTTCGGCAAATTCCAAATGCAAAGATTATCGGGGCAGATGTAATGCGTGTTGTTGGCAGCAGCCTTATGTTCCGCCATGAGCCTCATGGGCCGCAAATTGAAGCACTTGGCAAGCAATTTAAAGAAGCAATGAAAGTTGCCAATGACAACGGCGTGAAATTAGCTATAGAAAACCATATTGACTATACCGGAGATGAGATATATCAACTTTTGGAAATAGTCGATGACAAAAATTTTGGAGTAAACTTTGATACAGGCAATTTCATGCGCTTGCTTGATGATCCGATTGCAGCAATGGAAAAGCTCGCTCCTTATGTATTTGCTACTCATATCAAAGATTTATTACCAAACCCGAATGCCTTAGCGACTGATTGGTTCTTCTTCTCCGGGGTGCCGGTCGGAAAAGGCTTGATTGATAACAAAAAGCTTGCTGAACTGCTAAAGGCTGCAAACTATCAAGGCTTCTTGGCGGTTGAACTTGATCAGCCGCATCCGGATTGGGCAAACTATGAAGATGAGGCTGTCGGAATAAGTGTCAAAGCACTTAAAGAAATATCTGAAAGTTTGAACTGAAAAGCAGATAACTGAGATGTAGGAGGAAAAGCCTTTGAAAAAGAAGCTAAATATAGGTTTAATAGGCACAAGATTTATGGGCAAAGCGCATTCATATGCTTGGCAAAATGCGCAACGATTTTTCGATGTACCTTACACCCCTGTACTTAAAGCAGTCTCTGCTCAAGATGCAAAAGCAACGGAGGTATTTGCCGATAATTGGGGATTTGAGTCGTTTGAAACGGACTGGCGCAAAATCGTTGACAACCCTGAAATTGACGTTATAGATGTTTGCACACCTACCGCTTCTCATCATGAGATTGTTATGGCTGCCGCTGCAGCAGGTAAACATATATACTGTGAAAAGCCCTGCGCACTATCATCCGAACAATCTAAAGAAATGGCTGAAGCTGCCGATAAGGCGGGTGTGGTGCATTACCTGAACCATAACTACCGCAGAGTTCCGGCGATTAAATTTGCAAAGCAACTTATAGACGAAGGTAAAATCGGAGATGTTTACCACTGGAGAGGAGCATATCTTCAGGATTGGATTATGGATCCGAATTTCCCACTTACATGGCAACTGAGAAAAGAAACCGCAGGGGCGGGACCGCATTTTGACCTCAATTCTCATTCCGTAGATTTGGCTCGTTATCTCCTTGGCGAAATTGACAGCGTAACTGCCATACTAAAAACCTTTACAAAACAAAGACCTCTCCCTGCAGCAGATGCAACAGCGTTTAAGTCCGGTGAAAGCAAAGAGTCTGAAAACGTAGGTGAAGTTACGGTAGATGATGCATCCTTTATGTTGGCAAATTTCAAAAATGGTGCATTAGGGTCATTTGAGGCTTCGCGTTTTGCCGGTGGGCGTAAGAACTATAATTACTTTGAGATATACGGAAGCAAGGGAAGCCTTACATTTAATCTTGAACAAATGAATGAGCTTGAGTACTGCAGTTTTGAGGATTCGGAAAATATTCAAGGATTCAGAAGTATTCCGGTATCGCTTGGGGATCACCCATATATGGCAAACTGGTGGGCACCGGCTCATATAATTGGCTATGGGAATACGTTTGTTCATGCTGTTGTAGATTTTCTAAATGCAGTTAAAGTTGGTGGAGCTATCAAGCCGAACCTGTGGGATGGATATGAAATAATGCGCGTGCTTGAAGCCGGGATAAAATCCTCTGAAGAGGGTCGTTTGGTAAAAGTCGCAGATATATAATAAACATTGCTAATTCATGATAAAGATGATATCAACGCAAGAAGGAGAGCGGGATGGGAAAATTAGTTGAAATGAAAGGCATGTCGAAAAGTTTCTTCGGTGTTAAAGTTTTGCATGAAGTAGACTTTGATGTTGATCACGGAGAAATTATTGCGTTGTGTGGAGAGAATGGAGCAGGCAAGTCGACTCTCGTAAAAATATTGGCTGCAGTTTACTCTCGTGAGGCAGGCACAATTGAGTTGGATGGTGAAGTTTTGCGCCATACCACTCCGGCTGATATAATGAAAAAAGGCATTTCAATGATTCATCAGGAACTTAACCTTGTAGAGGACATGACAGTTGCTCAGAATATATTTCTTTCTAATGAACCAACAAACAAGCTTGGGTTGGTTGATTACGCAACGATGAATAAAAACGCGAAAGAATTACTGGAAAGCTTGAGTGAGGATATAGACCCAACTGTAAAAGTCCGGACGCTAAAAATTGCTCAAAAGCAGATGGTTGAGATTGCAAAAGCAATATCCTTTGATGTCAGAGTCATCATTATGGACGAGCCGACAGCGGTTTTGACAACAAAGGAAACTGAGATTCTCTTTAAGCTGATAAAAACTCTGGCGTCGCGCGGCATTGGTATAATCTACATTACTCACAGACTCGGCGAAGTCAAAAGAATCGCCGATCGTGTTACTGTTTTACGTGACGGATATCTTGTGGGAACAAAGGATGTCACAGACGTTACAGAAAAGGAAATAGCCAGTATGATGGTGGGTCGCGATGTAGACCATACTGTAGCATCGGACTTTGAAGGGGATTCATCTGACATTGTACTTGAGGTAAAAAATATTAACGGCGATATTCTGAAAGACATTAATTTTTCTGTTGCCAAAGGTGAGATAGTCGGTTTTAGCGGACTTATTGGTGCAGGGCGAAGTGAACTGATGGAGATGATTTTCGGGTTAAGAAAATTTGATTCCGGTGAAGTGTTGCTGCATGGAAAACCGGTGACAATAAAAAGTGCAAAAACTGCTATAAGTGCTAATTTAGGCTTTGCAACCGAGGATAGGAAAGGCACGGGACTGGTACCCGATAGGAGTATCGCTGAAAATGCAGACTATGTGTATCGGGTAAAGAATAAAATCAGTTTTCTAATGCCGAAGGATATAAATAAAAGAGGGCGCGAGAAGATAGAAGAGCTTAGGATTGTATGTAGGGGAACAGATCACCTTGTGAAAAATCTTTCCGGCGGAAATCAGCAAAAGGTAGTGCTTGCTAAATGGCTTGCTTCCGCTCCCGAAATTCTCATAGTTGATGAGCCAACCAGAGGTATAGATGTAGGCGCAAGACAGGAAATATATAATATCATCAACGGACTTGCAAAAGAAGGGAAAACAATAATTATTGTATCTTCTGATATGACCGAGGTGTTAAGCATCTGCCAAAGAGTTATAGTAATGCACGAAGGTAAGATAACCGGCGTGCTAACCGGCTCAGATCGCACCGAAGACAACATCATACATCATGCTGCTAATGTAATGTAAATAGCATAAAATTGATATAATAATTGTAATTTTAGGGAGGACCTGGCATGTCAAGTAAATCGGAAGTAAAGAGAGAAAATGCGTTTTTGAAAGTACCGAAGTACATTTGGGGTAATTACAGTATAATCGTTGTGTGCGTTGTTCTTTTCCTAGTAATCGGATTAATCGAACCACGATTTTTAAGAGTTGATAACTTAATGCACATCTTGCGAAACTCTTCATTTGTGGGAATTATTGCTCTTGGGATGACATTTGTCATTATAACCGGAGGGATTGACCTGTCTGCAGGACATGTTCTTGCAGTTTCAGGAGCAACATTGATTCTGGTTCAGAATATTGAGGCACTAGCTCCGGGTGTTGCTTTACCGCTCGCCATTGTTTTGTGTATTTTAATATCAGTGTTCATTGGTCTGTTAAACGGTACAATTATTACAACATTTAGGCTACCGCCTTTTATTGTCACCTTGGCGATTGGTATCATAGCCAGATCAATAACAAAGTTCATTCTTGACGGAGCTACGGTAAGAGGTCGTTTTATTGAAGAAATGGCAGCAATCGGGCGAGGTTCTATTTTTGGAATAAATTATTCCGTTATAGTTTGGTTAGGTCTGGCAGTTATTTTAGGCTGTGTATTAAAATACACAAGATTCGGAACGAATATCTATGCAGTCGGAGGAAACGAAAATGCTGCGAGATATTCAGGTATTGCAGTAAACAAAACAAAAATTATTGCCTATACATTAACAGGTCTATGTATTGGTATAGCAGCGCTTTTTGATGTTTCAAGAATGGCTGCAGTTAATGCAGCAACTGCCGGTGAATTATATGAATTTGACGCAATAACTGCTGTTGTTGTAGGTGGCACGGCTCTTGCCGGTGGTCGCGGAAGAATTTTGGGCACAGTTATTGGTGCTGTTATGATAACAGCGGTAATCGGAAACGTCATGGTTATGTTAGGTATTTCATCTTACTTGGCCGGCTTGGTAAAAGGTTCGATTATTCTTACAGCCGTGTTATTGCAGAGAAGAGATAAGTAATAATGCACTCAATTGTTTGGGAGAACTCTCGGACTATAAGTCTGAGTTCTTAAATAAAAATTTTGGAGGAAAAATTTATGAAGAAAATGTTAGCAATCCTGTTAGCCGCATTTCTAATCTTAGGCGTAGCGGCTGCATGCGCAGATGACCCACCGGCACCTGTGCAAGAAGTGCAAGAAGAGGTACAAGCAGTAGTAGAAGAAGTGCAAGAAGAGGTACAAGAAGTAATAGATGAAGTGCAAGAGGACGTAGAAGTCAGAAGAATTGCTTTCTCATTGCCACCGATTCGCAATGACTTCCATGGCAGAATGCGTATCGTTATCGATGAAGCAATTGAAGATGTGCTTGCAGCACGTCCGGGTGAATTCGAATTCACAGCAATTAATGCAAATGACGACAACCACCAGTTTGAGTTATTTGAAATGTTTATAAGCGAAGGTTATGACCTAATTGCAGTTATGCCCAATGACGCAATGTTGATGGCTCCGGTGGTAGCTGAAGCTTATGAATCAGGTATACCGGTTATCGTTATCAACCGTGACCTACCCGAACCCACCTATACTCATTTTATCGCAGGTGACAATGTCGACGGTGGACGCCTTGCAGCACAGTTTATCGGTAATTATTTCGATGGACCCGCCGATATCGTTATGGTTCGTATGAATGTTGGTACCCCAATTGGTGAAGACCGTCATCGTGGTTTCATGGATGAAATCGTGAACTTCCCACATATCAACATCCTCGGCGAAGCTGCTTCAGCACCAAACCGTGAAGCAGGCCTTGAAGATATGGGTAACCTTCTGTTAGCACATCCGCACATTGACGCAGTCTTCACACATGATGATGAGACAGCACAAGGTGCAATTGAAGCCATCCGTGATGCAAACAGAACTGATATTCAAATCATGACCGGATTCGGTGGTGTATTATCAGTACTTGAGTCATATCTGAATGACGATCGTCCATGGCCGGAAAGTGTTCTTGTCGGAACAGCTCTCTACTCACCATTCATGGGCTATGATGCCGTATGGCTCGCAATCGATGTTCTTGATGGTGTAAGCCATCCGCATAGAATCATACAACCGTCAATCTTTGTAACACGTGATAATGCTGCAGATTGGCTTCACTTAGGTTACTAAAAACACAGCGCATTTAGGCGCAAAGGTTACTAAAACAAGCGCGCAAGCCAATATCGGTTTGCGCGCTTTTGACAAAAGGAGCAAGTCTGAATAAATTCAGACTTACTTGATGCGCCAGCGGCTCCCGCTAGCGCGAAACCGCCGCAGATGCGCGCATTTTTATGACAATTCATTAGTCATTTGTGCCTAAAGCGGAAAGAAAGGAATTGACATAAAAATGAAATTTGGATTAAGTTCTTTTGTTTGGACATCACCTTTCACAAATGAATCATTGTCACTACTTGAAAAAGCAAAGAAATTTGGATTTGACGCATATGAGATATGCATAGAAGATCCAAAGACAATAAATGCTGATAAAATACTAAGTGAATCGAAAAAACAAAATATTGATATAATTATGTGCGGAGCTTTCGGCCCGGAGCGAGACATTGGATCATCGAGAGCGGACTATCGTGATATCGGGATTAATTATATAAAGTACTGCATTGATGTTGCTAAAGATGTCGACGCTGAAATGGTTGTTGGACCAATGTATTCAGGTTCAGGAAATATGAAACTTCGCTCAGAACAAGAAACTCAAGAGCGGCGTTCTTTTATAGTTGAAAACATGAAAATTTTAGCTGATTATGCAGAAGAAAGAAACATAAAACTAGCTATAGAGCCGCTTAATCGCTTTGAGACAGATTTTCTTAATACGGTTGAGCAGGGGCTTGAATTGCTGGAAGAGATTGGAAAAGACAATATAGGGTTGCTCTTAGATACGTTTCATATGAATATTGAAGAAAAAAGCATTCCTGATGCGATTTTGCGCGCCGGCAGGAAATTATTTCATTTTCATGCATGCGCCAACGACAGGGGAACACCAGGTGAAGATCATTTTGATTGGAAAGCCATTGCGAAAGCATTGCAGAGCATTAACTATCAAGGATACGCAGTAATAGAATCATTTACTCCGGATATTAAAGAGATCGCTCGTTCAGTTTCTTTATGGAGAAAAGTAGCATGCTCACCTGACGCATTAGCAGAAAAAGGACTTTCATTTCTTAAAAAAATATTTTAAAAGCAAAATTTTCCCGATGCGTCGAAAATACAATTTTTATGGAGGTCACCACAATGAAGTTTGGAATATTGTACGCCTATTGGACTAATGAGTGGTCAGGTGACTACATGCACTATGCAAAAAAAGTTAAAGAGCTCGGGTTTGATATTCTTGAAATATCTGCAGGAGATCTTCTGAAAATGAGTGATTATGAGATTGATTCTTTGAGAGAACTCTCGAAAGAATTAAATCTGGAAATAACTTCAAATATCGGACCTCCGAAAAAGTTTGATGTAGCCTCAAAAGATGAAAATATCCGTAATGCCGGTATAGAGTTTCTATCAAACATTATGGAAAAAATGAACCGTTTGGATTCTAGATACATTGTTGGTGTTATGTATACCTATTGGCCAAATGATTTTAGTGATTTAGACAAATCGGCGCAATGGGCACGTGCTGTTCAAAGTGTAAAATCAATGGGAGAAGTGGCTCAAGACTTGGCAATCACAATGTGCTTAGAGGTTGTTAACCGTTATGAGACCCTCATACTCAATACGGCTGAGGAAGCAGTGCGATTTTGTAATGAAGTGGGAAACCCCAATGTAAAAATTCTCTTAGATACATTCCATATGAATATTGAAGAAGATAATTTTGCTGATGCTATTCGTCTGGCAGCAGATCAATTGGCGCAGTTGCATGTCGGAGAAGGCAACCGTAAAATTCCGGGACAAGGGCACCTACCTTGGAGTGAAATTGGGGCAGCGCTACGGGAAATTGGTTTTAGCGGCAATGTAGTAATGGAGCCATTTGTTTTGCAAGACGGTCAAGTCGGTCGCGATATAAAAGTTTTTAGGGATTTATCAGGTGGTGCGAATGAGTCGGAAATGGATTCAAACGCAAGAGAAGGTTTGAAATTTTTAAAGAATAGTTTTCTATAGTATTTGTAAATACTTATAGGATATTTAAAAGAAAGAGGAATAAGTATGGAATTAAATTGGGATAAGGGTTTTACTATTGACTTTGATACAATGACAGGATTATCAAACAGTATGAATTCGACTAAACGTAAACTTTCGCAAATGAGAGGAATGTATGCTGATTCTGATGCTGAGGAGAAAATGATTGCTGATGGGGACCCTTTAGTTTATGAATTTTATGAAATTGGGAGCCCTGAACATGCCGGAGATGTTGCTGCAGGAACCTCAATTACTTACCCGGGCAAGGTGGGTGACGAGTATTTTATGACGAAAGGGCACTTTCACACCATACTGGAAACAGCTGAGGTTTATTATACATTNTCCGGTGAAGGGTACATGTTAATCGAAAATCCCGAGGGAGATTGGGATGCTTTCCCNCTTTCACAGGGTAAGATGGTTTATGTGCCTCAACGTTATGCGCATCGGAGCATCAACACGGGGAATGTTCCGCTTGTGACATTTTTTGCGTTTCGTGGTGATGCCGGACATGATTATGGGACAATAGAGGAAAAAGGTTATAGAAAGCTGATAGTTGAAAAAAACGGAAAACCGGAAATTATTGACAACCCAAAGTGGAAGTAGATTTACAGAATTATTTTATGTTGGAGGATTATAAATGACTGTTGTTGATAAAATGAACGATTGTGGCATAGTTCCGGTTGTTGTGTTAGAAAACTCAAAAGATGCTGTACCGTGTGGAGCGGCTCTTGCAAAAGGCAACATAGATATAATGGAAATTACTATGCGCACTGCAGCTGCTTTAGACTCCATACGTCTAGTTGCAAAAGAAATGCCTGAAATATGCCTTGGTGCCGGCACGGTGCTTAATCCGGAGCAATGTCATCAGGCGGTAGATGCCGGTGCACAGTTTATAGTTTCACCGGGCTTCAATCGAGATGTTGTCAGTTGGTGCGTACAAAATGGAGTCACAGTTTTACCCGGTTGCGTTACACCAACAGAAATTATGCAAGCTCTTGAGCTTGGCGTAAACATTATAAAATTCTTCCCCGCAAATGTGTATGGTGGATTATCGGCGATGAAATCTCTTTCAGGCCCCTTTCCCAATGTAAAGTTTGTGCCTACAGGTGGAGTTTCAGCCGAAAATTTGGCGGAATATGCTCAGGCATCATTCATTCATGCTATTGGTGGTAGTTGGATGTGTGTTAAGAAAGATATAACCCAAGGAAACTTTGAAAAAATAACAACCTTGTCATCAGAAGCAACAAAAATAATTGCCACAGTGAGAAATGTTTGATTATATTATTGTTTTAATTAACGGAAGAGGTGGAAATGAAAATACTAGTAACTCCAACATCCCTGCAGCCGAACAAACCCACACCTGCGTTAGAGGCGCTCAAAGAATTTGCAGATGAAATTATTTTTAATCCATTTAGCAGACCACTGGTTCAAAGTGAATTAAAAGAGTTGCTCGTGGGATGTGATGGGTATGTAGCGGGACTTGACTACATTGATGCTGATGTAATAAATTCATGCGATAAGTTGCGCGTAATTTCACGATATGGTGCAGGTGTTGACCGTGTGGACATTGAAGCTGCGAAAGCAAAAGGAATTGTTGTATGCAATACGCCCGGTGCTAACTCACAGGCAGTGGCAGATTTGACTTTGGGGCTTATGTTAGCTGTAGCGCGAAAAATACCAAGCCTTGATGCAAAGACCAAAGCTGCTCAATGGGTTCGTTCTACGGGTATAGAACTTTATGAAAAAACAATCGGAATACTGGGGCTTGGTGCAATAGGCAAAGCTGTTGCTAAACGTGCGCAAGGTTTTTCGATGAAGGTTATGGCATATGACCCGTATATTGATACTGCTTATGCAAAAGAGAATAATATTTTTTGTGCTTCTCTTGAGAAAATTGCCGAAAGTGCGGATGTCATCTCACTGCATTTGCCCTATATGCCTGAAACACGGCATATAATAAGTGGCGATTTAATGCGCTCGATGAAACCCGGGGTAATAATAATAAACACTTCGCGTGGTGGTCTCATTGATGAAGAAGAAACTTTTGCACTACTGGATTCGGGGCACCTTGGAGGACTGGGATTAGATGCGTTCGAAAAAGAACCTCTTGGTGAAACTCTTTTTGCTACCTATGACAATGTTGTACTGACACCGCATACAGCGGCGCATACAAAAGAAGCAACCTCAAATATGGCAAACATGGCAATACAAAACCTAATAGATATTCTATCAGGAAATGATTGTCAGTTTATCATAAAATAAAACAGTGATTGGATTTAAGCATGCTACTTAATGATTTATTAGAAATGTCACATAGAGATGGTGCAAGCGACGTACAATTTGATAGAAATCTTGCATGCTCCATAGCTCCGGCACTTCGCATGCTATATTCAAATGACGGTATGGCAACTGTTGTGTTTTGTACAAACAAGCAAGTGCAAAAACTTGCTTCAGCTTCACCGGAGCATATGTTTATCAAGCCCGATTGCGACTTGGCAAATGCATTTTCGACATTTGAGAAAAGGACAGGAGATAAGCCCGAAATTGTTGTTGTGCAAGGGCTTGGTTTTTTTGCGTTAGGAAAAAATAAAAAAGAAGCCGAACATGCGCGCCTCTCGTTTCTTGATGAGGTGAGAGGCGAAGCTGAAAGCGGTCATACCGAAACTTTAATAGATAGTTCCACCTGCGGACGTTTGGAGGGACGTATTGCTTTGGTAACAGGTGGTGCTCAAGGTTTTGGGAAAGGTCTTGCCGAATCTATGGCAGCCGAAGGTGCGTATATTATAATAGCGGACTTAAATCAAGAAGGTGCAGAATCGTGTGCAGCAGAGCTAAATGCGACGTATAACCAATATAAAGCTATTGCGGTGAAGGTAGATGTTGCCAATGCCGATTCAGTTGAGTTTATGGTTCAAGAAGCAGTGCTCAATTTTGGAGGTCTTGATATTCTACTATCGAATGCAGGTGTTTTAGTTGCAGGCAGCCTTGAAGATATGACAGAAAAGAGTTTCGATTTTGTGACAGATGTAAACTACAAAGGGTACTTCCTTTGTACAAAATATGCATCAAAACCAATGAAAATACAGAATGAACATTCGCCGAACTATATGATGGATATAATTGAAATTAATTCAAAATCAGGCTTAGAGGGAAGTAATAAGAATTTTGCCTATGCAGGCAGCAAATTTGGGGGGATAGGGCTTACCCAAAGTTTCGCTAAAGAGCTTGTTGAATTTGGAATAAAAGTAAATGCCATATGTCCGGGGAATCTACTAGACGGACCGCTATGGTCTGACCCTTCAACCGGGCTATTCAAACAATATTTCGATTCGGGGAAAGTACCGGGAGCGAAAACTATAGAAGATGTGCGAAGACACTATGAAAACATGGTTCCTATGAAAAGAGGTTGCACGGTAGAAGATGTCGCATGTGCCATTTTCTACATTGTTGAACAGAAGTACGAAACAGGGCAAGCTATTGCTGTCACCGGTGGGCAGATAATGCTGAATTAATTGAAAATAAGTAAGTCAAGAATTGAGAATTATAATGACTAGAGATGAACTGATAAAACAATTAAACGCCGAAACGAAAAATGAACGTTTAGCTGCGCTCGTTAAGCTTTATGATATGCATAAAATCGGCGAAATCCCGATGCCGACGACGGGCATTAATGTAAATAATCATATTCACACAACATATTCA
>JGI20163J15578_10001078_pt1 | contig 11254 bp, 7 predicted proteins | sample TergutCu122P1_FD_15578 | JGI IMG/M metagenome (IMG submission 15578)
ATCCGCAAGACTTGTGGGAGATGTTATGGGTAAGTACCATCCTCACGGTGACAGTTCGATTTACGACGCAATGGTAAGAATGGCGCAAGATTTTTCAATAAGATATCCTCTCGTTGACGGTCACGGAAACTTTGGTTCTGTCGATGGTGACGGTGCAGCTGCCATGCGTTATACAGAGGCAAGAATGTCAAATCTTTCTCTACAAATGCTTAGAGACATAGATAAAGAAACAGTTAAATTTGTGCCAAACTTTGACGAAGAAGAACAGGAGCCATCGGTGCTTCCTGCGAGATTTCCGAACCTTCTTGTAAACGGATCAAACGGTATCGCTGTAGGTATGGCAACTTCTATACCTCCCCACAACCTTGGCGAAGTTATAGATGCAACTGTTCTTATGATTGACAACGAAGATTGTACGGTTGAGGACCTAATAAAAATAGTTAAAGGGCCGGACTTTCCGACAGGAGCGTCTATCTTAGGCAAAAATAATGCAAAGATAGCGTATAGAACCGGTCATGGAAAAGTAATTGTACGCGCTCAAGCAGAAATCGAAGAAAATGTCAAAGGCAACAAGCAACAAATAGTTGTTACGGAGATTCCGTTTCAGGTAAATAAAGCAAGGTTAATCGAAAAGATAGCAGATCTTTTGAAAGACAAGAAAATCGATGGAATTTCAGATATTCGTGACGAGTCAAGCAGACATGGCATGAGAATAGTAATCGAGTTAAAACGCGATGCGAACGCTCAAATTACACTAAACAGACTTTACAAACATACTCAAATGCAAGACAGCTACAGCATGATAATGCTTGCTCTTGTAAATGGGCAACCTCGCCTTTTGACGTTATATGAAATCATCAGCGAATATCTTAAACATCAAAAAGAAGTCGTTACAAACAGAACTATTTTTGACAAGAAAAAAGCTGAAGCCAGAGCGCATATTTTAGAAGGACTTAGAGTTGCGCTTGATAATATTGACGAAATAATTAAACTTATTCGTGCAAGTTACAACGATGCAAAACCAAAGCTTATCGAGCGTTTTGGTCTTTCGGAAATACAAGCGCAAGCGATTTTGGACATGAGACTCGCTAGACTTCAAGGTCTTGAGAGGGAAAAAATCGAAACAGAATACGCAGAGCTTATGGAGCTTATTAAATATTTCAACGCGCTTTTAGCAGATGAAAAAATGCTTATGGGTGTTATAAAAGACGAGCTTCTTGAAATAAAGAAAAAATATGCCGATGCAAGAAGAACAAAAATAATTGCAGACATGACGGAAATTGACGAAGAAGACCTTATCGAAGAAGAAAAGGTTGCAATTACTTTGACGCATCTGGGATATATTAAAAGAGTGACAACAGATACGTACAAGACGCAAAAACGAGGCGGTAAAGGTATCACGGGACTTACAACTAGGGAAAGCGATTTTGTTAAAAACATAATTATGACGTCAACCCATGATTACCTTATGTTCTTCACAAATACAGGAAAAGCGCATAAAATCAAAGCTTATGAAATTCCTGAGGCAGCAAGACAAGCAAAAGGAACGCCTGTGGTTAACTTTTTGCAACTTATGCAAAGAGAAAAAGTTACGGCAATTATTCCGATAAAAGAGTTTGCAGAGGATAAATTCCTGATTGCTGTAACGAAAAACGGCACAATAAAGAAAACGCCGCTTTCGCAGTTTGACACAAACAGAAAGACCGGCCTGATTGCAATAAACCTTAAAGAGGACGATGAGCTAATTGGCATCAAACAAACAACGGGTGCAAACAATGTTATCATAGTTACGAAAAACGGCAAGTGCATATGCTTCTCTGAGGAAGATGTTAGAAGCATGGGTAGAGTTGCCGGCGGTGTTCGTGCGATAAACCTTGAAAAGGGTGACGAAGTTGTTGCCATGGAGCTTGTTGAGCCAAACGAGGAGCTTTTCGTTGTTACGAAAAACGGTTATGGCAAGAGAACGCCTGTGGAGGACTATAAAGTTCAAGTTAGAGGTGGTAAAGGACTTTTAACATACGATAAAGCGAAATTTAAAAAGACCGGTGAGCTTATCGGTGCGATGGTTGTAAATGATACTGATGAGATTCTGCTTATTAACTCTGACGGTATCATAATCAGAATCAGAGCGGCGGACGTTTCAAGGCTTGGCAGAGCGACGCAAGGTGTTAAAATCATGCGTGTTGATGAAGATGCAAACATAATCGCCCTTGCAAAAGTTATAAAAGAGGACGATGATGGCTTAGAAGATGGAGACACTGAAGAAAACGAAGTGGTTGGAGAAGTAACGCAAGAAGAAGTTGCAGATCAAATCGAAATAGAAACTAAAGAGCAATAGTTAAGAGATGACAGAAAAGGAGGGGGCAAAAATGTCTGACATATTAAAATTTTCAATTCCGGGAAAACCGGAATACATACAGATGGTAAGGCTTGCAATTGCCTCTATTGCCGGAAAGGCAAACTTCAATGTTGATGATGTAGAGGACATAAAAGAAGCTGTTTCTGAAGCTTGCAAGATTGTATGTTGTCATGGTTGTTTGGGACTAAGCGAGAGATATGAGATTGTTTGCGAAGTCGAGGATGATAAGATTACGATAACGGCGAGTGACGCTTGCACCGGCAACAAGCGGCACGAGCAAGAAAAACGGTGTTGTAACAGTTGCCCTGACGAAGGAAGCTTGGCAATGCCGGTTATGGAAGCTCTTATGAACAGCGTCTCATTGGAATTTGACGCAGGTAAAAACAAAAAAATAAAAATGGTGAAGCACAAATGACGAACGAGTCGAAGTTCGTAAAATATGCAGAAACTCGCGACATTGAGCTTCGCAATGAAATAGTCTGCACATATCTTTATATGGTGGATGTATTAATACGAAAATATTTAAACAAAGGCGTGGATTATGATGACCTTTATCAAGTTGCATCAATGGCCTTAGTTTCTGCCGTAGATCGTTTTGATGTTTCAAAGGGATTTGAGTTTACAAGCTTTGCGACGCCTACAATACTTGGAGAAATTAAAAAACATTTTAGAGATAAAGAGTGGAGCCTTAAAGTTCCAAGAAAGCTAAAAGAGTTAAGCCTTGAAATTCCAGGTGCAAAAGAAGCACTATATGTGAAGCTGCAAAGAAAACCAAAGGTGGCAGAGCTTGCAGAATACATGAAATGCACAGAAGAGGAACTTCTTGAAGCTATGGAAAGTAGCAAATCATATGGAACGCACTCGCTAAGTCAACCAACTTTTGAAAGTGAAGATGGCAGTGAGACGAACATTCAGATTGAACGCTTCACGGCAGTAGAGGACAAAGGGTATTGCAACCTTGAGTATGAAGAGATCATAAAAAATGTTGTGGAAGATATGAGCGACAAAGAAAAACACATATTTAAAAGAAGGTTTATTGAAAACAAGTCACAAGAAGAAATAGCAAAAGAAATAAAAGTTTCTCAAATGACCGTATCAAGAGCAGAAAAAAATATAAAAATAAAATTTTTAAAGGAATTAGCGAGATGAAAAGAGTTTTTTCAGGTGTACAACCAACAGGAAATATTCACATAGGAAACTATTTGGGTGCGCTCAAGCAGTTTGTTGAGCTTCAAGATGACCATGAATGCGTATACTGTATTGTAGATTTACATTCTATCACAATGCCTCAAGACCCCAAAGAGTTACGAAAACATACCCTTGACGTTGCGGCGTTATATTGGGCAGTGGGCATTGACCCTAAAAAGTCAACAATATTTGTACAGTCAGACGTTCCCGGGCACGCAGAACTTGCATGGATTTTGACATGCAACTCATATACCGGAGAACTTTCACGTATGACACAGTTTAAAGACAAAAGCAAAGGGCAAGAATCTGCACCTACAGGACTTTTCACATATCCGATTTTGATGGCAGCTGATATTTTGCTTTATGACACAGATGTTGTTCCTGTTGGAAACGATCAAAAACAACACATTGAACTTTGTAGAGACATAGCAATACGTGTTAATAACAAATACGAAAAAACATTTGTTGTTCCGGATGGAAGGTTCTTAAAAGAAGGCGCAAGAGTTATGTCCCTTGATGAGCCTGAAAACAAAATGAGCAAAAGTGCAGAAAACGAATTTAGCAGAATCTCACTTCTTGACGATGATAACAAGATAAAAAAATCTATCATGCGAGCCACAACGGATTCAGATGGTGTGATTAAGTTTGATGTTAAAGAAAAGCCGGGAATCAGCAACCTTCTTACGATTTATAGTGCTTTTTCAGGAGTCTCCATCAAAGACTTAGAAAAGAAATATGAAAATAGCGGATACGGCGACTTCAAAAAAGATTTAGTAGAAGTAACAATAGAGGCATTAAAGCCAATACGTGAAAAATTCAATGACATACGAGAATCGCAAGAGCTTGTAGATATGTTAAGAGATGGCGCAGACAAAGCAAATGCTATTTCTTTAAAAACAATAAAAAGAGTAAAAGGAAATTTCGGACTAGGTATATAAAGCCAAATATAAAGAGAAATAAAAGAGGCTGACGAAAAACAGATTTTAGAAATCTGCGACTGCGCCAGCCCAAAATTTTGAATTAAGCATTCGGACCTTTTGCCAGATCCTGCCGTATGATTTCTTCAACGGTGGAAGATAAGTTACTTGCAACATCTTTTGGCATGTCCTTAGTTTCTATTGCAGGAAGGATATTAACCGTGACATCTACTCCATATTTTACGTAACCATACTCCTCAAAAATACGATAAGCGTTGTGTATAGCTATTGGAATAACAGGCACGCCAGGCTTTGTGGCAAGCCTCAGGCTGCCTTTTTTAAACTCATCAATATGAGGGCCTTTGCTCCTGGCTCCTTCAGGAAAAATCATTATTGAAAAGCCCTGCTCAAGTAGCTTAATCGCATCTTCTATTGCACGAAGCTGCGCTCTCGGACTTTCTCTATCGATGTATACGTTGCGAGTTTCTCTTATCCATCTGCCATAAAGAGGGTTTCGCTCAAGTGTGCTTTTTGCAACAAAACCAAATTGAAACTTATTAAGTATGGCACAAGCTATGGGAATGTCCGCAAAACTCTGATGGTTTGCGACAAATAAAACAGGGCCTTTTTCAGGTATATTTTCTTTTCCACTTACCGTCATTCTAATATCAAAAGTTTTTACTACGTGATTTCCCCACGCCGAAGTAAGCTCTAATAAAATCTCTCTTTCTTTTTCAAGATTCCCTGAAGCCTGTGCTTCAAGCAAAGCCTTTCTATATGGGTTTAATATTCTTAATGCACTATATAGTTTAACGCCTGTGGCAATGTTTCTAAATATCTTCAAGAAAACAAATCTCCTCGCAATTTTTACTAATCCAGTATGCCACAATTTTGCCATAAAAGCAAGAAAAACCACCACAAAAGTAAGAGAACAAGTGCCTTAGCGAAAACGTTTTAAAATAACCTTTAAAACAACAGGTCGCTTCTAAAGCCAAAGTAGAAGCGCCCTGGAAAATAGTTTTATTGCGTGGTTCTGAGTTTTTCAGTAAAAGCGTTTAGCAAGCACATTAACAATTTAAAGTAGCTAACTTTGTAATAGTTTCTGATGTAGACGGTATCGTTACCCAATCAAAAAAGCATATCATACAGCAACAAAGTCATGACCACTGCCATATAATTGCCGGAACGTTCCAACAATGAAGCACGGTGACGTTATACCTGCCACCTGGGGAAAGCTCATAAGGAGAAACGTTAACTATACCATCTCCCCCAGTTACTCTAGGAAGCAAAACCAGACTTCCCCCTGCATCGAAAATTTTGACTGTTGCATTTTCAACCGGATTACCATTACTATCAACCACCATTATCGTTAAAGCGTAAGAAGCGTAGTTTGATGCTTCTTCCCATCTTGCATGCAATGTCGTCGCTGTCTCAGGCATCGTTGTTTCAGTTGTTACGGCATAGTAAACGAAGCATCAAAATACCACCCCATTAACTTATAGTTATCTATTATTGAATTGTTTTGTAAACTACCTTCCATAAACCAACTGAGAAATCTAGAAATATTTTCACCTACAGGTATTTCCGCTGTAATAGCAAACGTTGGATCGCCTGCTATCGCACCCAGGTTAAAATGTGCCCAGCTAAACGCATTAGCGACTTGATTGCCTCCACTTGGACTTCCCCCACCATCATGTTGGTTAAGTAGAAACGTCCCCCGCAAGAATATACGTCTATATCTTGCAAACATCGCAGCACCTTCTGCACGTGTAATAGATCCACCCGCGGCAAGCCTCGGCCTATCTTCTCCTGCAAAACTTCGCCCTTCAATCATGCCGGCTCCAACTGCCCATGCCATATAATTCACAGCCCAATCAGCAATACCACTTGTGTCCGCATCCGGAAAGCTGGCAATAAGGAAAGCTCTAGCGCTTGCATATGCATTAATATTTGTTTGTATTTCTTCATTCAACCTTTCGGCAGTTTCACACGTTAGTGCAAGAAAATGTGCATAACGATAAAACATAGCCGCAGCCTCTGCACGTGTTACGTTTCCACCTGGCAAAAATTCTGTGACTTCCGTGTCATTATTTACTATACCACGGACAATATGTTGACCCGGCGCAAAGGTTGTTGTCGATGCCCAGTTTACATATCTTGAATAATTGTACGGAAAAAGAACGCTATGACGCACATCCGGAAATGCGGCATTGTGCCACATAATGTTTCTGCCATTTAGTTCATGTAACCTCCCTAAAGCCATTGGAAATTCAAGTCGCCACATGTATGCGCCCGGTGAAAATCTGTTTTGTGAATTATGTCCGAGATTACCTTGATGCTCGCGAACCGCATAAGCATAGTCTACAATGTATCTTCCATGCATTATTCCGTATCTAGCATTTTCTAAAATATATCCACGCGCCCAATTTGTTGCTGAAACATCAGTAAAATTAAAGAAATCTCTATTATTGCTTTGAGTCTCACTCATTAGGTTGTACATAAACAAGCCGACATCAATAATACCATATCCATAATAGTTATTTCTTGCTGGGGTGCGAGGCGTGACAATGGTTCTTAACAACTGCTGCGTGTTATTAATACCATAGCTATGAGTATTATTGACGACAGATTGTGTATATCGAGGTACTGCACTTCTACGAAGTAAATTTTCAAATTGGGTTTGTGTCATATCGGGACTATGTGCCCTGGCAACTGCAGCCAGAGACAATATGTGAGGCGCTGCCAAAGAAGTGTAACTCCTATTCACAATCCCTCCAGCGCGACTAAGTGTCGGATTGTTATCTCCCGGTGCCATGATAAATACATTGCTATATCTCTGAGATGCATAAAATCTAACACCATTTCTTGCAATCGCTCCCACATTTATCACGTTATCAAAAGCTGCTGGATAAAACGGACGAGTTGCTATCGTAACGTCTGCATTAGCGCCATCATTCCCAGCGGCTGCAATCATCCACACGTTATAAGGATTTCCTGTTATAGGATTAATTCCCGTCCTGCCTCTATCAATTGCATCTCTCATTGTAGTGCTTATACTAGGGCTACCGAGGCTGAGGTTAATAATATTAGCACCATTATCGATTGCATAATGTATCGCAGATGCGACAGCACTCCCACGTCCCCATTGACTTGTACCAACAAAAACTCTTAATGGTAAAATAGTCACGCCACAACTCATTGAAGCAATTCCTTCATCGTTATTTCTTACTGCAGCAATTATACCAGTAACCGCCGTACCATGCCCACAGTCGTCACTAGTGTCCGTCACAGGTCGAGTTCTATTTAAAGTGCAATCGTCGCACTCATCTTCGCCACAATAATTACAAAGTGTTACTATAAAGTTTCGTCCTGATCTAATGTTTGCTGAGTTCAAGTCCAAATGATTCCTATGAATTCCAGAGTCAATCACAGCAACCACAACACCACTTGTAGATATTGCAGGCGATGTGCTCCAAGCTGCTGCTCCACGAATCTTCTCAATGTTCCACTGTCGATAATATACAGGATCGTTTGTAGGCGCAAAGGCAAAAGGTGAAAATGCTGGAAAGTCATCAGTAGTCGTAGGCATAGGATCAAGATGTATGATATAATCAGGCTCAATATATAAAATATATACAGGATCAATAAAACTCGCTATATCTTCCAGCGTGTTTGCAACAAACAAATTACTAGCCGCATGAATTATTCCAATGTTCGCATTTTCAATAAATGGAACTATTGCATTTTCGACTAAACGAAAAATATAACCTGCATATGGAGCATTTTGAGTATAATATATGTTAAATATGTTTGCCAAATCTAATACTTCTTTAGTTGTCAACTCATATATATGTTCTACACAATCTAATTCATCATACTCATAATAATCATATTCCGATTCAATTTCTATCGTTTCGGATGTTTCAAGCAATACAAATTCAAGATTGCTTAAAATAAGCTTTGCATCATTTGTCGTGGCAAATGCTCCACTAGTTGATATAAGTGCTAAAATCATCAAAATGCAAATAAGTTTTTTTAATTTTTTTCTCATGAAATTCTCCTTTTTTAAATAAAAATATCAATTATTTTACTTAGCAAAAGAAAGTAACTTCACACAAAATTATTGATGTATGCTTAACGTACTCTAGTCCACAAGGGATGTCTTAAATCATAAATCGCCGAGCCAATTCGTGCCAGCATCTGTAGCGCTTCGGCATGAATCGTTAAATCATTTGATCGAAAAATATGTCCATATTCACCAAATGCAATATGGTGAACCCGAAGCATTTCAATTGATCCTCTGGCCCAATCTGATGTGTCTTCGTCGAGAAAAGACATCGCAACCACAGGTACAGCGTAGTCAAAATAACTCCATAATTCAAATGCCGTGATATATCTGTTTATAATCACCGCTACTTGCTCCCGTGTAATATAGGCATTTGGCATCAAATCGCCATGTTCATTGCCTTGGATAAGACCATTTTCGACTGCCCAATCAAAATAACGTTCATAAAAAGCTTCTTCGTCAAGCGTCCCAAAGGTTTCATCGCCATATTCGTGCAACCGGCCAAGCATTGTAATAAACTCCAACCGCGTTACTCTACGGTTTGGCTCAAGCCACAAAAGCCCATTTCCGATTGCACCTTGAACAATTCCAAAGCGAAGCCCTATCTCGACATAACGATAAAACCAATCATCAGGCGAAACATCGTCAAATACAATATCTACTCTTTGTGCATTTGAATCATCACTACAAGCAGTCGCAAAGGCTCCGCTTGTTAACAAAAGAGTCATAATCAGTAAAATGACCATAGGCTTCCTGAGCTTCCCATTTATAATATTCATAACGTACAATCTCCTCGTGCAACGTGTTTTTTTGTAACACTTGCGTCAAAAATAAAAAAACGAAAAACAAAGTTCGTGAAACTAAGTCACAATCTTTGCAATGCGTTTTGATTCTTTATTTTTGTTTTTTGAATCATTTTTGCACTCATACTTTTTCTCCTTTCGTTGTTGCGAGTTAGGTTTACTTTATTTTTGTAATACCGTACTGCATTCTCCGTTCCAGACTTTGCTATTTCGGAGAAAAATGAAGGGTTATTTTTGATGTTGTGCAAGAAATGTCAACCTTCCTTTTGCTTAGAATACTATGCCAGCATTTTGCTGTCAATGTTCTTTGTTGTTTTATTGCACTTGGTAAATTCACAAGATAAGCTCCACTACAAATAGTAAATTTGAATGTTGCAAATGAACCAGAAAATCAACCAAATAATAAAAACTTGTTGACACAGCGAGATGATTGGAATATACTATAAAAAATTTATATTGAATTTGCGATGACAGGAATAATTTGGGCACGTCAATCATTACAGAGAGCGGACGTTTGGTGGAAGTCTGCATGAAGAACACCCAAAATCTCACCCTTGAGCAAAACAAATGAGCGGGTATAATCCTTATACCAAGAAGAGTGGTACCGCGGATGCTTTAATTGACAAGCTTTCGTCTCTTGTATTTTTGTGCAGGAGATGAAGGCTTTTTTAATACTCTCTTGCAGACTTTGAAAAGCTATTATTGGAATTATATATCCATTTGCTACGTCGGGTTCGGGGGAGGTAATGTTTTCTCCGAAAACATCCCGCAAAAGATGGTTCCGAAGCTCCTTGCAAACGGATATATAATTCCAGCAAACGATATCAAATGATAAAAGGAGACAGACGATGAAAAACTATGACAAATACGAACCTGGCTATTTTATGCCACCAGTGGAAAGTGTGGACTGGGTCAAAAAAGAGCGTATAACAAGCGCACCTATTTGGTGTAGCGTTGACCTTAGAGATGGAAACCAAGCGCTTATAGTGCCCATGAGCCTAGAGGAAAAAATAGAATACTTCAAAATTTTAGTGGACATCGGATTTAAAGAAATTGAAGTTGGTTTTCCGGCATCTTCAGAAACAGAATTTGCATTTTTACGAGCACTTGTAGAACAAAACATGATACCTGATGATGTTACCATACAAGTTTTGACGCAGTCACGAAAACATATAATCAAAAAGACATTTGAATCACTTAAAGGTGTTAAAAAAGCTGTTGTTCACTTGTACAATTCCACATCCCTTGCACAAAGAGAGCAAGTTTTTAAGATGTCGCAAGAGGAAATTATTGAAATTGCAAAAACCGGCGCACATTTGTTTAATAAATATGCGGCAAGAATGCCTGAAACAGAGTTTGCGTTTCAATATTCGCCGGAAAGTTTTACAGGTACAGAAATTGACTTTGCCCTTAAAATTTGCAACGAAGTTATAGATATTTGGGAGCCGTCGCCTGAAAGGAAAGTAATAATTAATCTTCCTGCAACGGTATCAATGTCAATGCCACATGTTCATGCAAGTCAAATAGAATTTATGGGCAAAAACTTACATAAAAGAGAACATGTGCTTTTGTCACTTCACCCACATAACGACAGAGGCACTGCGGTTGCAGACGCAGAGCTTGGACTTCTTGCCGGAGCGGATCGTATAGAGGGAACGTTATTTGGAAACGGCGAACGCACGGGTAATGTTGACATTGTAACGCTTGCCATGAACCTTTTCTCACATGGCGTAAACCCAAATCTTGACTTTTCAAACATGCCTGCAATCGTTCAAAAGTATGAAAAATTGACAGATTTGCCTGTTCATGCAAGACAGCCATATGGAGGAAAGCTAGTGTTTGCAGCGTTTTCAGGCTCGCACCAAGATGCCATTGCAAAAGGAATGAAATTCCGTAAAAAACACAAACGTCACAGATGGGA
>JGI20163J15578_10001079_pt1 | contig 11253 bp, 10 predicted proteins | sample TergutCu122P1_FD_15578 | JGI IMG/M metagenome (IMG submission 15578)
GGCTCTTTCCGCAATCTGTTCGGGGTATGAAATGTTTTCTCCGAAAACATCTCGTTATTAGATGGTTCCGAAGGGCTTGCTTCAAGAGCCATTATAGCCACGGTGTGAACAGTAACAGTGACAAACGTTGGATTGTACTTTTCTTATAACAAATCGTTGTAGATTGTACGTTATTATGCTACAATAAACGTACAATATTGAAAGAAGGTGATGTCATGAAGACTGGAGCTGTGCCAGATGTTAGACCTGTTTCTGATTTGAGACAAAATATGGCTGAAATAACGGAATCAATTGATACTGAAAAGCGTCCTGTTATTCTTACTAAACACGGACGTGGAAAGTACATCTTGCTTAGCATTGAGGAGTACAATCGAATTGTTGCTATTGGCGAGTTGTATAAAGCTATCGATGATGGTATTGCAGGCATTGAAGCTGGACAGGTTTCTGACTTTCGCAAGTTTGCAAAACAATTGCGTAAGGAAAGGGAAAAACTGTTATGAACGCAATTCCGTTAGGCATATATCGCCACTATAAAGGCAACAAATACGAAGTAATAGGTTTTGCAAAACATAGCGAAACCCTTGAAGAAATGGTCATCTACAGAGCATTATACGGAGAAAGCGGCACGTGGGTTCGTCCACTTTCCATGTGGGAAAACTTGATTGAAGTTGACGGAAAAACCGTTAAGCGTTTTGAGTTTGAAAGCGATGGCAAATAGAAAACTGAAAACGTTGAAAAACAAAAACCTGCGGACAGAGAGTAGCTTGACTAAACAAAAGCCTGGCAAAAGAGATTTAGAGCCGACAGTGTAATGGATAATGACAGAAGAGATCTTGCCAATTTGGTATTGCCAAAGCTTCGCAAATAGGATATGAAACAGTATGGGATTAAAGACGCAAAACAGTATGGAAGCAACAAGGACAAACAGAAAAAACGCAATATTAATTACGATGTTTGCAATGCTTGCATGTGTATTGCACGCATTTGTGTTACACTCTGAGTTTAACAACTACGCCTTTACATCGGCAGTCAAAATTGCTGTATTTATTTTGTGCCCGCTTTTATACTTTAAAATATCTCAGGCAGGCGAATTTAAAACCATTATTTCACTAAAAGGCGACAAAAAGAACACGAAGATAGCTCTTTTTACGGGTTTGTTCGTGTTTGCTTTTATTTTAGTTGCTTTTGTTACCGTTTTTCGCTCGCTTTTAGAGCAATCCATGATAGTTGACGCACTTTCTGAAGTCGGAATCACAGGAAGCAACTACATGATAGCATTTTTTTATGTTATTTTAATAAACGCTGCTTTGGAAGAAATCTTTTTCAGAGGTTTCATTTTTCTGGAGCTTTATCGTATGAATTTCAAAGTCTATGCACATATATTTTCTGCCGTGCTCTTTGCACTTTATCACGTCTCGGTGCTAAGGGATGGCGCAACACCGGGTCTTTTACTTCTCGGCATAATCGGGCTGGTTGTAGCCGGGCTATTTTTCAACGAACTTGCAAGAAGATGCGACAGCATTGTCGGCAGCCTTATAGTACATGCAAGCGCAAATCTGGCAATCAATCTGATTGGTGTTTATTATATGTATTTTTATTTATGATCCTCGTTAATCCATTTTTTGCTCTAAAAAAATATTTCACCTTTCTACATTTTTCCCATTAACTTTTTTTAACAGGTTTCGGTTGTTGTTTAGTGTGGCGACACTATGATGTTTTTTTGCCACATTTCTTAAATTTTGCTGATGAAATGAAAATGAAATTGAAAATCAAATATTTTTCAATTACTGCGGTAATATTTATGCTATAATAACATTAACTTTAACAAATAGTTAATGATTATATGTGAAAGCTGAGGTGTTGGGTAATGCAACTCAACAGCATAAAAATATTTCATATTGTACATATTGACAACCTGACATCAATAATCGACAACGGCTTTTTGTTTTCTGACGCCGAAATGCGAAAACGACCTCAGAGTGGTATTGTAGTCGGTATGAACAGAATTAAAAATCGAAGGTTAGCTCTGCCACTAACTTCACATGAAAATCTTAACGTTGGTGAGTGTGTCCCGTTTTACTTTTGTCCGCGCTCAATTATGCTGTATATGTTTAAAATGAATAATCACTCAGAAATAGAGTATAGGGGAGGACAACAACCGATACTTCATTTGGTTGCGGACTTGCATAAAACTGCGGATTGGGCAGATGCAAACAATCTTAGATGGGCTTTTACAAACTCAAGTGCCGGATCACGATATTTTGAAGACTACGCAGATTTCGCCAACCTTTATAAAATAGATTGGAAAGCAGTTAATGCAACGCAATGGAGTGATTGTCAAGATAAAAAGCAGGCGGAGTTTCTGATAGAGCACCGGTTTCCATGGGAACTTATAGAGGAAATAGGAGTCTACTCGGATATTCAGCAAGAACAGGCACGTGACATTATTGAAAAGCAAGGGAAAAAGTTGCAAGTAAAAATCAAGCCAGAATGGTATTACAAATGATAGGGGGAGCAATAACATGATTAAGTATAAACAAGGAGATTTGCTTACGTTTAACAACGTTGACGCTATCGTAAATACGGTTAATTGTGTCGGAGTTATGGGACGTGGTATTGCTTTGCAGTTTAAAAAACAATACCCCGAAAACTTTGACTTTTATGATGCGGCTTGTAAGCGCGGTGATGTTCTTCCGGGAAAAATGCTTGTATATGAAGTTAACACGCTGGTGAATCCACGATTTATTATAAACTTCCCGACAAAACGTCATTGGCGTGGAGCAAGCAGAATAGAGGACATTGAAAACGGTTTAATCGACTTGATTAAAATCATACAAAAGTATAATATCAAATCCATTGCCCTGCCGCCACTTGGCTGTGGCTTGGGTGGGCTTGAATGGAATGAAGTAAAGTTACGTATAGAATCGGCGTTTTCACAACTTAATGACGTTGAAGTTTTTGTATTTGAGCCGATTGGTGCACCGCCTGCGGAAACTATGGTGCGTAATCGTAAAGTTCCAAAGATGACAGAAGGCAGGGCTGCTTTGGTGAGCCTTATTAAGCGTTATTCTGAAGGACTACTCGATCCATTTGTAACTCTTTTGGAAGTTCATAAGCTTATGTATTTCTTGCAGGAATGTGGACAACCGTTGAAATTGAACTATGTAAAAAGTCAACACGGACCGTATGCGCTTAATTTACGCCATGCTCTCCAACATATTGAAGGACACATGTTGTCGGGTTATGCTGATGGTGGAGATAACCCTAAGAAACAAATACAGCTTGTTCCGGGTGCAGATAAAGATGCAGCGGCGTTTTTGGAACAGCACGAGGAGACTTCTGCGCGAATAAATCAAGTTGCAAAGCTTATAGACGGCTTTGAAACACCTTTTGGCATGGAACTTCTTGCAACCGTTCATTGGGTTGCGAAGACCGAGAATTCTGCTACGTTAAAAACTATTATTGATCGTACTTATGAATGGAGTGAACATAAACAGAAATTTAGCCCACGCCAAATTGAAATCGCAACACAACGCTTATATAGTGATGGTTGGCTAAATAAGCAACCAGAGGTATAGTCTTTGAATTGTGGCGATGTCACAAAAAGCTTCTTTTGACAAAAAATCTAAAGCATTCTACTTAGCAGCATACCAAACGTATAAACAAGCGCAATTAACATTAAGTTCTTAATAGAAAGGACAAATGTTGTGCGCTTTTCTTGTTTTGCTAAAAACTTCCGGATGTTTTTCTGCCACATTTCCAATCACATATTGTGACCTCAAAAGTTTAAATTTAATGAATTCGGTTCTTTTCACTTTATTTAGTTATAATATTGTTAGTGGTGACAAATTCGGTTCATCACTAAATAGGAAGGAGCTGATATCTTGACAACTTATGGGTATGTGCGTGTTTCGACACGAGACCAAAATGAAGAAAGACAACTTATGACAATGCGCGATTTTGGTATACAAGACGATAAAATCTTTATAGACAAACAATCTGGAAAAGATTTTGAAAGACCGGCGTATCAGCGATTGTTAAAAAAACTAAAACCCGGAGATATACTTGTAGTTAAGAGTATTGACAGGTTAGGAAGAAATTACGATGAGGTTTTAGAACAGTGGCGTATAATAACAAAAAAACGACAAGTAGCTATCGTTGTAACAGATATTCCCTTGCTAGACACAAGAAAAAATGAACGTGATTTAACGGGAACGTTTGTTGCAGATTTGGTGTTGCAAATATTGAGTTATGTGGCACAAGCAGAACATATGGCAATTCGTCAAAGACAAGCCGAAGGAATTGCAGCGGCAAAAGTGCGTGGAATACAGTTTGGTAGACCTATCAAAAAACCTCCCGGAAATTTCGAACAATTGGTAAGAGAGTGGGAACGAAAAAAACTAACAACTAAAGAACTGATAAAGCAGACAGGATTATCAGAAAGCACTTTGTATAGACGCCTAAAGGAAATGAACATCACCAGAAGCAACTCTAATCAATAAAAAGTCCGCCAAAAGGTGTACTTTTTGACGGATGAATTAATCACCTGTATTTCCCAAAACAAATCTTAATCAAATTGAGCAAATTTGTCACCATGTAATCAAAGCGTTTCCACATGTTCAAATTTTTAATACTTTATCACAAAATTGCATATTTGTAAATGGTTTTCACGAAAAATTACAAAAATTTTATTAAAAACACGCAATTTGTTCGAAAACCTAACCATTTTATCACAATGCCTCCCAAAAATTGCGTTTGTCTAAATATCAATGCGACCTTTCAATGTACACGTAAACCCTTGTAGACCTTGTGTATATTCATTTTGCACTAATTGTTTAAAGATTACGTATTAATTTTCTGAAAAGTGGGGTGGCAGTTTCTTTTTTATTTTGCAGTTCTTCGAATAAAAGTAACATCTCTATAATCACTTTTTAGTTTAACAAATACATACGCCGTAACTTACGTCAAAAAGTACACCTTTTGGAGGATGTTCTTATCAAGATCAAACTTTTGATAATACATGTTTATTGAATGGAGTAGAATCGTGAAAAAAATGGAAAATGGAACTTTTAAGCAGTTGCTTTGTTTTATGCTACCGGGGTAACGTCGTTGTTGATGTTGCGTCGGTTGTTTTTGTGCAATTAACATGTTTTTGTGCACATTTCGGCGCATCTGGACGGTAAAAAAAGACGGACAGTGTATTGTTTTTTAAAAAACTATAGTGAATTAAGTGAGAAATGTATGATAATCACGCTACTAAAAAAAGAAAAAATATATACTTTATACTTACCTACGGTTGTCAAAGGACAATTTTGGGTCTCAGACAAAGAAAAAAATGGGCAACTCCGTAAGCTATTAAGCGTTGAGGGTGTTTCTGACAAATGGCATATAAGGAGCTATCGTTCTATTCGCATTACTGATACATCTGGAAATGATGTGAAATTTGCTGAATTAATTCCCTCTAGCTTCTATAAAGTTTCCTTTGGTGATACAAATGAAACGGCTTTGATTTTTGGACAAGAAATAACATCAGGGCGTTTTAACTTCAAAAAATACCTAATTAACTCAACCGAACAAACGGACATAACTATTGGGCGAAACTCAGACAACACAATCGTTTATGGCAACAAATTCGTGTCTGGAAACCATTGCACAATAACGTACAGCATGGATCGTTGGATTATTCAAGATAATAAAAGTGGAAATGGCACTTTTGTCAATAGTTATGCAGTTTCATCAGCTGAATTAAAACCCGGAGACTCTGTTTATGTTTTGGGTTTGACAATAATAATTGGCAAGGATTTTATTGCAATCAATGACCCGGATGATAATATCAAACTTAGTTCAGATATATTTAAACCTTATCAACCTGAGACAATAGACATATCAGAATATGAAAATCTTGAAGAAGATCAGTATCAGGAAGTTGATTATTTTTATCGTTCACCAAGATTTAAAAGAGAGCTTGAGGAGGCAAATTTTTCAGTTGATGCTCCGCCGCAAACACTTATAGAAGAAGAGATACCTACAATACTCGTTGTTGGACCTGCAATAACTATGGCAATAATGGCTCTTACAATGGGTAGTTTTGCAGCAATAAATGCAATGAGCACAGGAAATATGATGATGGCAATACCTGCAATGTTTATGTCTGTCATGATGCTTGTTGGAACAATCTTGTGGCCAACCCTTTCTAGGAGATTTCAAAAGAAAAAACAAATTAAAAAAGAAGCCGAGCGGCAAGAAAAATATAGAGCATATTTGGGTGAAATAGAAAAGCAGATTAATCAAGAACGCAAAAAACAAGAAGAAATTTTAAATGAAAATTTTATTTCTGTTGCAGAATGTGTAAATAGAGTAGCGAATACGGATATTAGCTTGTGGGAACGTGGCACAGATCAAAATGACATTTTGAGATTAAGAGTAGGCATAGGTGATCAAGATATGTCTGCAATATTTAACACGCCAGCACAAAGTTTTTCGCTCGATCAAGACGTGTTAAAAGAAGAGTTAATAGAGTTTATTAATCAACCAAAAAAATTGCGCGATGTTCCCGTAACGATATCATTTTTTGATAACTATTTCACGTCAGTTATTGGTAATAGAAAACAATGTCTTGATTTTGCAAACGGACTTATTGTTCAACTTACTGCACTATACGGTTATGACGATGTTAAAACTGTTTTTATATATGATGAAATAGAAAAGCCTGACCTTGAATATACAAAATGGTTACCTCATGCTTGGAATAATGATGAATCTTTGCGTCTGATTGCAACAAATATAGGTGAGGTTAATGAAGTTTCAGCTTTTCTTGAAAAAGAAATTGAAGCACTAAAAGAAAGTGACAATGAAAAAGTTAAAAAAGCTGTTCCAAACTATGTAATATTTGCTTTTAGCCGCGAACTTGCTCTTCGTGCCGAAGTAATAAAGCAATTATATGCCCATGAAGAAAGAATAAATATCAGCGTCCTCTCTTTCTTTGATGAGTTAAAAAATGTTCCAAAAGAATGTACTGCAGTGATTGAACTCGAAGGAACAAAAGGAAGGATTTTTGACAAACAAGATGCACGAGGTAAATCGATGGACTTTATAAATGATGTTTCATTTACCGGCGACATGGTTGAATACAGCACAAATCTTGCGAACATAAAACTTGATGTGTCGGCAACATCGTATCAACTACCCAAAATGGTTACTTTCCTTGAAATGTTTGGCGTAAACAAGGTGGAACATCTTAATGCATCTGTGCGTTGGAAAGAAAACGATCCGACCAAATCACTAAAAGCACCAATTGGTGTAAATACATTAGGCGACCTTTTTTATCTTGACCTACACGAAAAATTCCATGGACCTCATGGTCTTGTGGCAGGCATGACCGGTTCGGGTAAAAGTGAGGTTATAATCACATACATACTTTCACTTGCGTTAAATTATAATCCGGATGAAGTTGCTTTCATTTTGATTGATTATAAAGGCGGAGGTATGGCAAAAGCGTTTGAAAACTTACCGCATGTTGCGGGCATCATAACTAACTTAGATGGGTCGGCGATAAAGCGTTCTTTGGTCTCAATCGAAAGTGAGTTGAAACGTAGGCAAGCGTTTTTTACAAAAGCAAGCAAGCTAATAGGTGTAAGTAATATTGATATTTACAAATATCAAAAATCATATAGAGATGGGCTTGTAGACGAGCCACTTCCTCATCTTTTTATAATATCAGATGAGTTTGCAGAGCTTAAAACGCAACAGCCGGAGTTTATGACACAACTTGTGAGCGCAGCACGTATTGGTAGAAGCCTTGGGGTGCATTTAATACTTGCTACGCAAAAACCATCAGGTGTTGTTGATGACCAAATATGGAGCAATAGTAAATTTAAAGTTTGTCTAAAAGTGCAAGACCGTTCAGACAGCATGGAAATGCTTAAAAGGTCGGATGCAGCGGAGCTTGTAGATACGGGGCGTTTTTATTTGCAGGTGGGATATAACGAACTATTTGAAATCGGTCAGTCATCTTGGGCAGGAGCGGACTATATACCTGATGACGCTGAAGTTAAAAGTAATCCGTGTTCGATATCTGTAATTGATATAAACGGCAATGTTATTCAGTCTGTAAAGCATGAAGTTAAGAAAAAACAAGAGAGCAACCCTAAAAAGCAACTTGATGTTATAACCGGATATATTTCACAAACGGCACAAGACGAAAATGCAAAAGCACGTCAACTTTGGTTGCCACCAATTGAAGCTACTGTTTTACTGCAAGATTTGCACAAAAAATATCAAATTGAAAAATTAAAACCATACAAACTAAACCCACTTGTTGGTGAGCTTGATGACCCTGTTAATCAACGAAGATTGCCATTTACAATGCCGATTTCTGCTGAAGGCAACACCATTATTTATGGAATGCCGGGCAGTGGGAAAGAAATGCTACTCACTACAATGATATACGACCTTCTTCAAACACATAGTGCTGAGACCTTGAATGTTTATGCTATGGACTTTGGAGCCGAAACACTTAAAGTTTTTGATAAAGCTCCGCAGTTTGGTGGTGTGGCATTATCTACAGAATCGGAAAAAATCTCCAGCCTACTGAAAATGATAAGGCGTGAACTAAAAAACAGAAAAAAACAATTTTCAGATTGGGGTGGTGACTTTAGCTCGTATTGTGAACGCTCGGGAGAAGTAGCACCTAATATTGTCGTTATTATTAATAACTATTCAATTTTTACGGAGACGTATCCGGAGCATGAAGAACAGATAGCTTCATTAACCCAAGAGTGTGCAAAATACGGTGTATATTTTATTGTTACTGCAACAAGCGTCAATGGTGTGCGTTATCGAACTTCACAAAACTTCAATCAGGTGTTTACGCTACAATTAAATGATGAGCTAGATTATTCCGCTGTAGTTGGCAGAACAGATGGATTGTTTCCGGCAAAGTTTAAAGGTCGTGGATTGATAAAACTTGATGAAGTGCATGAGTTTCAAGTGGCAGATATCGCAGGGAATGCGGATGCCGTTGAAGAAATTAATAAACTTTGTTTGCAACTAAAAGAAATGTCAAATGTAAAATATGTAAAGCGTATTCCTATGCTGCCTGAAATAGTAAATCCGGAGTTTTACAACAATACTGAAGTTACTGTAGACCGCATACCGATTGGAATAGCGAAGTCCAAGCTTAGTTCGGAATATCTACAGTTGTCATCAAATTTCATTACTATGGTTGCTGCAAACGATGTGGATAAAACAATTCCGTTCTTACAAGGTATGGCGGAAATGTTGTCTATAAACGCCGGGGTAGATACAGTTGTTTTGGATGTGAATAATTTGTTTATTTCAGATGAAGGCAGGAAATATGAATACTTCAACCAAAATTTGGAGGATGCGGTTATTTCCTTGTTTAGGTTGATAAAGGAGCGGGACAATGCCTTTACAAATGATGGAATAACGGATTTTGAGCAAAAAGTATATATAATTCCTTCACTACAGGCTTTATATAAAGTTCTATCAGAAGGTGCTGTTGACAGACTAAATGCTACTCTTGAATTTGGTAGCGCAAAATATGGGTTTAACATTATCATCGGTGACAGACAGACCGAATTTTCATCATGTTCGACACAAGGATGGTATAAGGAACATGGAAATGGAAATGGCATATGGATTGGTGAAGATGCAGCTAGGCAATATGTCTTTAATATATCCAAACCAACTGACGAGCTATATGACATAGTGGGAGACAACTATGGGGTTGCAATAAATGGTGGCAGATTCAAAGTAATAAAGCTATTGCAGTCGAATCTAGCCGTGAATGAAGAAGGAGATGAAGATGAATAAATTACTGATAGAGATTTATGTTCCGGCAATAGGAAAAACATTTGATGTATACATCCCTTGTAATGCAAAAGTGTTTGAACTGCTACCTCTAGTTACAATTGCTGTTAGAGAACTTTCGGGTGACTTGTTCGTTCCAAATGATGTCACACTATGCAACGGTAGCACGGGTGTGATTTATAGTCAAAATACGTGTGTGGGGGATATGCAATTAAAAAACGGAACACGACTTATGTTGATTTAATTTCGACATCAATGCTGCGGTTTAATTTTGGTAAACTACCACATGCAGCATGATAATATAATGTAAAATAATATTGTAACGTAGGAGGTAAATAATATGCCAAAAGTCACAATGACAGTGTTCAAAGTTAGAATGGTTGTTCGCAAAGTAAGGCGAAAAAAGGAACGGATTATAGTTACTGTAGAAAGGATAAATCAAGTTCGTGAACAAATTGAGCAAGCAAGAGGGCGCATGGATGAAATCCGTGAACGCATTAATACTTTACGAACGGCTCCTCTCACTGCTGAGTGGAGAGAAACCGCAGAGGGTGCAATTTTTGTCGAAAGATTACAGCGAGCTAATGACGATTTCCGAGCACTTGTAGACGTTATCAGACGTCTTACAACTGTGCTAGGCGATAGTGCTAGCCGTTTTCAACAAACGCAACAAGCGATAAGAGATAGAGCAGCTGACCTTATTGCTGCGAATCCAAGAAGATAATAGATTGAGGAGGAATAACAATGCCAAAAGTTGGAAGAATTGACGTATCTGTTCAAGATTTGATGGCGATTGCACAAGAGTGTGAAAGCTGCGCGGGCGATTTATATAGGGAGCTTAATAAGTGTCATGAGCAAATGGAGGGATTGATGGATGATGGTTGGGAAAGTGAATCCGGTGATAAACTTATGCAAGAGTACGCAAACATGGCGGAGACACATTTCCAAGGTTACTTTGATGCTTTGAAGGCTTATGGTGAATTTTGCAACCAAACCATAGCCGAATATGAAGCATTGGATGAATCTGAACTTAAGAGTACAATCAGCGGCAAAAATTTGCAGTCGTTTGACTAATCGTAATTAAAATTATTTCACACTGAATGTGGCAGTGTGGGATAGTTTTTTATTAAACAATGTGAAAATTTTAGCGGAGGGTAATATGTCAATTAACGTATCAGCAATAAACAGTCAAGCAAATCAGATGAGAATACAGGCAAACAACTTACGTGGCGAAGTAAGGCGTGCGTTACAATTATATCGTCAGGATTTAAATCGAGATTGGCGTGGGCAAGAGATGACGCTAATTGACGATGCTATCAATACTATGTTGATAAGGATAAATACAGTTGCCAACGATATTGACGGGGCAGCAGGCGACATTGTTAGAGCGGCAGAACAGATCAGAAGAGAAGAAGAGGTAGC
>JGI20163J15578_10001080_pt1 | contig 11249 bp, 8 predicted proteins | sample TergutCu122P1_FD_15578 | JGI IMG/M metagenome (IMG submission 15578)
ACTTCCGAGAAGTGTCCTGTCATTCTATGTGATTTAATCATATCTTTATTTTAACATGATTTGTGGGGATTACGGAAAATTGATTTCCGTGACTTAGGGGCGACTCAATGCTATCTGAACAGAATAGTTTTAAAATTAAAGCACACCTCTTCGTTAATATATATTTATCATAAAACAGCGTCACACTACCCTATAATTTTAGTTAGCCCCTGCAACCCGGGCATCTTCTCCTTCATTTTGCGCCAAATAGAGCCTGCGGTACAGCCCCGGTGTATTTACCAGCTCATCATGGGAGCCTTGCTGTACAATTTCTCCTTCTTCCAGCACCAAGATGACATCAGCCCTTTGTATGGTAGACAGCCTGTGGGCTATGGCAATTATTGTCCTTGTTTTCGACAGCTCATCAATGGCTCTTTGTATATCCCTTTCGGTTTCGGAATCTACAGAGGCGGTAGCCTCATCCAATATTATAATAGGGGCTTTTCTGAGTATCGCCCTGGCTATTGCAATACGCTGCTTCTGCCCGCCGGAGAGGCGGACTCCTCGCTCTCCTACATGAGTATAATAGCCCTCAGGCATTTCCATAATACTATTATGTATTCTGGCGGCTTTAGCCGCTTCTATAATTTCCTCCTCACCGGCTTTAGGGGCAGAGTAAGCTATATTTTCCATTACAGTTCCGTTAAATAAAAATGTATCTTGCAGTACAGGGGCAATATTTTTTCGTAAATCGGCAAGCTTAATATTTTTAATATCCTCGCCGTCTATGTATACAGAACCTTTGATTGGGTCGTAAAACCTTGAAATCAACTGCACAAAGGTGGTTTTTCCAACTCCCGTAGGACCTACAAGGGCAACCATTTTACCGGCATCACATTTGAAATTAATATTCTTAATAACCGGCACTTCCTCTAAATAATTGAAGGTAACATCCTTAAACTCAATTGCGCCTTGAACATTGTTAAGAGGCTTCGCATCCTCGGCATCCTTAATTTCCTGCTCTACATCCAAAACAGCAAGCACCCTCTCGGCACCTGCAAAGGCCTGCTGTATATCCTCCAAAAGCCGCCCAAGTCTTGATATGGGAGCGTAAAACATGGCAAGATACAGTAAAAAAGCCACAATATCAGCGGTTTGAAGCTGATTTCTAAAAGCCAGATATCCGCCAAAGCCCACTACTATAATAGTCCCGATAGAAGATATAAACTCCACAATAGGATGGAAAACGGCGCTGTGCTTAAGAGCAAAGAGCATATACTTGGTAAATTCCTTTGCTTTATCGGTTACGGCCAAAGCTTCCTTCTCTTCTTGGTTGAAAGACTGTATTTCTTGTATGCCCGAATAATTATCCTGTAATTTAGAATTTATGCCTGCCAGAGCCGCTTGGGTTTTTCTGAAATTAGGCCTTATTCTTGTTGCGAAAATTTTACCTGAATAAAGTATGAAAGGAATAGGTATACAAGTTAAAAGAGCCAATTGCCAATTAATGGAAACCAATACAATCGTAACTCCTAAAACTGTTACGATATTAGTTATGGATTCGGGGATAATATGAGCGTATAGAAGCTCAAAGGTGGCAGTATCATTTACAGTCCTGCTCATAAGGTCGCCTGTTTGCTTATCATGGAAATAGCTCATAGACAAGCTTTGAATCTTCTCATAAACTCTTACGCGCAAATCCTCAACAAGATGCCAGGCAGCTTTGTGTGAGAGATAATTGCTCATATAGCTGAAAGCTATCCTGAGAAGATAGAGGAAAGTTAGTAAAATGGCCAAATTCCATATTTGTGAAAGGCCGCCCTCGTCAACTCCGTCAACTACTATTCCCGTAACCTGAGCTAAAATCCTTGGAGCGGCTAAGTTTACGAGAACCAAAGCAAATGTAGAAAAAATTGCCACCACATAAAGAAATCTATACTGTGCTGCCTCTTTGCCCAATCTCCACAACAGTTTCACTTGAATAAACCCCCAATATCAACTTTTAATATAATAATATTCTATCCTTTTCCAACAAAAAAATCAACCTTTGGGATTATACTAATTCAATAATAAGGAGGATTGATTACTATATGCGTTCCAGATTATTAATTCCAATATTTTCGGTATTTGCATTAAGCTTTATACTTGCAATATTAAGCTTTGGCAGGCTTTCGCAAGTTCGGATTACAAGAAATCAAAACTTTGATGAAGCTTTTGAAATTGTCAGAGACAGAAATATTAAGATAAACACTCCCGGCTTCACAAGAAATACGGCCAATATAAATTTCAGCAATGTGGATTTTGACCCTTGGGATGTGGCCAAGGCCTCGGAGAATCTCCCCGGGCGCGCAAGGAAGCCATATACAATTATGATTTATATGAACGGCTCCGACCTTGAAACCGAACACGGTGCCGCAACAGATGATTTAATTGAAATGCTGGAATCGGGGTTAAATTCAAATGCAGTGAATATAGTCATATTTACGGGAGGCTCCAAAGCCTGGCAAAATGATGTTATCCCTGAATATGACTGTGTTATATGGGAAGTGGCAGACGGAAAAATTTATGAATTGACCAGAGTTGGCCTTCGCAATATGGGTAACGCCGGAACTTTATCCAGCTTTATTGACTTTGGCATGATAAACTTCCCTGCGGATAAATATGGGCTTATTTTATGGGATCACGGCGGCGGCTCCATTTCGGGCTATGGCCATGATGAACATTTCGGAAATGCCGCTTTAACTCTTCTTGAATTAAATTACGCCTTTAAGCAATCGGCAATGTCTGATACTAAGCTTGAGTTTTTAGGCTTTGATACATGTCTTTTAGGCTCTGTTGAAATGGCCGTATTAGCTGCCGATTACGCCAAATATTTAATAGCTTCACAAGATTTGATTCCCGGTGACGGCTGGGATTATGCTTTTCTGTCGGTTTTAAATGATAATCCTGATATAAGCGGGGCAGAGCTTGGTAAGGCTGTAACCGATTATTTTATGGATTTTTACGGCCCTCGTTTTTTCGATGAACTTAATATGTCGGTAATTGATTTGGCCTTTGCAAAACATGTTATGTACACTATGGGGATTCTTATGGAGAGGGCTTCTGAGAGCTTAGAGCAGTATCAGCCTGAGGCCTTTAGAAATTTGGCAAAAAGAAGGAGTGGTACAAAAACTTTCGGTATAGGCAGCCCGAGGGATAATGAAAGTGATATGGTGGATATAGGGCATATGGCTTTCAAGCTTGCGGATCTTTATCCGTCAGAATCAGGGGATGTCCTCAGCGCTCTTGACAAAGCGGTCATATATAACAGAAATAATTCGGAGATTTATCTTGGGGGAATGAGCACATTCTATATATACGGCGGCAAGAGAAACGCAAGAGACTCTCTTAATATTTATACCTCTTTAAGTATGGATTACGGATATACGAGGTTTTTACACGATTTTTCGCGCGTATTGCTTAGAGTTGGAAGAGCTTCAACAACCCGCTCTATGCAAGGGGCGAATGTAGAAACGACTTTGCCCTGTGAAGATATAATACAAAGGGATTTGACCATTTGGCAGCCTTTGAAAGATGAGCACGGCTCATTCATAATGGTCGGCATAAGTGAAGAAATGGCGAGTACAGATAATTTGTGGCCTTTTATAGAAGGCTGGCATATTTGTATGTATAAAGTGAGCGATTCAAAAAGAGGCAAGCGCTACGCCGTTCCAAGCGAAGTAAATGGTATAGATTGCACTTTAATCATACTGATAAATGATGAATACCCAAAAGGAAAAATATTGGGCACCCGCAATGATAACGGGCTTATTACCCAAAAAGGTTATACTGAGATTGAAATAGGTGATGAAATAGGCTTTTACTATCAACTAAAGAATGGGGACAAATGGTATAAAGGTGATACTTTTGTAGTGGAAAATGAGCTTAATCTAAGTTGGAATAAGCTTGCAGAGGGCGAACTGTATAAAAGCATAAGAAGTATATGCCTTTGGAATAATATGCATTTTTCGCCTTTTGTACGAACTTAGTTAAGCAGTATATTCAGTCCTATAAGTATAAGTATGGCGCCACCGGCAAATTCGGCCTTTGATTTAAACTTTATGCCGAATAAAGCGCCTAATTTCACACCGATTATTGACAGTGAAAATGTCATAATCCCGATAATTGAAGCTGCAAGAAAAATATTAACTTCAAGAAAAGCAAAGGATATGCCTACTGCCAATGCGTCGATACTTGTGGCAATAGCCAAGGGGAGCATTTTAGAGGGGCGTGCGGAGATTTCTATAACTTCGCATGTATCCCCTTTTTTTAGGCTTTCCCAAATCATTTTGCCTCCGATAATTGAAAGCATAACAAAAGCGACCATATGGCCGTATGCCATAATGGGCTCGGCAAACTGAGCTGCTAAAATAAAGCCTGTAACGGGCATAAGAGCTTGAGCGATACCAAAATACAAGCCCACAATAACAGCGCTTTTTATACGGCTTGCCACGCGGCATTTAAGCCCTGCACATAAAGCGACGGCAAAAGCGTCTATTGAAAGAGCAATTGCAAGCAGAAGAATTTCAAATAAACTCATTTTGCCTCCCGGTCATTTTTACTTTCGAATACTTTGTTCATAATACTGACGGCAAAATAAAGAACAGCAAGGGCGCCAAAAACTCCTATAAGCCCATAAAACATTAATTCAAGCGATAATATAAGCATATATACTCCCCCTTTAACCCAGTAACCACGGCACAATTGCCAAAACCATACCCCCGGCTATTGCTGAGGCCACCTGACCGGCTACATTAGCCGAAACTGCCGGCATGAGAATGAAGTTTGTAGGATCTTCCTCAGCAGCCATTTTTTGAACCAGTCTGGCAGACATAGGAAAGGCTGATATACCCGCGGCGCCCACCATAGGGTTTATTTTATTTTTAGAAAAAAGGTTTAAAAGTTTTACAAATATTACTCCACCTGCCGTATCAAATATAAAGGCCGCAAGGCCAAGGGCAAGTATTATGAGAGTCACAGGCTGCAAAAATCTCTCATAATGCATTGTAGCGCCTATGGTTATGCCTAAAAGCAATGTTACAAGGTTGGCAAGCTCATTTTGTGCCGAATTTGATAAGCGCTCAAGCACACCGCTCTCTCTTATTAAATTGCCAAACATTAAAAGCCCCACTAAAGGCACGGCTACAGGAGCTAAAATACCGGATATAACAGTAACCATTATAGGAAATATAATAAGAGCCGTTTTTGATATTTTTTTATCCGAATAATCCATACGAATCAGCCGTTCCTGCTTTGTGGTTAAAGCTTTTATTACAGGAGGCTGAATTATAGGCACAAGAGCCATGTATGAATAGGCGGCAACAGCAATAGGCCCTAATAAATGCGGTGCAAATCTGGAAGCTACGAATATGGATGTAGGCCCGTCAGCAGTGCCTAATATTCCTATTGCCGCGGCGCTTTTTAAATCAATTCCAAGGCCGGGGAAGGCGTAGCCGAGAAGTACAACAGCCACAACAGTCGCAAATATTCCAAACTGTGCCGCAGCGCCTAAAAATAACATTTTAGGATTTTTTATAAGCACCGAAAAATCAATCATAGCCCCTACTGCCACAAAAATAAGCACCGGAAATATTTCCGTTAAAATGCCCGCATTATAGAAAATTTGCAGCACTCCCGCTTCGCCTTCAAATTCCCATACTGCAGCAAAGGGCAAATTTACAAGTATAGCGCCAAAACCTATAGGCAAAAGAAGCATCGGTTCGTAATCTTTCTTTACTGCAAGCAAAATAAGTATTCCGCCTACTGCCATCATTATAAATGATTGCAAGTTTAAACTCAATAACCCTTGAAAAAGCGCTTCCATTAAATTTCATCTCCTTCTTAAAATGTTTGATATTTGTTTTCCGTTCGGTGACTATAAATACAAAAAGAGACTTTTGTTTGCATTAAAATAACAAACAAAAGTCTCGCAAACCACATAAAGCGGCTGTTTAACCGAACGAGTAAACTCGATGTGCTGACGACTAAACATATGTATAGTAAACCACAATGCTACTCCCTTTTTTAAAATTTTACTACAAAAAAATTGAATTGTCAAGAAATTGCAAAGCTTGTCACCTTTCAATAAAGTCAGCATATTATATAATATCCAAATAATAAAGGAGGATAATTATGTGGTGGAATTTTAGGCCTTGGGGCTTTGGCCCGCATTGGAGGCACAAACATTTCTGGGGGCCAAGATTTTTCGGACCCAGACATTGGTTCTGGTAATATTTGAATATATACATAACAAATTATAGTCACCGAACTTGAAAAATAACGTAAGAAAACGCAGATATTTTTTCGTAAGGCGAGGAGCTGACTTGCCGTAGTACTCAAAGTGGTACAAACGGTAAGTCAGCGACGATAGAGACCGGATGAAGTATCCGGCGACGCATTTAGGTTTCGCACAGTTTCCGGTGCGAAACCTGCGTCGTTTTCGCCGCTTCCAGCGGCGAAAATTCAGAGTATTATGAATAAATATCAAGTTTTATACGGTAGTTTTCATGTTCGGTGACTATATGCTGCCCGGATAACCTGAGCGGCTTAATTTATTGACCGCGCCCCATGCTGCCTTGAAGTATTTGGTATTTGGCGGCCCTCATGATTAATCGTAAAATTTTCTCTATGTATAAGCTCAGAAACAGGAACCATTTCAAACCCTCGCTCCTGCAAGCCCCGGAGAATTACAGGAAGGGTTTTAGGTGTGTCTCTGGCGCCATTGTGGAATAGCAGTATAGACCCACTGCGCAGATTTTTGTGATTTAGTACCTGATTAATCTCATAATCAGGCCCTTTATTCATCCAATCGTGGCTGTCAACATCCCATTGTATTGCAAAATACCCCATCTCCTCAGCTGCTTGGATTACCGTATTATTATACTCTCCAAAGGGAGGCCTGAATAAATCCATCTCTATACCAAGTAAATTTCTTACTCTGTCATGGGCTCCTTGTATTTCTTGTTTATTACGCTCAAGGCTTAGCTTGCTGCCGTGGGCATGAGTATCCCCGTGATTACCTATATCGTGCCCCGCATCAAATATTTTTCTTACTTCTTCGGGGTATTTTTCAATCCAATATCCGCATAGAAAAAAGGTGGCTCTTACATCAAAATCGGCAAGTATTCCCAAAAGTACAGCTGTATCATCGGCGCCCCAAGCTGCATCAAAGGTTATTGAAAGCTGCTTGAGCGGCGTTTCTACAGAGTAGATGGGCAGTTTTCTGGTAGCTGTATTTTGGGCAAAAGCACTGACAATATTGTCTTGATTAAGGCTCATGGACGCAAAAATAACAACACCTGCCAGGCATATGGATAATGCTATATTGTACTTATTAGAGTTCAAAAACTTATTAATCCGCTCTCTTTTTTTTGATGCTCTCACAAATCTAATCATAAAAATCCCTTCCTTATATGAGCAAGTATATTCATAATATATTAAAACAAAGATTTGTACTATGCGTTATTGTGTTTATATTAAGATTTGCTTTATTTACAGAAAATTAAGCCTTTTAAAATTACCGGATGATGTGGTATAATGTGAACATAAAAAGAAACGCGAAGCGTTTCTTCCCTGATTGTTCAACGAGACTTTTTCCAAAGGAAAAAGTCGAGTAAGAACTGTGGCTATGTTTATGTTATCATTACTATGATTATTGGTATAATTATGAAATCAAAACCCTAAAGGAGATATATATGACTAAATCACCCCTATCAGAAAAGCTCAAATCCTTACTGCCGTATTTCCTGCTTGCACTTTCAATTATTATTGCATATAGAATTTCCGGGGCAATAAATGTTTTTGCCGATTTTTTTAGACAGGCATGGGGAGTTATATTGCCGTTTTTTTATGGGTTTATATTAGCCTATATAATCAATATACCCTGCAGCAGTATACAAAAATTACTGTCAAAATCAACAAACAAGTTTATAATTAAAAGAAAAAAGTTATTAAGCATTCTTATTGTCTTTTTGATTTTGGTGTTAATTGTTTTTTTGACACTTAATTTGATTATTCCTTCTATAGTTGACAGTATTGCTTTCTTTGTTGCCAATATACCCCTCTATTTGGAAAGCGCTATGCGGCTTTTTGATTATTTTAACGGGCTGGATTTAGGTATTACCTTTAGCGCAGATGAGTTATTTAATATGTTGGGGGATTTGTTTGCGAATTTCAGTATTGACAGCCTTATGGCCCCCATTAATGCTGTGATGGGAGCTGCAACAGCCGCGTTTAGCGGTGTTATCGCCATTATTTCATCAATATATATTTTAGTTGAAAAAGACAGATGCAAGGCATATATTGATAAGCTCCTTAGAATATTTGCTTCTGATGGGTTTAGAATTACAACCATAAATATATTCAGCAGGCTTAACCAAAATTTCAGGCAATATATCCGCACGCAAACTATTGATGGAATTATCCTCGGCACAGTAGCAACAATTATACTGTTTCTGTTGGGCTCTCCTTATGCTTTGATACTTGGTATTATGTTGGGAATTGTAAATTACATACCCTATTTTGGCTCTATATTCGGTACTCTCGTTGCCGTATTTGTAGTAATGCTGACTCAAGGCTTGGCAATTGGGGCTTTATCGGCAGTGCTGCTGTTTATTGCCCAGCAAATTGATGCCAATATTATCCAGCCAAGGCTTATGAGCGGCTCCTTCTCGCTCAGCCCCCTTCTTGTAATCATAAGCATATCCATAGGCGGGGCTATTTCCGGCATATTCGGCATGCTTGTTGCTATTCCCATCATTGCGGTTTTGAAGGATGTGTTTGACAGTATTGTTGCCCATTATGAAGATAAGAAATTTGGTACGCAAGATGAAAATTATGAAGATAAAGGGGAAATAAATTGAGTGTAATAAATAGGCACAAAAAATGGCTGATTATAATTGCTCTTGCAGTATTTGCTTTTTTAACGCTTCCAAATTTGGACTTTCTCCATGAGGATAATATTTTGCGCCTTGCAGAACTTCCGACTTTGCAGGCGGCAATAGGCTTTATATTTCTTTATGCTCTGCAAGGCGCAATTATGGTAATTCCTACAGGCTTATTGTATATTGGAGCGGGCCTTGCCTTTCCGACATGGCTTGGTATATTGGTAACCTATGCGGGCCTTACCGCATCATTGAGCGTTGGCTATATTATAGGCGGCAGGTTAGGCGAAGAAAAAGTAAATAAAATGCTTGCCAGAAATAAAAAGGCGGCGGATTTCTTAAACGGTAACAAGGACAATCTATTATTTCTAAGCTTTATTTCTCGTATACTACCTACACCTTTTGGTTTAGTTAGTTTGTTTTTCGGAGCTCTTAAAGTTCCTTTTCCTAAATATATATTTATGTCTTTACTGGGGTTAAGCCCTTTTATGCTTCCTGTAGTATTTGCAGGGGCAGCCATTACAAATCCTTTTTCAAGAGAATTTATAATTCCCTTTGCAATAAGCTTTGTAATTACATTTGTAATATATATTATTTACAAAAAGCAGATAGTAACTAAAACCCGCATAACTGTACTCCTTATTGCGGCTCAAGTTCTCTTATTTGCCGGTTTAATAAGCAGGATGCTTGATGTTTTTCCTATTATTGCTCTTGCTATTTATCTTCTCAGCATACTTATGGTTTTAATGCTTGTAAAGAAGGATGAAACTGCCGCATATAAAGTTATTTGGATTATTGTAATCATTGTCCTGCCGGTTTCGGGAGCGATTTTGTATTTATTGTTCGGAATTAACCACCCTGCAAAAAGAGTTGCGGCGCATATGAAAGAACATGCTGTTGTTGCTAAGCTTTTGGATGGTGATAATGTTAAGGAATATGAGGAGTTAGGCGTTTCTTTAAGATGCGCAGGTATAATGCAATATATCCGAGATGCATCGGCATATCACCATTATGAAAATACAGAAACTACATATTACCCCTTGGGTGAGTTGATGTTTGAGGCAATGCTTGAAGAACTTGAAAAAGCCGAGAAGTTTATATTTATGGAGTATTTTATCATATCCAAAAGTTATATGTGGGATAAAATTCTTGAAATACTAATCAAAAAGGCAAAAGCCGGGGTCGATGTGCGCCTTATATTTGATGATATAGGCTCTCTCGGGCTGTTTATTTCCGCCTATGTATCATCCCTTGGGGCGCAGGGTATTAAGATTATGCGCTTTAATCCTATTGTTCCTTTTATATCGCCTTTTATGAATAACAGAAACCACAGAAAAATTATGGTAGTTGACGGGCATACAGGCTTTAACGGAGGCATTAATATTTCCGATGAATATATAAACCTTGTGGATCATTGGGGTGTTTGGAAGGATACAGGGATAAAATTAAAAGGCGAGGCTGTATGGAGCGCCACACTCATGTTTATTGAAACATGGAATGCTTTTTGTGAAAATAAAGATGAACGTATAAGTGATTATACGAAGTACAAAGCTTCGGAGGATAGAAATTACTTAACCGATGGGCTTATTATCCCCTACGGAGACTCTCCTTTGGAAAAGGAGCGTTTGGGCGAAAATATTTATATAGATATGCTTAATCAAGCTGAAAAATATGTTTATATATTCTCACCTTATTTGATTATCAGCGAAAAAATGATTTATGCCTTGCAAATGGCGGCAAAGCGCGGCGTTGATGTAAAAATAGTAACTCCCGGTGTGCCTGATAAAAAAATAGTATATCGCTTAACACGTTCATACTATAGGGATTTACTTGAAGCGGGCGTAAGAATTTATGAATATACACCGGGGTTTCTTCATGCCAAAAGCTTTGTATGTGATGATGAAATTGCTGTTGTCGGCTCTATTAATTTGGATTACAGAAGCCTTTATTTACATTTTGAATGTGCAACCCTTTTATATAAATCAACAACAATTGCGGACATAAAAGAGGATGCCGTTAAGACAATAGAAGTCAGCCGTGAAATTCTGCAGGAGAAAAAGCATTTTTACAATGAATTATTTGATGCCATATTGCATCTGTTTGCACCGTTAATGTGATATTATATAGTGAATACAATTAAAAACTGTCTAAAATGAGCTTGCTCATTTTTGCCGTTTTAAAGTGTATGAGCGCCCCGGACATGAGCATATTTGCATAGTGAGCCAACATAAAAAATACCCAGCTTGCTAGGTCGTGTCGTCAAATATATGTTCGCAAGACTTTTTGGTCGATTTTCCGCCACTTGTCGTCGACGCTCATTTGCAGATTAGCTCTGCATATGCGGCATTC
>JGI20163J15578_10001081_pt1 | contig 11236 bp, 13 predicted proteins | sample TergutCu122P1_FD_15578 | JGI IMG/M metagenome (IMG submission 15578)
TGATGATGCCAACAGAGCCATCGGAGTAATGGATGCAGCTCTCATGATCATCAACAAGCAGCGCGCCGACCTCGGGGCTTACCAGAATCGACTGGAGCACGCCGTAAGAGGTCTCGATATAGGCGCTGAAAACCTGCAGGCTGCTGAGTCCAGGATTAGGGATACCGATATGGCCAGACAGATGGTCAGCTATACCAGGGATCAAATCCTGTCCCAGGCAGGAGCCGCCATGCTGGCCCAGGCCAACCAACGCGGCGCAATGGTATTGCAGCTTCTTCGTTAATGTAGTATTATTTAAGATAATGGGGGATTTCTTTGACAGAGGGATTCCCCCATTGTTCACGAACTATGTTCGCTGAACAAAAGTTCTTTGACAAACACTCTCCTGCCGGTCGGTAATATACGGCGGCACGGAACGATTATTACCTGTTTTTTTTACTGGGTGATTATCGTTTCGTACTGTCTGCGGAAAGGGCTTGAACATAGGCGCGAACCTGTTCCTGGCTTTTCCGGCTGTATGGTACGGTCCGGGTTAAGGATAACCTGGTCAACCGGCTCAAGGAGGGTTATGTATGGTTATTAATCACAACATGAGCGCCATGTTTGCTAATCGCCAGCTTGGGATCTCCCATGCTGATGTAACGAGAAGCATCGAAAAGCTCAGTTCCGGTATGCGGATTAACCGCGCCGGCGATGACGCTTCCGGACTTGCAGTCTCTGAAAAAATGAGAGCGCAGATTCGGGGGCTTAATCAGGCCGAACGGAACATTCAAAACGGGGTGTCGTTTATTCAGGCAACCGAAGGTTACCTTCAGGGAACCCAGGATATTCTGCACCGCATCAGGGAATTGGCAGTTCAGTCAGCGAACGGTATTTTTACCGATGAGGACCGAATGCAAATCCAGGTGGAAGTTTCCCAGCTAGTAAGTGAAGTAAACCGAATAGCAAGCCATGCCCAGTTTAACGGCATGAACATGCTCACCGGCGCCTTTGCTGTCGACTCTGCGGTAAACAGGATTATGCAGCTTCATGTCGGAGCCAATATGGATCAGAACGAAAGGATCTTTATCGGCACCATGACTGCTTATTCACTTGGATTACAAAGTGTTCAGGGAGTTAACGCTACTGTCAGTATTGCCACCCCTGAAACGGCAAACCAGGCCATAGGTACTGTTGATGCTGCATTGCAGATGGTTTCCAGACAGCGAGCAGATCTCGGTGCTTATCAGAACCGTTTTGAAATGGCCGCCCAGAGCGTTGCCATTGCAGCAGAAAACCTGCAGGCGGCGGAATCCCGGATCCGGGATACCAACATGGCATCGGAAATGGTTAATTATGTCAGATCAACTATTCTGAACCAGGCGAGTATGGCAATGTTGGCTCAGGCCAACGTGCGAAACCAAACGGCTCTTCAGCTTCTTAGTTAATCTGATGGTATAAGCGCTTAAAGAGACTTCTGGACGTTGTCTTTTATGGCGCCGGATAACAATCTTCGGATTGTATCCGCGGACGGGGTTGTTCGCGCCCTACCCTGTCCTTTTTAGACAATACCCCTGTCACGGATTGATAGGGTTTAAAGTTAAAAGGGGATTTTTCCATCACGCACAAGGAGGTGTCGTATGGGTATGCAAATCATGTCTCTTTCCGGAACCAGTACTGCTGTGCAATACGGGCTTTCCGGTGACAAACGGCTGCGTCCCGCTCTTCTGGGCGAAAGAAATGCAGGTCCAGATCAAACGGAAACCACTCAATCAGAAAATAGAGAACCTCTGCCAATAAATCTCGGGGCAGCTGTTTCTGAGCTTGAGCAAATCAGCCAGGCTTTTGACCGCAGATTAAAGTTTGTAATCGATCAAGAATCCAGCCGGGTTCGTGTAAAGGTCATCGATAATGAAACCGATAAGGTAATTAGGGAACTTCCGCCTGAAGAGCTTCAGCGCCTTCATGGCAGAATAAAGGAAACCATCGGTTTTCTGTATGACAGAACGGTATAATTGATGCTGTAACATTTACAGCAACTATCTTTAAAATAGCTTAAGGTATTTTGGGAGGGCCTGGTAAATTATGTCAGATATTTTCGTACCGGGTATAAGCAGCCGGTTTAATACTCAACAAATGGTTGAAGGCCTCATGAACATTGAGCGCATCCCCAGGGATCGTGCTGAAAGAAACGTTGAGCGTCTTAGCAATGAAAGAGAGTATTGGCAGGATGTAGGCAGACGAATTACTGCACTGCGGGACAGCTCCAGGCAGCTCTTCGGCTTTCAAAATCCCTTCAGCGACCGTGCAGTCCGTTCAAGCGATGATATGGTGATTACAGGCACCGCTGTTCGTGAAGCTCCCGAACAGGAACGAAGCTTTACAGTCAGGCAATTGGCACAGTCAGACCGTTTTCTTTCCCAGCCCCTGGATGTAGATTTCCAGGTTGAAGCCGGAACTTTTCGCTTTACGGTAGGTGATGAAGAAGTATCATTTGATTTCAGGGGCGGAACTTTAAGGGAATTTACTGATGCTCTTAACCGCCGGGGCGGAGATTTAGTCCGGGCAAGCCTGATAACCGTAAGACCAGGAACCACATCCCTTTTAATTGAATCCAGAGTAACCGGTGAAGAAAACCGCCTTAATTTTTCCGGTGCAGCTTTAACTTTGGGCGAACAGACAGGCATGGTGGCGCGGGCAAACGATTCACGCCGGAATTTCTCGGATGGAATTTTAAGTGTAAACGCAGGTTCAAGTTCCGAAATCCCGATAAACTTTCAGGCTCCGCCGGGCGGAAACTGGATCTTGCAGCTGGACGTATCCACAGCGTTAAGACCAGAAGCGGCTATTCCCTCGCCTCCTCCGGGGCCATCAATTCCCCAAGCGGGATCAATTTCCCATGGCGGTATAGTTATCCAGAACTATCCCAGCACTGTCCCCCTTCCCCCCTGGACTCCCCCCCAGCAACCGCAAAGAGTTGACAATATGGGAGTTTTGTCCATCAGCTTTTCTGACGGAACCAGACAGGAACTTCCCCTAATATCAGATTCTGCCGGTTTTAATGCTTACCGGTTCGATCTTTCTGTTTTTGCCCAGGGAAGAACCATTGTTTCCCTTAATGTTACAAATAACAATACACATCGCGATATATCATTGCAAAATGTCCAGATTTTTGATCCGGCCGCTTTGGGCGGTGTAAGGCCCTTAAACGCTGTATCGACAGCACAGGATGCCATAGTCGCCATGGAAGGGATTGAAGTCCGCCGCCCAACCAACGAGATAGACGACCTCGTTCCGGGGGTTACAATCACCGCCAGGGGGGTTTCTGACAGACCTGTAAGGCTCTTTGTTGAGCCGGATCGCGAAGGGGTAAAAACTGCCATTATCAATTTTGTTGGCAATTATAACCGCCTGATGGCAGAGATAAATATACTTACCCGGAATGACCCCAGAATACTTGATGAACTAACTTATCTTACCAGAGATGAAAGAGAAGAAATGAGACAGCGGCTGGGAGCTTTTTCCGGAGACACAACCCTTAATCAGCTGCGAAACAGCCTTATGCGCATCGTCTCAAGCCCGTTCCCGACTTCAGATGAACAAAATCTGGCCCTGCTTGCCCAAATCGGCATAGGAACCGATGTGCGCCGCGGCGGTGCCGGCGGCGGGTTTGATGCATCCAGAATGCGGGGTTACCTTGAAATTGATGAAAGAGTCCTGGATGCAGCCATAGCTAACCAGCTGCCTGCCATGAGACAGCTTTTTGCCTCAAATACATTGGGAGAAATTCTTCCCAATACGGGTGTTGCCTTCCTGGTTGACTCACAGCTCAGACCTTTTGTTGAAACCGGCGGCATCATTTCACAAAAAACAAGCAACATGAACTCAAGGATAGCCCAGGAAACAAGACGCGTGGAAACCATGGACCGGCAGCTTGCAATCAGGGAAGCAGATCTGAGAAGACAGTACAGCATGATGGAAAGCGCCTTTGAACGCATGGAGCGGATGTCAACTTCACTTGACCGGTTTTCACAGCAGAATTTCAGGTAAACAATGATTATCTCAATTAACGACAAGCCGGCGGACATAACCCTTAATACCGAAAAAACCGTTGGCGATGTCTTAAGCGGCCTGGAGACATGGATTTCCCAGACCGGAAACCGAATCCAGCGCGTAAGTTTGGACAACACTGATTTGACAAGTGATGCTCTGGCGGCAGTATTTGACAAAGAAATCGATGGTATCAAAAAACTGGATGTTTTTGTAAGTTCCTACAGGGAGCTTGCAGTAGAAGCTCTTGTTTCTTTGCATGAAACCTGCAAGCTTTACGAAAATGCAGCTTTTAATGAACGTGAGGAAATAAATACTAACTGGGAAAAATGTGCCGCTGCAAGATTTTTGGCTGCGGACATTCCTGATATTCACGCTCTTACAAACAAAACTTTCTGCGGGGAAGGACTTTCAGCTTCGAACCTCGCCATTCTGATTGAAGAACGCCTGCGTGAACTCACTGATCCTGTCCTGGAAATTAACAATATCGAACCCATGCTCAAAAACATAATACAAAGGCTGGAAGAACTGCCGTTGGATATGCAAACCGGAAAGGATTTAAGAGCAGCAGAAACACTGCAGCTTTTCTCTCAAATGGCACAAAAACTGTTCCGCATCATTTATATTCATAAAACAGAAGGGCTTTCTCTTGAAACAATGACTATTGATTCCCTTTCCGTTCAGACCTTTTTTGAAGAGTTTAACAGCGCTTTAAGTGAACTCAGCGAGGCCTATGAAAGCAGGGATACAGTATTGGCGGGAGATATTGCGGAATATGAACTCGCGCCGCGGTTTTTGAAGCTTTATTCTTTTCTGAAAAATACCTGCCAGGCTTCTCCGCTTGTATCAATAACATGATTTTACAAGAGGTTAAATAGAAAAAATGCCTGTTATATTTCCTGAAGTATCCTTTTTTCTCCTGCAGTTTGAAAGAATTGTATGGCCGGATGATAACCCGCGGGAAGGGCTTTATGTTCTTATTGTTCTGGGAGTGATTATTGCTATTGCCACAGCGATTCATTTTATCCGCCGGCCGGGCGGCGGTTCCTTTGGCTCAGGCAAACACAAAGACGGTTCAAGTCCAAGGAAATTTAACATTTTTACCCTTCACCGCATATCATCAAACTACGGTCTTGACAAGGAACAAACCAGGCTTTTGGAATTTGTTTTCCGCAATGACGGTGTGATTGACCCGGAACGGGTAATGAAGAATCCTGTAGTTCTGGATCGCCTGTTCAAAAAGGCATATAAGTCCATTGAAAGAAATTCTGATACGGAAGAAAATGCCCAGCAGCGTCTGGCTCTGCTGTTTTCTCTGCGGAATGTTATTGAGGCAAATCCAGATAAAAGCGAAGCGGCTCCCAGCCAGATTTCGCCAAACACCCCTGCCATTATTGCAATCGGCAACGATAGTTACACTGTCAAGATACTTACTTCCAGGGGCCAAACTGTGGTTACAGAAATACCAAGGAACGCCCTGGGAACCTCTCTACGTGTTGCCAGAGGAACAAGGGTATCACTCTCGTTTTTCACAAAAGCCAACAAGGGTTTTTCTGTTGACGGTCAAATAACAGGCACCATGAATACCGACTTTGGTACCGGGCTTCAGATTTCCCATACGGGGAAAATCAAACCATTGATCAAAAGAAAGTTCCGCCGCAAAGAAGCCGCTATGAAATGCGAGTTTTTCCTTGTAATGGTTGAAGAATCCGGAAAAGGAAGAAAAAAAACTTCCAAATTTGTAGTTGATAACAGAAAATTTACAGGCACTGTTCTTGATATATCCATCGGTGGCTGCTCAATAAAAACCACTGCTCCGGTTCAGATAAGTTCCCGTCTAAAAATCAACATTTTGGACGAAGATGACGAAGCAATTAGTGTTTTAGGGCAGGTACTAAGAACAAATCGTTCCGGTGTCAGGGGCACAGTAGTTCATATTAAATTCCTGAAAGTCCCCCGCCGGGCATTTAATACCATCAGTGCGATGGTTTTTGGCTATAATGAAGCTTAAAGCCAATTATTTTCTTTTATTGTCTTGACCTGCCCTGATAATAGTGTTAATCTGAAAATGTACTATTCCAAAGCGGGCAATATGAAAATAATTGAAATCAAAGATATGGTCAGAAAGGATCTTCCCATATATTACAGGCGCCTTTATTCCGGTGTTGCCGTTTTGCAGCTGTTCAATAACACAGTTGAAACGCCGCTTGATTTCCAGGTTGAACATATGCCTACAGGTCAAATTGTAATAAATATTACATTAACCTCTAAAATCAATTATCCGCTTGTTCCGCTTCAAAAGGAGCTTAAGAAATACATTGCCGACCTTGACTCAAACGGGAAACTCCCAAATTAAAATCCCTGCGCTTTTTAATTGCTCATCACCTGAAGAAACACAAGCCCTGGGAGAACGTATTGCCACTCTTTTGAAAAAAGGCAGTATTGTTGCGCTAAAGGGAGCTTTGGGAGCCGGAAAAACCTGTTTGGCAAAAGGAATTGCGAAAGGACTCGGTGTAAAAGAGGAATTAAACAGCCCAAGCTATACAATTGTTAACGAATACGTCTGCGTGCAGGATACCAGCGCCGCTGCACTTTACCATATTGATGCATACCGATTAAATGGAAATGAAGATTTTACTTCCATCGGAGGTGAAGAAATTGTTTTTGGAAATGGCATTTCCCTAATAGAGTGGTGTGAACGGATCCCCGCTTTCATTCCCAACGATGCTTTGAAAGTAGAAATCGAAATAAAAGGGGATAATGAAAGACATATTCATGTCTATATGGAGATTAAGGTCAATTGAACATACTGGCAATTGATTCTTCGGATCAGGTTTTATCTGTCGCTTTGTCAGCAGAAACCGGCGTTTGGTATACTGAAATTGACGCAGGAACCCGTCATTCTGAGCTTCTTATCGATAATACAGACTGGCTTTTAAAAAACGCAGAATTACGTCCTATTGACCTGAATATGGTAGCTTGCATGAAAGGGCCCGGATCATTTACCGGGCTGCGGATTGCATTTTCCGCAGCGAAAGGCCTGGCAATGGCGCTGAAAATTCCCCTTATAACGGTCCCAACTCTGGATTGCCTGGCCTACCCTCTCTCTATTTGGCCTGGAATCGTTATACCTGTCATTGACGCTAAAAAAGGGTGTTTTTTTACTGCAATTTACCGTCACGGGGAAAAAACAGGCGATGATATTGACGCTTCGCCTTTAACCATAATATCTGAAATATCCAAATCGAGGCTTTCCCCGGAAGAACCCGTTATTTTGACCGGCCCTGGTGCACAACTGCTGTTTTCATCTCTGACCCTGAATAATGTACCGCTGCTTTCCCTTGACCCAGATTTCCGAAAAGGGGGGGCGCGGGAATTGCTAAAAATAATAAAGAATAGTAAACTTATGCTTGTAGATGATTTGAATTCTGGTCCTGTTTATTTAAGGAAAAGTGACGCAGAACTAAACGCGGAGGCTAAAACGAAGTACGACGAAAATGCTGAATAAAAAATTGCCTTCATCAGGTTTGTTGTCCCGAATATATGAGCTGGAGAGAGCCGGCAGAATTTCTTCTAATACAATACTTGAGGCAATAGATCTTGTAGATGCTGAAGTTTTAGAAGAAATAGAAGCTTTCCAGCTTGAGAACGACATAAACTATGAACTCAACAAATTGCATATCGAAGTAAGAAAAAAGTATTTGCCTTATATTCACAGTGTTTTGCCTGTTCTTTTCATTAACAAAAAAATGCAAATTTTGTTTGCGAATATGGCATGTGAAAACCTTTTCACCGGGTTTTTTGACCTCACGGGACATTATTTCGTTGATGTTTTCGGCAAATCATTCAAGATTGAAGAAATCCGCCAAATCCATGATACCATTGTTCACGGTCATAACGGTTATTGCTGGAAAGGCGAAGTCAGCATTAAATCCAGAAGTATTGCTTCGGTTCAAATAAAAGTTTATATATTCCCGGCGGAAGCAGAAAAAGAAGAACCAGCTGAATTCGCAGTTATGTTTGACGACATAACAGAAGAAAGCAAGCGGGTAATCAGAGATCTGTTTTTAAGTATTTTAAAATGTTCCCAGTTGAAGGATAACGATACAACCAACCATATAATACGGGTAAATCACTATTCAAAAAGACTGGCAGAAGAATTATTTAGAAGCAAGAACCCCAAATATAACCGTATTGATGCGGATTTTATTGACAATATTGGCTTTTTGGCAGCTTTCCATGATGTTGGGAAGATAGGAACCCCCGATGATATCTTAAACAAAAAGGGCCCTCTTTCAGAAGAAGAATGGAATTCCATGCGGGGTCACACTGTAAGCGGCGCCTACATTCTTACAACCTATCCGAATCCCATGGCAAGAGAGATTGCCCTGGCTCACCATGAACGCTGGGATGGTTCAGGTTACCCGCATCAGCGTTCGGGTGAAATGATCCCGCTGGCTGCAAGAATTGTATCAATCGCAGATGTTTATGACGCTTTAAGAATGGAAAGAAGCTATAAACCGGCTATGGATCATAATGCAGCGGTTAGAGCCATAATTGAAAGCAAAGAAAGCCATTTTGATCCTTTCCTGGTAGATGTTTTTAACTCTATTGAAAAAACTTTTGAGCAAATCTTTGAAGATAACCGCGACATGAAGGATGAAAATTCCCAGGGAACCGCTGATTAATTAAATCCAATAGAGGATTTTATCAGTGCTTCCCTAGAGAGGCTCTCTTTTCGCGTCTATCTGTATAGCCGGCAAAATTGCGGCTGATAAAGCGGCAGCTTTATTCTCGGCTCTTATTGCATCAAAAACTTCCTGCCGGAAAACCTTCACTGATTTGGGCGCATCGACACCTATCCGTACCTGATCTCCCCTGATCTCAATGATGGAAACGGAAATGTCGTCCCCTATCATTATTTTTTCGTTTGTCTTTCTGGATAGAATCAGCATAGTTTTACCGTCCTGTCTGATTCCCGGAATTCAGTTCCGCGAGTATATCGTGTTTGGTTTTCCACCTGGAATCAGTCAAAACTGTCTGAGTTCCCAGCCTGCTGTCGCGATTAATTACCAGCGGCCCCTGCAGATTTGCTGTCATGGGGCCTCCGTCTGCCGGAATGGTTACAATCGCAAAAATCAGGGCTTTCCCCGGGTCTGAAATGCCTATGGGAAGCAATTCTTCGTTGTCAATGCTTATTTCGTAATCGGGCCTGAAAATAAAAGGGTTAATTAGAATAAAAGCGGTATTTTCCTCATCTGTAGATTGCAGCCAGTAAAATGGCTGTTGTTCCGCATCCAGAATTACATAATCCTTTAATGATTCAAAACCCAACAGGCCTTGCGGAAAAGTGACCTTCTGTTTTTCGTTTACTTCAACAAGACCGTATGCTTTTGTTGCAACCTTCAAAATTTACTCCTTTAGCGCAGGAAATCCAATAGAGTTGGCGGAACTATTCTTGCCGCTGTCTGCAGTGTCGCCCTGTGGGCGAAATCCATCATTGCCAAATCAGTGGCGGCTGTAGCCATGTTTACGTTTAATTCCCTTGACAGCATTGCAGTAACATTTGGGATCTCCTGATTGATTCTTTGCCAGGTCATATTTACTCTTTCCTGACGGCTCCCTATATCAGCAAGCCTCGTGACAATATTTTCCAGAGCATGATCAATGCCCGCTATTCCCAGCCCTCCGATAAAATCCGTATCACCGCGGAAAAGCGCATCCCGCAGGCGTATTACCATATCAAAGGAAGAACCTCCGGCTACCCGCGCGGCGGGCGACCAGTTGGGCGCCGCAGGATCGTTGTTGAATTGAATTAACCCAAGATCTTCCAGAGTCCTGGAACCCTGCCGGTCTTCCATCCTGATAAGGTGCGGGTTGGTTCCTGTTATCACAAGCCCCCTGCTGATTGGATCTATAGAAGCCCTCACTGCTGCGCCTGACTCGTTTATATTTGCAACTATAGCCGTAATTGTATCTCCAACCCTGACGGGAATTTCATGGCCGTTTATAAAAAATGCTCCTTCTTCCGCCGCCCGCCAGTTGGTGGCATCGACCATGGAAAAAATACGCATTCTTTCAGCCCAGAACGCCTCCCCTCCCCCGATATCAAGATTCGTAAAATTTCCTTCGGTAATTTCCGCTCTTCTTCCGGGGCCGGAACCGCGGTATTCCACACTTACCACCAACTGCTCCCCGGCACCTTCAATAGTGCCTTCCACCATTCTGAACGGTTCGGTAAAAGCCCTGTCTCCGGCAAAAAGCTGATTTCCGTCAGGCCCAACCGAATTTGCAATTGCAACCAATTCTTTTAGCAGCTCATTTACCTCAACCCCCATATTCCTCGTATCTTCTCTGGTGAAGATACCATGAGCACCGGTAACCGCCAACTCCCTGATCCGCTGCATAACATCAACAGCCCGCTGGAGCTGTATATCAACCTGATTAAAATGATCCCTTGCGTAGAGTGTATTTCTTTCAAAACGTTCCAGTCTGGTTAGAAAAGACTGATACCGCACCGCATGGGAGGCTGCCAGCGGGTCATTCCTGAGCTGGTTTAAACGGTTTCCGCTGGAAATTTGGTTTTGAAGATTTCTTACAGCGTCTTCCTGCCTTCGCAGATAGAACTGAATATCCGTATTAGCCATGTCTGATGAAACTCGTCTCATATTTTACTCCTAATTAAACAACGCCCATCCGGTTAATGATGGTATCCAGCATTGAATTTATCGTAGTTATAAAACGTGCCGCAGCCGCATAACCATGCTGGAACCTGATCATGTTTGAAAGTTCTTCGTCGATATTAACCCCAGAAATTGACTGACGCATTTCGTGAAGCCGCTTCATCAATAGATTTTGTGTATGTAAATTATCCCGGCTCTGTTCGCCCAAAAGGGCAATATTACCGACAGTAACGGCAAAATAATCATCAAAAGTTCTGAATTGGCCGACCATCACTTCGGTATTTCTGAGATTAGCTATTGCCAGCGCAGCCTCGCCGTTACCCGGATTTGCAGGCCGTCCGTTTTCACCAAAACCGGCGGCAACAGACAGATGATCCTGAACTAAAGCCGGGTTAATTGTAATCCACCCCGAAGGATGAGCAATTGGCGCGACTTGCCAATCTGCGGGGCCTCCCCTTAAAGCATCCACTGCGTTTGCCCGTGTCCAGGTAAATGCGCCTTCAGGGCGCCTTCAGGGCCGGATG
>JGI20163J15578_10001082_pt1 | contig 11231 bp, 7 predicted proteins | sample TergutCu122P1_FD_15578 | JGI IMG/M metagenome (IMG submission 15578)
AGTTGCCTTGAATTGTTCCACCATCCATTATTAGTGTTGCACGTGTGCCAACAGCTGTTCCGGATCCTAAAAGGTTTACCGCACCGCCAAAGTTTGCCAAAGCAGTACCTGTGCGATTCACCCATTGAATAGTGCTGTTATTTAACATTGTAAGTGTTCCACCGGCATTTACTTGTACACCACCTGCATTATTAGTATTTGTAATTGCTGTACCGCCACGCAGCACAACCCGATCGCCCAAAGTCAATCGACCGCTGACTGTAAAATGCCTCTGACCTTGAGTTAACATATCCAAGTTACGTATCGATAATCTTTGATTGCTTTGCAATATAATATTTCTATTTGCAGGAATATTTATCGCACTTGCAGCAGCCGGTGCAGCAATGTGGTTGGAAATCAAAATAGTGGTCGGCACATTAGCAGACGCATTATTTACTGCTGCTCGAAGCTCCTCCCATGAGTTAACCAATACACTGGCAGACTTCCAACGGGCATGTAACGTGATGGCTGTTGCAGGCATTGTAGTTTCGTTGGTTAGCGGTTGGTTAAATGAAGCATCCAAATACCAACCCTTGAATTCATAGCCTTGCCTTACAGGTCCATTTGCAAAGTCACCACCATGGAACCAGCTCAAAAGATATGATATATTATCGTCAACGACAACATTTGCCGGCTCAATTGCAGCAGGGGATGTTGGATGACTTGCTGTCCCACCTAACGCAAAGTGAAGTGGATTTTCCCTACGTACTATTGTTCCGCCTTGATTGCCGTCTTGCCCGGCAATAAGTCCCAGGCTAAATGTGTTTTCCATAACTTCGCGCCTATATCTAGCTAAAAGTGTTGCACCTTCGGCACGAGTAATACTTGCTCCCGGTGCTAATTTATCATCACGTCCCCTTAATAGCCCTATGCTAACTGCCCAAGCTAATTCTCTTTGAGCCCAATCAGAAACTTCGGTATAATCATTTGGAAAATGTCCGCGTAAAATGCGTTCCGGATTAAAAGCCGGCGTTTTCGAAAAAGCTAATTGCCTTCTTGCGATTCTACAGTTTTGCTCACGCAAATGTGTGAAACGATAAAACATCACTGCCGCAGCCTCACGAGTGACGGCGCTAGATGAGCCAAACAAATTATATCCAATTCCAAGAACAATTCCATTAGTCTGCGCCCAGTTCACATAGCGTGAATAATTATGAGGAAAAAGCGCATTGTGGTTCGCATCTGTGAAAGTAGCATTTTCCCATCTAATATTTTCACCACTCAGCTCATATAGTCTGCCAAGCGCCATCGGAAATTCAAGCCGCCACATGTCAAGATCAGGGAAAAATAACGTTTGTGAGCTATTTGCGCCTCCATGAGTATAAGTTGGTGTTCTGCCGTGCATCAATCCATATCTGGCGTTTTCATTTATATCATTCCGCGCCCAATGAGGTTGAGCAAGCACCGGTGTTCGTATATCGACAAAATCAAAAAAGTCTCGCCCTGTTAGATGGTGCATAAATAATCCGACATCTACAATTCCATAACCATACTGATTGTTGCGTGCATTCCATCCTGCTCCGCCTCGAGGTATAGCACTTGCCCTAAGCAAATTGCGAAATCTATCGACAGACATGTTTGGGCTGTGAGCCCTGGCAATTGCAGCTAATGCTGTTATGTGTGGTGCTGCAAAAGAGGTGCCTGTCGCAAAATGATAATTTCCATCGCATCCTGTAGTAATACAGTCAACACGCCCGTTACATAGGGTAAGAATTCTTTCGCCTGGTGCTACAACAAAAACACTATGATTTTGTTGAGAAAAACTCCATCGTTGTCCATCATGCGTAACTGCACCAACACCAATTGCATTATCAAGTCCTGCAGGATATCTTACTGCGGTGCCACCCAAATTTCCAACAGTAGCAATCATCCAGATACCTTGAATTGCGGCATCATTAACAGCCCTTTCGACTTCTTCACTAAGAATACCACTGCTGAGACTCATGTTAATAATTTGTGCCCCTTGACTCGTAGCGTGGCGAATAGCACTTGCAACTGCGCTTGTTACAGTTCGTTCATAATCGCCGACACCTGTAAAAACCCTTAAAGGAAGAATTGTAACGCCACATGCCATTGAGGCTATACCTATATTGTTACCTCTTGTTGCAGTTATGACGCCAGTAACAGCTGTGCCATGCCCTGATTCATCAGCTACATCGTATCGCCATCTGGCAATTCCCTGTTGACAAGCATAACATATACCGTGCCACTCACAAGATGACACCGCAAAATTTAATCCCGGAAGAATATTTGCAGAATTCAAATCTGCATGCTCTCTATAAATTCCAGAATCAATAACCGCAACCACAATTCCACTTGGACGTAAGCTTGGAGTAGTGCTCCAAGCAGCTGCCCCACGGATAAGCTCAAGATTCCATTGCTCACGATATCGGGGATCATCTGTTGGTGCGAAAGCATGAGGCGCAAACACCGGAAAGTCAAGTGTGCTTGATGGTGATATATGATCTCGGTAAATGATATAATCAGGCTCGATGTGTACAATAAATTCAGGATCAACAAAACTAATTATATCTTCTATTGTTGTGGCAACAAAAACATTTTCCGGAGCATAAATTGTTCTGATGTTTTCATTTTCAGCAAACGAAAATCTTGCATTTTCCTCAAGTCGAAAAATATAGCCAACGTGCGCTACACCGGGTGTATAATTTACATTAAAAACATCGGGCGGTTCCATCGTTTTTTGTCTATCATATTCCGGATATTCTATCTCAGAGCATTCTTCATAGTCACAGTACACTTCTTCTGTTGATGATTGTCCCATTAACATGTGTTCATAATTGTTCAGATTAAAATACTCATCTTGCTCAAAAGCCAAAACCACTGTTGGTAACAAAAGAGCAACAATTATCAACATGGAAATATATTTATATATTCTTTTTTTCATCGAAATTCCTCCTCATTTTATATTGCATTTTGCAAAATAAACGTTTTGCTAATACAATCTCAAAGCTGTTGCGGCAAGGGTTGCCAAAGTTTCCGCACGAGTTGCCGTGTCGTGTGGTCGAAAGCTATTGCCACGAATTCCAAACGCCAGGCGATTAGTACGGAGATATTCTATAGCTATTCGTGCCCAATATGACGTTCCATGGAAATCACCAAACACCGCTGTGGTTGTAAAGCCACCATATTTCACATAACCCCACAAATCAAATATTGTAATATATCGATACACAATTACTGCCATTTGTTCTCTTGTAATAAATGACTCCGGCATCAAATCACCATATTCATTACCATGAATAATCCCATTTTCCATGGCCCAATTAAGGTAACTCTCATAGAAAGTTTCATCATCTGGGCTTCCAATGGTTTCATTGCCATATTCGTGCAATCGACCGAGCATTGTAATAAATTCCGCTCGTGTCACACTGCGGTCAGGTTCAAAGCGTAAGCTGCCATTGTCGCTCACACCGTGAATGATTCCGAAGCGAAGCCCCATTGTAACGTAGCGAGAAAACCAATCGTCTTGTGACACGTCGTCAAATACAACATATGCGCTTTGTGTACCACGCAGATTCCCATCATCACCACAAGCAGTCACAAAGACAGCGCTAGTTAACAGCAGGATACAAATTAGTAAAGCTGAGAGAGTTCTCCCAAATTTTTTGCTTATAGTGTTCATAATTCATAATCTCCTCGCAATTGTTAGCTGTGTAAAATTAAAATAGCATAGACATTAAATGCGATGTTCACTCCAACGGATGTACACCATCGTAAACAGCAGAACCAACTTGAACTAACAAATTTGTGACTTCTGCACGAGATGCGTTATCCCGCGGTCTAAAACGCTCTCTTGAAAAGCCTTGAATATAAGTATGCAGTTTGTCAATTTTGTTCCTTGCCCATGGCGATGCAAGGAAATAATCGCCAAACACTGCCGTTGTCGGACTTAAAATTGAAAAATGTTCCCACAAATCAAATATCGTAATATATCGATGCACAATTACTGCCATTTGCTCTCTTGTAACGAATGACTCCGGCATCAAATCACCATACTCATTACCGTGAATAATCCCATTTTCCACGGCCCAATTAAGGTAACTCTCATAGAAAGTTTCATCATCTGGACTGCCAATGGTTTCATTGCCATATTCGTGCAATCGACCGAGCATTGTAATAAATTCCGCTCGTGTCACACTGCGGTCAGGTTCAAAGCGCAAACTACCATTGCCACTTACGCCGTGAATGATTCCGAAGCGGAGTCCCATCGTAACGTAACGAGAAAACCAATCGTCTTGTGATACGTCGTCAAATACAACATATGCGCTTTGTGTACCACGCAGATTCCCATCATCACCACAAGCAGTTGCAACGACAACGCTAGTTAATAGCAGTGTAAAAATTAACAAAGCTGAAAAAGCTCTCCCAAATTTTTTGCTTATAGTGTTCATAATTCATAATCTCCTCGCAATTATTAGCTGTGTAAAATTAAAATAGCATAGACATTAAATGCGATGTTCACTCTAGCGGATGTACACCATCATAAACAGCAGAACCAACACGAACTAGTAAGTCCCACAATGAACAAGAACTCACAATGGTCAAAAATAGCTCTTTAAAAAGACTTTTGTTTGTGTTAAAATTTTATTAGAGATTTTTTTATATCCCTTTTATTCCTGTGCTGAAAACGGTGGAATTTGAGATATACGGAAATCTCTTTTTATGCTCTGCTCTCATAAGTGGTTAACCTTCCTTTCCTTTTTAACACAATAAATTAACTTTTTCAAAATCGCAAATTTGGACTTATTTAATCAAGCATGTCAAAATTAATCTGTTTGATTTCATTTTGTCATTTATAATACCTTTGTCAAGTTATTTTTGATAAAAATTTAACTTTTATTTTTCAATTGTCCAAATCTGTCCGCACTTACCTTGCGAATTCAGCTTCAAACCTGTTCAAAAGACCTTACTCTAATCGATTTTCACAAGAATGTTAAAATCAAATTTAAATTGTTTAAAATTCATGTTTTTTTGCCATAAGTATGCTAAACTTATATAATCTATGTAATTAAGATAGTACTACCGACCGGAGGCTAATATTTGTGTCAGAACGAAAATTTACATTAATTAAAGGTGGCTTGTCATACCCACATGAAGACGGTAACAAAACTTTTGTTTCTTCATTTGTGACGGACACACGACTTATGGGCGTTGTTGGTCTTTATATTCGTTGGAATATGAAGTTTGCTACTGCACCGACAAATTTTCATCAATTTTTTTATTTTGATGTTGAAGAGTATGGCTTTGAAACTTATCGTAGCATATCCAGCGATGATGCCGGCGAAATTGAACTCATCGAGCAAACTCTGCTGGGTGGACTCGGTGGCAAAAAAAATGACCTTACTGAAAAAGAGGCTACTTTTTTGTTGCAATCATACGTGGAAACAAATCGTCAACTTTCTACTGCGCTTCCGGAAGGGGAACATGAGTACAGTTTTCTTCTTGAGCCGGTAATTGAAATGACAGATAAAGAGCGTCTTGCACTTTTCGAAAAGCAATGCCCCAAAATCACATCTAAATATCAAGCAATCAACTACTTTCTCATGCGTTGTTTTGGCAAAGATTTTATTGCTGCAGAATTTCTCACACAGGGAGAATTTCCTCTAGATATTTACAACGATATTCCGATAGCTACGCTTTGCAAAAATACGATAGACTCCTTTGAAAATAAAAACGGCACTTCGTATTTGTGTGAATCCCTCATAGAACACGACGCATCATATATGTTAGTTGTGTCTGAAATTACTGTGTCTGATTTCAAAATTACTTCATTTGAAAAACGTTCAAGTATGCATATTTCAGCAGTTGAATCTGCGATGATGCTTTCTCGCTCTGAATTTGTAACGGTTTATGAGATACTTTCCGAATCTGAAGAGTTTGAAACAGATTTTTTGGAGATAACAACAGGTGCGCTCATTACCATACATGATTCCGGGAAACTGTTTTTAGTTTTCAACAAGACTAATGACCATGTAAGCAAACAAGTTTTTAGATTAAATGAAGATGTGTTTGGACTTTATTATATAACTGATATGGGACAACTAATAATCGCCGCATATAGCGAAAAAGAAATTCACGCTATCGAAAAAGAAATTCAAAGTCGCTCTATTGCACGATTTCTTATCCCATCCTCAAAATATGAATTCAAAGAACCTGTACTATATGAATTTATTCAAAGTGGTTTTGATGATTTTGACGACTTCCTCGATTTCATTAAATAATCGCAAGTAACACGTGGCTTTGCAAAAGGATTATTTTTGGATATTGTATACTTGTTTCAAATCCCCTCTACTTTCGCTATTGTTGTTGAATTCCCACAAGGTCTATGATATTCTACTTTTAGAGTTACATGTTCGAATGTAATTGATTTTTGTGCATAGGAGGGATAATTAATGATCGGTAACAAAGTAATACACAAGTTAATGATGACAGGTGGCGACGGGCATTATGTAGGTAACCTTGTTAATGGTTCAAGAATTCTTGACTTTTTTGGAGATATTGCAACAGAACTTTTAGTTAGGTGTGATGGAGATTTAAGCCTTTTCCTTGGATATGATGAGGTTCGTTTTACAGAGCCCGTTCACGTTGGTGATTTTATGGAATACCACGGTTGGATTGAGAAAAAAGGAAATACGTCATACACATTGAAATTTGAAGCATATAAAGTGATTACTATGCCTGATGATTTTAAGCTGAAAAGTAATTTTTTAGATGGCGTTATGGGCGAACCAAAGTTGATGGGGTTAAAGCAAAGCGCTGCTCTTGTTTGTGACCCTCCGATTCTTTGTGGCACAGCTACGGGAGTATTAGTTATACCAAAAGACTGCCAACGTGGACCGCAAGACCCTGCTTTTGCAGTAAAATAAGTTGCAATTCAAGTATTAAAAAAGGAGATTGATAACATGGTAAGAAGACCTCTCGAAGGAGTCCGCGTATTGGACTTAACTCAAGCATACAGCGGCCCGTTTTGTACAATGCATTTGGCTGACCTTGGCGCAGAAGTTCTAAAGATAGAACGACCAAATAAAGGTGATCAAACACGACACTGGGGTCCGTTCAAAAATGATTTCAGTGCATATTTTGCGCTCATTAATCGAAACAAAAAAGGCTTGACACTTGACTTGCGCAGTGAAGAAGGCAAGGAGATATTTAGAGAATTAATAAAAGTCTCCGATGTTGTTTGTGAAAATTTCACAGTTGGAACTTTAGAAAAACTTGGCTTTAGCTACGAAGAAATGAAAGCAATAAACCCACGCATCATATATGCTTCAATCTCAGGTTTTGGTCTTGAAGGAACTTTTGCAACAAGACCATGTTATGATGTTGTTGCTCAAGCAATGAGCGGCATGATGAGTGTTACCGGGCATCCCGGTGGACCTGCAACAAAGATTGGCCCTTCTGTTGGTGATAATTATTCCGGAACTTACCTGGCACTCGCTACTTTAGCCGCACTATATAACAGAACTGTAACAGGCGAGGGACAAAGGCTTGATGTAGCTATGATTGACACGCTGTACTCTGTCATGGAAAATTTTGTTGTTATGTACACCGTTTCAGGCATTACCCCTGAAAGAGCAGGAAATATCGACCCGGGCATAGCACCGTTTGACTCATTTATGGCAAAAGACGGCGAATTTGCAATGGGTTGCGGAACGAATGAAATGTTTGAGAGACTTTGCGATGCAATGGGGCGTCCTGACTTGCCTAAAAACCCTCTTTATAACTCTAACGGTAATAGATGTGACAATTATTTGCCTGGTCTTAAAGATGCGATTTTAGCATGGACAACAACTAAAACCCTTGCGGAACTTGAGCAAATTTTCGTTGACATTTCAATACCATTTGGACCTATTATGAGTATTCCTGAAATTTCCGAACACGAAATTATTCAAAGACGAAATATGCTTTGGAATGTATACCAACCGGGAATTGACGAAGAAATTCGTATACCGGGTACGCCAATGAAAATACACGGTGTTCCTGATGAGCCTCGAAAACCTGCGCCATTACTAGGCGAAGATAACGAAGCTATATTTAAATCTCTATTAAATCTTTCTGATGACAAACTAAAAGAGTTAGAATCGAAAGGCGTAATCTAACACGAAAGGAATTTTTTTAAAATGATCGAAGCAATAGTAAAAAATATTTATCGTTTTCCTGTTCCTCTTCCGGGCAGTCCTTTAAAAGAGCTAAACGGGTATATTGTAAAAGGTGACAAGAGGCATCTTATGGTTGATGTTGGTTTTAATATGCCTGCCGTACACAAAGCGACACTGGCGGCTTGTGCCGAGCTTGGAATTGCTCTTGCCGATACCGATATTTTCTTGACACATCTTCATGCAGATCATACAGGATTGATTGAAGTATTAAAACAAGAATGTGGGAAAATATATATCAGCGAACCTGATTCCATACATGTGAACAGGAATTCTGAGGATTCATATTGGATCGAATGTATGAGTATCCAAGGTCATATGGGCTTTCCTGAAAATGAAACCCTTGATTATAAAGACCATCCTGCGTATGTTGGCGGCACGTTGACTTACGCTGACTTTGAGTATGTTACTGAAGGTATGGGTTTTTCTTATGGCGGATATGATTTTGAGGCGATAGATCTGAAGGGGCATACGCCCGGGCAAATGGGACTTTATGACAAAGCAACAGGCGTTTTCTTCTGCGGAGATCATATTTTAAACAAAATCACTCCAAATATCAACTTGTGGGATTTTGAAATGGATTACCTGGGATTATTCCTTGAGAATCTTAAAAAAGTCAAAACGATGAATATCACGACTTTGCTTTCTGCACATAGAGCGTTTGTTCCTGACACTTACGAAAGAATTGATCAGCTCATTGCCCACCATGACAGAAGACTTGCTAATGTTCTTGATATTTTGGCAGAGGGCAAAACGACAGTTTATCAAGTTGCTATGGAAGTACCATGGGATTTCGCCGGAGGTTTTTTCGGAAATTTCCCTGCAGCACAAAAGTGGTTTGCAGCTTCTGAAGTTTTCGCTCACCTTGAGCATCTTCGGGAACTCGGCAAAGTCAGTTTGAAAATTGACAATAATACGTATCATTATACCGTCGTCTAGAGTAATAGCTGGCGCAAAACAGGTTTCAAAAATCTAATCTGCGTCAGCTTTTTCAATTAAGCAAAGGTGAAAGGATCTCTTAAATGATTGAAGCAGTAGCAAAAAATATTTATCGTTTTCCCGTTCCTCTTCCGGGCAGCCCGTTAAAAGAGCTAAATGGATATATTGTAAAAGGTGACAAGAGGCATCTTATGGTTGATGTTGGTTTTAATATGCCGGCTGTACACAAAGCAACTCTTGATGCTTGTGCCGAGCTAGATGTTTCTATTGCCGATATAGATATTTTCTTGACGCACCTTCATGCCGATCATACAGGACTGATTGAAGTATTAAAAAAAGAATGCGGAAAAATATACATAAGCGAATCTGATTCCATGCAAGTAAACAGTAATTTCGACGATTCGTATTGGATTGAACGTATGGGCCTGCAAGATCATATGGGATTTCCGGAAAATGAAGCGCTGAATTACAAAGACCATCCTGCATATGCCGGCGGCACGTTGACTTACACTAACTTTGAGTATATTACTGAAGGTATGAGTTTTTCTTACGGTGGATATGATTTTGAGGCGATAGACCTGAAGGGGCATACGCCGGGACAAATGGGCCTTTATGACAAAGCAACAGGAGTTTTCTTCTGCGGAGATCATATTTTAAACAAAATCACTCCAAACATCAATTTGTGGGACTTTGAAATGGATTACCTGGGATTATTCCTTGAGAATCTTAAAAAAGTCAAAACCATGTATATCACGACTTTGCTTTCTGCACATAGAGCATTTGTTCCGGACACTTACGAAAGGATTGATCAGCTCATTGCCCATCATGACAGAAGGCTTGCCCATATCTTGAATATTTTGGCAGAGGGTAAAACGACAGTTTATCAAGTCGCTATGGAAGTGCCCTGGGATTTCGCCGGAGGATTTTTCGGGAATTTCCCTGCAGCACAAAAATGGTTTGCAGCGTCCGAAGTTTTTGCGCATCTTGAGCATTTGCGAATTCTCGGCAAAGTTAACTTGAAAATTGACAACAAGATTTATCATTATACAATCATTTGAATCTGATGCAGATAATGAAAATGCTCCTCTTAAGTTCGACTGTTTCTAGTCAGTATTAAGGGGAGCATATTGTTTTAATCATTCGCTGTTAAAAAAATGTGGATTCAGTCACCAATCGCTTGGAATTCATGAATAACTTAAGCTATTATTTTCTAGAGTTAGCTTTTGGTACTACTGTAATTCCTTTTGCACGGCAAACAACTACAGGCTCATCCAACATATCTGCTGCAGAAGGCCCAACGTCAGGTCTAGCTGCGATAACTTTTTTTGCAACTAGCTCACATGTCATTGACGTGTTCCCAAGCTTTGTAACTTCACCATATGCTTCGATAAAATCGCCTGCATAAACCGGCGCAGTAAATTCTACTTCATCGTATCTTAAAAAAAGTCCTTCATCTCCATGAACCTTTATAGCTATTTCTGTCACCACATCTCCGAACAGATGTAACATGTGTGCACCATCACAAAGGTTTCCACCGTAATGCGCATCTTTTGCCGACATTCTTTTTCTCAAATTTGAAGTTATTTTTTCCATTACATTCTCCTTTTTGTTAAATCAAATTACCCTTTACCAACAACTAAATGACCGTCTCAAAATGTTCAAGTCACTTAGTTTAGCATACTACATATGGCTTGAAAATACAAGTATAATATTGTTGAGTTTCCTCATTTTTAGCAATTTTTAAGCATTTTTTAACGGTCATTTTATTTTATTTGTATCCTTACAAAATTAATTGGTAAACTCGAAAAAACACAAACAAAACTGCAATGCTTTAGATGCATGTAATTCAATAGTTATCACAATAATCAGGACAACCCCATGGAGAGTAAACAGTAACGCTCGTTGGTTCCGGGCCTACTCCACCGCTATCTGTATTTGAAAATCTTTGTTATTAATTGTTGAAACGAAGTAACATTAGCTTGAGTTTATTGCTGCCTCTGCCTGCCTTATAACCCCTCGTCAATTTAGCCGACAATATCCTCTTAAGCTAATTATCGCATCCTAATTTATAGTCTC
>JGI20163J15578_10001085_pt1 | contig 11198 bp, 8 predicted proteins | sample TergutCu122P1_FD_15578 | JGI IMG/M metagenome (IMG submission 15578)
TTATCAACGGTTATTTCCATACCTTGGCCGCCAAGTACATATGAAGGACGCACAAGGAGCGGGAAATCAAGCTCATTGGCTATTTTCATACCTTCTTCCGTAGTCCAGACTCCTTTGCCTTTAGGGCGGAGTACGCCAATACTTTCAAGAAGTTCATCAAATTTTTCCCTATCCTCGGCAATGTCAATCTGCTTTGGCTTTGTGCCGTATATGGAAATATTTGAGTCGCTTAAGAAATTAGCAAGTTTTATGGCTGTTTGGCCGCCAAATTGGAGTATAACCCCATCAGGCTTTTCTTTTAATATTACTTCATAAACATCCTCTTCCGTAAGGGGCTCGAAATAAAGCTTGTCCGCCGTATCAAAATCGGTACTTACAGTTTCGGGGTTGTTGTTTATTATAATTGTTTCAATATCCAATTCCTTTAAGCTTGTAACACAGTGAACCGAGCAATAATCAAACTCAATACCCTGGCCTATTCTGATAGGGCCTGAGCCTATTACAAGAACCTTGCGCCTGTTTGTTAAAGCTGCCTCGCAGTCCATATCATAAGTTGAGTAGTAATAAGATGACTCCGCCGCAAAGGTTCCCGCGCAAGTGTCAACCATTTTATAAACAGGGTGTATGCCCCATTTGCTGCGCTTATCAAATATATCCTTTGCAGATACATTTAAAAGCCCTGCCATACCCTCATCGGAGAAGCCATTTTCCTTATAAAAGCGCATAAGTTCGGGGGTCAGGCCGTTAAAACCGATTTCTTTAAGCTCTTCTTCCCAATCGACGATATTTTTGATTTTATGAAGGAAAAAGGAATCCATACCTGTTATCTCGCATATTTTTTCCATACGGTAGTTTCTTCTCAGCATTTCGCTTATATGGAAAAGACGCTCATCTTCAGGGACGCGGGCAAGACGCTTAAGCTCTTCAATAGATTTATCTTTAGAGCTTTTATGGTCTAAATTATGCTGCTTAACCTCTAAAGAGCGCACACCTTTCATAATCGCGTGCTCAAGGGAGTTGCCGATAGCCATAACTTCACCTGTGGCCATCATTTTAGTGCCTAAGGTACGCTTAGCGCTTTGGAATTTGTCAAAAGGCCATTTAGGTATTTTTAAAACAACATAGTCAAGAACAGGCTCGAAGAAGGCGAAGGTTTTCCCGGTTACCTTGTTTAGAATCTCGTCTAAGTTAAAGCCAAGGGCGATTTTTGCCGCAACCCTTGCAATAGGATAGCCAGTAGCCTTTGAAGCCAAGGCAGATGAGCGGCTGACCCTTGGGTTTATTTCAATTACGGCATATTCAAAGCTGTTAGGCTCAAGGGCAAATTGGACATTGCAGCCGCCTTCGATTTTTATTTCATCAAGTATTTTTATGGCGGAGCTTCTAAGCATCTGATATTCTTTATCAGCCAAAGTTTGAGCAGGGGCTACTACAATACTGTCCCCTGTATGAACTCCCACCGGGTCAATATTTTCCATTGAGCATACGGCGATACAATTTCCCGCCGAATCTCTTATTACCTCAAATTCGATTTCTTTATAGCCTTTTATACTGCGCTCAACCAAAGCTTGTCCCACACGGCTAAGCTGAAGGCCGAGTGCAAGGGTTTCTCTAAGCTCTTCCTCGCTGTAAGCAAGGCCGCCGCCGGTGCCGCCCAAGGTATAGGCAGGGCGTACAACTACGGGATAACCGGCCTCTGTTGCAAATTTAACTCCGGTTTCAATATCGGTTACTATAACGCTTTCAACTATAGGCTCGTTAATACGCTCCATAAGCTTTTTAAAGGATTCTCTGTCCTCTCCTTCTTTTATGGAGGCGATGGATGTACCTATTACATTTACATTATATTTAGCAAGTATGCCTCTGTCATGCAGTTCACAGGAGAGGTTTAAGCCTGTTTGGCCGCCCATTCCGGCTATTACGGAGTCAGGGCGCTCCTTGGCTATGATTTTTTCCAAAAATTCAATGGTAAGGGGCTCAATATAAGTATAATGGGCAAGGCCTGAGTCAGTCATAATTGTAGCAGGGTTGGAATTTACTAAAACAACCTCAACACCCTCTTCTTTAATAGCTTCACAGGCTTGAGTGCCTGAATAATCAAATTCTGCCGCTTGGCCTATTACAATGGGGCCTGAGCCTATTACAAGTACTTTTTTAATATTAGGATTCTTAGGCATTTTTAACTCTACCCCCCTCAATCATTTTAAGAAAATCATCGAATATAAAATCAGTTTCGGGGCCGGGATTGCCTTCCGGCGCCCATTGTACACTTTGGGCATTTAAGCTTTTATGCTTTATACCCTCTATGCTTTTATCATTTACATTTATATAAGTCGGCACTACATCCTCAGGGCAGTCAACTACCATATAATCATGGCCTTGGCTGGTTATATATGCCCTTCCGCTCTCAAGGTTTTTTACGGGGTAATTGCCGCCGTGGTGGCCGAATTTCATTGGAGCAATGGCAGCGCCTAAGGCTTTTGCCAAAACAAGATGCCCAAGGCCTATGCCTGCAACAGGCTTTTTCTTGACAAGCTCGGATACGGTACTTACTATAGCCGGTATATTATCGGCGCTTCCCGGGCCCCCTGAAAGGAATATGCCGTCGGGCTTTGCTTCCAGTATTTGTGAAGCGGGAGTAAAAGCGGGGAAAACTGTAAGCTTAGCGCCTTTTTTTTGAAGGGACTTTATTACACTTGTTTTTACCCCCAAATCTATGAGGGCTAAATGCAGCCCCCGCCCTTCCAGCACATATTTTTCCTTTGCGGTAACTTCTTTTGTAAGATTTTCTTTTGTAAAGCTTGAGAATTTTTCTTTTATCTCATTTTCAGTTAAATTTCTTGTTGTTATAATGCCTTTCATAATGCCGCTTTCTCGCATTATTCGCGTTAAGGCTCTTATATCCAGCTCTTCCATTCCAAGGATTTTGTTTTGCTTTAAAAACCCGTCCAAAGTCATTTCACAGCGCCAATTGCTTGGATAATCGCTTTTATGGCGCACGATTAAAGCGGACAGCCTCGGTTTGTCCGATTGCATATCTTCAAAATTCAAGCCGTAGCTTCCTATTAAAGGAGTGGTCATACACATTAGCTTTCCCGCATAGGCAGGGTCTGTAAGCGCTTCCTGATAACCGGTTAAGCCTGTGTTAAAAATTATTTCTCCCATAATATCGTCCTCTTCTTTAAAGTAGCCGAAGGCACTCCCTCCAAAGGACATTCCGTTTTCCAACATAAGCCGGATATTTATATTTTTACCGCTTTTGCCGCTCATTTTCAGCCTCCCCTTAAATATGTTTTGCAATATCATCACGCATTTGTATTACCGCTTCCCTTGCTGCCTGTGCGTGTTCTTCCGACCTGCATTTGCCCTTATATGCGGCTATAATGCCTCTTGAGCTGTTTACTATTGCCCCAAGGCCGTCTGAGTTAAAGCATACGGCCAAATCCTGAGCCGTACCCCCTTGCGCGCCGTAGCCGGGTACAAGTATAAATGTATGAGGCATTATTTCTCTGAGTCTCGCCGCCTGTTCCTTATGGGTTGCGCCAACAACCGCCCCTATGGGTGAGAAGCCGTATTTACCCCTAAGCTCCGCCCCCCATTGCTCTATATAAGAGCCTACTATTTCATATACCGGCTTCCCGTCAGAAATTATATCCTGAAGCATTCCGCTGCCCGCGTTTGAAGTTTTTGCAAGTATAAAAACGCCCTTATCGCTTAATTTGCACTCGTCTATAAAAGGCCCTACAGAGTCATGGCCGAGATAGGGGCTTATTGTTAAAAAGTCCGCGCCAAAGACTTCTTCCTCTACATTACCTATCTTGGTTTTACCGAGAAAAGCCTGAGCGTAAGCCGCGCTTGTAGATGCTATATCGTTTCTTTTAGCATCTGCAATTACAAACATATCCTTTGACTTAGCGTATTTTATGGTTTTAATATAAGCATTAACCCCTTCAACGCCAAACATTTCATACATTGCAATTTGAGGCTTAACGGCGGGGACAATATCATATACCGCGTCAATTATCTCTGTATTAAAGCGGAATATGGCCTCAGATACAGCTTTAGGCGTATGGCCGTAAACATCATACATCTCTTCTAAAATATGTTCGGGCACAAAGCTGAGCTGAGGGTCAAGACCCACAACAGACGGGTTTTTTAGCAGAGTAATTTTGTCAATTAATTTGTCAATTATTGCCATTAATTTAAGCCTCCCTTGCTTATTATTATTTTGCCGCTTTTTATCAAATGAACTATTTTACCTTTAACTGTCTTACCGTTAAAGGGGGTGTTTTTGCCCTTGGATTTAAATTCAGATACATCTATTTCATAAGCTGTGCATGGGTCAATTATGGCAATATCGGCAGGATATCCCACGCTCAAAGCCCCGGCCTTTATTCCCAATACTTTTGCGGGAGCCCACGCCATTTTTTCAATAAGCTTAGAGGGTGTGAGTATATTTGTTTCCACAAGCTCTGTTATTGAAAGGGGTAGGGCAGTTTCAAGGCCTATTATTCCGTTCATAGCGGATTTAAAGCCGCCTTTTTTTTCATTTTCATGGTGCGGCGCATGGTCTGTTGCTATTATTTCTATAGTATCATCTTTAAGGGCTTCTATTATAGCTTTTTTGTCCTTAAAACTTCTGAGGGGCGGGTTCATTTTATAATTACCGTCATCTGCCGGTATATCCTCATCGCTTAAGGTGAAGTGATGGGGGCAGCATTCCGCAGTTATGGGCGCCCCAAGGCCTTTGGCTGCTTTTATTATATCAACACTGCCTTTTGTACTTACATGGCACAGGTGAAGCTTGGCCCCGACAGAAGCGGCAAGAATTATATCTCTTGCAGTAATTACATCCTCCGAGTCGTTTGAAATACCGGGCAGGCCGAATTTCTCGGATGCCGCGCCCTCGTTAATTACCCCGCCGTTTACAAGAGCCAAGTCTTCACAATGAGAAAACATAGGAAGTTCCGCTTCTTTACAAATTTCAAAAGCTTTTTTAGCTAGGAGTGAGTTTAAAACCGAAAAGCCATCTTCACTTACAGCGCATACTCCGGCTTTTTTCATGCCCGCTATATCGGCAAGGATTTTGCCTTCGAGGCTGCAGGTGGCTGCTCCTATAATAAGCACATCTATTAATGCTTCTGCCTTTATTCTTTCGTATGTTTCCTGTGCAAGCCGGGCATTATCCATAACAGGCTTGGTATTAGGCATGGTGCATATGGTTGTATAGCCTCCCGCGGCGGCGGCTGCGGTGCCGGTTTTAATATCCTCCTTATGAGTCAGGCCGGGGTCGCGCAAATGTACATGCAAGTCCACAAAACCGGGTGTTACCCACATTCCGTCGGCTTCAATTATCTTATCTGGTTTGAAGCCGTCCCCGGAAGCGGCAATAACACCATCTTCTACATAAATATCCTTAATTTTATCAATGCCGTTGGCAGGGTCAATAACCCGGCCGTTTTTTATTAAAATTCTCATGTCAAATCTCCCTTGTTTATATACTGATTCACTATAAAATAAAAAAACAATAAAAATGTTTAATTTTTATTGTTTGGTGGTTGTTATTAAATTTGAGGCAAAAGGAGTATAGGGGGTATAGATTGAGTTCAGCTTGCTTAAGAAATCACCAGAATACATATATTTACCTCCCTCTTGCGTTAAACACTTGGAACATTATACAAGATAAGAAGAGTTGTTGTCAAGATAGTTGCACCGTTAATTGCCAAAAAATTTATCGAAAATAACCGACATAACAAATTTCGGTAAAACAAGCATCCTAAAAAAGCGGGAAGGCTGTACAAGGAGCCTGTAAAACCACTCAAGCCCCAGCTTTTGGAATATTTCAGGCGCTCTTTTGGCAGTTCCTGCCATAATGTCGATTGTGCCGCCGCAGCCTATGGCGAAATTAACGTCGAGGCTGTCTTTGTATTTGTATATCCATTTTTCCTGCCGTCCCATACCAAGGCCAACCATAAGCATATCAGGTTTTAAGGCATTTATCTCCGCCACAATGTCGCTTTCCGCCTCTTCTTTAAAATACCCGTCGCGGACACCGCAGATATTCAGGCCGGGAAAAGCCGCTTCCATCTTTTCCTTTGCAAGGAGCGCCACACCGGGCTTGGCCCCGAGGATATAGACCTTTGCGCCTTCTTTGTCCGTTAATTTGTCGAATATACTAAAGCATAAGTCGCAGCCTGTAACAGTCTCCGAGAGCCTTATATCGGAGTATTTAGATGCCCAAACAACACCTACACCGTCAGGTATAACCAAATCGGCATTATTTAACAGCTGCGCAAATTCATTATCCATGCGAGCAAGCATTATCATTTCAGGGTTTGGTGTGGCTATGAGCCTGCATTTTCTCTCATCGGCCTCTATATAGCCCAATACTTCCTTAAGCACCTGGGCCCTGGTTTTTGTATCTATTCCTACGCCAAGAATTTCGGTTCTCATAAATTTTACCCTTAGGATATTATATTAAAGCTGCCCTTAACAAGCAGCCAAACCTCTGTGGTGGCTCTTACTCCGCGGCCGTCACCCCTGGGGATTATCAGCATATTATTATTACCGATTGCATCTCCGTGGCGCACATTGGCGCCTGTTGTAATATTGGCGAGGCCGTCAATACCGCTTGTATGGCCTACAGCCTGACCGCTCCTCAGTATTATTTCCGTGCCTTCATCTCCTACCAGAATTTGGCCGCTGCGAAGATGAACAGGAGTATACCTGCCTTCCGTATTATGCTGAAAAACCCCGCGCGGTCCCTGCTCCCTAAGCTCTAAGCGGTTTATAACCTCATCTACTATTTGCTCAAGCTGTGCAGGGGTAAGGTTAGCCCCGGCAGATATACCCACTAAATCTGCAATAAGCCTGTCAACATAGCTTCTTGTAACAAGAGGGTCTTCTGCGCTGCCGGGAACCTGTGCCGCCGCGCGGAATATAAATGAAAGCGCCAAAACACTGCCGCATAGGACGGCTATGAGTAATTTTTTAGGATTCATATTAAGAAACCTCCGTTTTTAACAACTATACCTTGTCATATCCTGCGCCTGTGAAGTAAAACAAGTCTGAGAAGTTGTAAAAGTGCCGCCAAGGTAGCCGCCACATAAGTCATTGCCGCAGCACTTAATACTTTTCTTGCAGGCCTTACTTCATCTTCCGCCAAATACATTCCATCCTGCAAAACAGCTATTGCACGGCGTGACGCGTTAAACTCCACGGGAAGGGTTATTATTTGGAACAGCACCACACACGCAAAGAGCAATATACCCAGCTCCACAAGAAAGAAGCCGCCCTCACCCAGCATAAACCCAATAATCAAAAGCGGCATAAAAAGCTTTGAGCCAAAACCGGCCACAGGCACCACGAATGAACGCAAAGCCAAAGGAGCATATCCCGTATTATGCTGCATAGCGTGCCCGGCTTCATGGGCGGCTACACTTATTGCTGCAATACTTGATGAATTGTATACAGACTCAGATAATCTGATTGTCCTGGAACGAGGGTCATAATGGTCGCTGAGATGGCCGTGGCCAAGCTCAACCTCAACATCATATATACCGTTTCTTTGCAAAATACTTCTTGCAACCTCGGCACCGCTTGCTCCTCTTCGGCTCATAAGCCGCGAGTATTTGTTAAAGCTGCGGGATACGTGAAATTGCGCCCATAAGGAAAGTATCAGGGCCGGAATTAACAGCAAAAAAGTTGCATCTCCCCAGTAAAATGGCATAATTGGCATAAAAATCATCCTTTCTTTATGAAAATATCATACTTTTATTTATTTCATTCCCAAGTAAAAATGCGGGAACATCCATCGCTTTTTTGCCTCTTGTTTGAATTTTTTCAATAAGCAGCGCATTGTGCCCTGTGGCAACTATAAGGCCTTTTTTTCTGTCAATATCTATTATTGTGCCACCGGGAATCTCATTAGTATTATACGGTATGCAGGCAGCTTTTATTATTTTAACAATACCAAAGCCGGTACAGTGAGAGAAAGCGGAAGGCCAAGAGTACAAGCCGCGTATAAGCCGCTCGATTTCTTCGGCGCTTTTAGTCCAGTCAATACGGCCCGTTTCTTTTTTCAGCATAGGGGCGTATGTGGATAAAGTATCATCTTGCACAGTAGGGCGCAAACTGCCCGCCTCGATTAATTTAAGAGCTTTTAGTATTGTATATCCCCCTAAGTCCGCCAATTTATTATGGAGGGACTCTCCTGTTTCATTTGAGTCTATAGGTATAGACTCCGCCAAAATCATTGCCCCGGTATCAATGCCTTCATCCATTTGTATTATAGTAATACCCGTTTCCCGCTCCCCGTTTATTATTGCCCATTGTATCGGTGCTGCCCCTCTGTATTTAGGAAGAAGTGATGCATGTATATTAACAGAGCCGTATTTTGGCATGTCCAAAATTTCTTTTGATAAAATTTGCCCGTAAGCTGCAACTACAAATATATCCGCATTAAGGGCTGAAAGCTGTGTGATAAAAGCTTTATCCTTTATTTTTTGAGGCTGGTATACATTTATATTATTTGCAGCAGCCACTTCTTTAACCGGGGGGAAGCTAATTTTTTTCCCGCGGCCTGCAGGCTTATCGGGCTGAGTTATAACAGCCGTTATCTCATGGCTTTTAATAAGCTCCTTAAGGGCTGTTGCCGCAAATTCGGGTGTTCCCATAAAAACTACTTTCATTGCTCTTCTTCCTCATAGCCCTCTATCATTTTGTCTGTAAAGAGTATACCGTCCAAATGGTCTATTTCATGGCAAAAAGCAACGGCCAAAAAGCCTTCGCCTTCATATTGCTTCATATCCCCATGCCTGTCAAGGGCGCGCACAATTACCTTGCTCGGCCGCTCAACATGGCATTGCTCACCGGGTAAGCTGAGGCAAGCCTCGATATTTATTTGGGAGCCTTCCATACCGGTTATTTCAGGGTTAATAAGCTCAATAATATCTGACTCATTCTCCTCGCCTCTTGCAATAGCGGCATCAATTACCACAACTCGCCGCAGCGCTCCCACCTGAGGCGCCGCAATGCCGACTCCGTCCATAGAATACATAGTTTCCAGCATATCGTCAAGCAATATATGTATTTTTTCGTTTATCTCGGTAACAGGCTTGGATTTTTTTCTCAAAATATCATCATCTTCTAACCTGATTGTTCTTAAAGCCATATTTCCCTCCTTATGAACCGGTTGAAGGGTTCATAGTCAAACTTATATTAATATCTGAAATATTTTCTTCTTTTTTTAATTTATCCACAGAGGCAAGAACAAAATCCTTAAGCGCCCTTTCATCTGCTCCCTTAACTATAAGCCGCCACCTGTATCTTTTACGGATTTTTGAGATAATGGCGGGAGAGGGGCCGATTAATTCAAAATTATTATCTTTATCATATATATATAGTATATCACAAAGCTTCTGCAAAACAAAAATTAATTTTTTTTCAGATTCTCCCGTAAGCAAAATTTCAAAAATATGAGTATAAGGCGGGTAATCCATTTGCCTTCTAAGGGCTATTTCGTGTTCGTAGAAGCTTTCATAGTCTCCTGTTTTCGCATACAGAATGGCGTAATGCTCCGGGTTATAGGTTTGTATTATAACCTTGCCGCTGTAATCTGCGCGGCCTGCACGGCCTGAAACCTGAGTCAGCAATTGAAAGGTGTTTTCTGCCGAGCGGTAGTCTCCCGTATGCAAAGACAAATCGGCGGCTACTACCCCAACAACAGTTACCTTGGGAAAATCAAGGCCTTTGGCAATCATCTGAGTGCCTACAAGTATTTGGCCGCGGCCGCTTTTAAACTCCGCAAGGATGCTTTCATGGCCGCCTTTTTGCCTTGTACTGTCCATATCCATTCTAAGCACCTTAGCGTTTGGAAAAAGCTTGTTAAGTTCATCTTCTACCTTTTGCGTGCCGACTCCGAAATATTTTATATACTTAGAGCCGCATTGAGGGCAGTTTTTTGGCGCTGCGGCTTTAGCGGCGCAGTAATGGCAAATTAGGCTTTCATTGTAATTGTGATAGGTAAAGTTTATACTGCATTCATCACATTTAACCACAAAGCCGCATTGCCTGCACGAAACAAAGGTGGAATGCCCCCGGCGGTTTAAAAACAATATGGTTTGCAGGTTTTTATCAAGATTGTCTGCAACAGCTCTCACAAGCTCCCGCGAGAACATGGAGCGGTTGCCTTCTTCCAGCTCCTGTCTCATGTCGATAATGTCGATAAATGGCATTGACATATTTACCCTGTTTTTCATTTTGGTTAATATATACTCGCCTTCCAGGGCTTTGTAATAGCTTTCTATGCTCGGAGTGGCGGAGCCCATAATGATTAAAGAATTTGTAAGGCGCGCCCGCTCTGTGGCAGCAGCCCTTGCGTCATATTTTGGCGTTGTGTCGGATTTATAGGTATGCTCATGCTCTTCATCGATTATTATTATGCCTAAATCTTTAAAAGGGGCAAAAAGGGCAGACCTTGGCCCAATCATAATAGATATTTTGCCTTCGGCGGCGTTTTTCCACATATCATAACGCTCTGCCATAGACAGGCGGGAATGAGTAACGCCGACCTTCTCACCAAAGCGGTCTTTAAAGCGCCCTACAGTTTGGGGTGTTAAAGAAATTTCGGGGACTAAAACTATGGCCTCTTTGTTATTTTTAAGGTTTTTTTCAATAGCTCTTAAATAAATTTCTGTTTTGCCGCTTCCCGTAACTCCGTGGAGTAATATGGGCTTTTTTTCTTTTTGCGAAGCTGTTTTTTGTACTATGCTCAAAGTATTCTTCTGCTCACCGGTAAGCTCAAGAGGGGTCATAGCGGCAACTTCTCTGAATTTATCCCCAAGGGAAGACTCTCTGCGCATCTCAATATTTTCATAGCGTACAATGCCTTTTGATACAAGGGAATTAACAGGAGAGTCGGTGATTTTTAAATCCTCTTTCAGCTTTTTTACATAAGTGGGGCCATTTTCTTGCAGGTATTTTATAACTTGCCCTTGCTTGGTTTTTTCGGAAGGGATTTTAGCATGGTCTAAATTTTCCTCTAAAGCCGCATGGCGCTCATATCGTATAAAGTCCTTGCTGTGAGTTAAATTTTCTTTTATTAAAATATTTTTCCTGATTAGTGAATCGACATTTTTAGACGAAACTCCGGCAATGGTCAAAAAGCCTGCTTTACTCACCGGGGCGTTTTTCATTGC
>JGI20163J15578_10001086_pt1 | contig 11198 bp, 10 predicted proteins | sample TergutCu122P1_FD_15578 | JGI IMG/M metagenome (IMG submission 15578)
CATTCCCAGTCTTCTGGGAATGATGGTGTTCTATTTTGGACCGGCGATGATTTCCCTGTACTATGGAACGACAAGGGGGGGGAACCTTTGTTTGGCTATCGAATTTTAATGATACCTTAAGAAATGCGGCATTTCAGTTGGCAGTGCGAAATACGGTATGGTTCATTGTTTTTAGTGTGCCTCTCAATATGACTGTTGCTTTCGGTCTAGCCAGTATGTTACAACGATTGAATAACACCAAAAAGATTCTGATTGCCTTCATGTTACCATTGGTAATTCCATCCGGGGCATCGATCTTTTTTTGGCGGAGTATCTTCGCTGATAATGGTGCGATCAATCGTTTTCTGTTCTTGCGAGGGATGGAAACAACCCCTTGGTTGGCTACATCGTGGGCGTTTTTTGTGGTGCTACTGGTGTTCTTGTTTCGCAATATCGGTTTTAATCTAATTCTATTTATGGCGGGGTTTCAATTGATACCCGGTCAATATTATGATGTGGCAAAAGTGGAAGGGGCGAGTAGCTTTCAAACCTTCCGCTTTATTACGTGGATTTATATGATTCCCACCACTTTCTTAGTATTTATGATGTCGATTATCAATTCTTTCCGCATTTTTCGGGAGATTTATCTGCTGTTTGGTCCTTATCCCCATCAGTCCGTTTATATGCTTCAACATTTTATGAACAATCAGTTTGTGGCGGCGAATATGCAACGATTATCCACTACTGCGACCCTACTTGCGTTAGCGATTGTGGTTTTGGTGTGGGGAATATTCTCTGGACAAAGAAAACTTTCGGATGCCTTTGACCAAGGAGGTAACTGATGGTTAGGAAACGTATTTCATACAATCTGCGCATGTGTGTGGTCGTAGTTGCGGCGATGCTCAGTTTGCTACCGATTGTGTTTATTATCATGAATTCGTTAATGAGTAGCATGGAAGTATTTACGCGTTACACCAGCACTATCAATATATACAATTATTTGGGGGTAACCGATGGGAGAATGCATTATGTGGAGATGACCTTGCTACCGGATTTGATTACCCTATCTAGTTGGCGGCAGGTATTGCTGGAAAATCCTACCTATCTACGATTCTTATGGAATTCGTTGTTTCTGGTAATTCCGATTGTCCTAGGGCAATTGGTGATTTCCCCGCTGGCGGCATATGGTTTTGAACGGATGCGGTCAAGGCAGAAGGAAAAATTGTTTTTTGCCTATATCATTACCATGCTATTGCCCATGCAAGCGTTGTTGGTACCTCATTTTATTTCGGCAAATATCCTGGATATCAATGGCAATTATCTGGCCATTATCCTACCGGCGGTGTTTGCGCCCTTTGGGATATTCCTGGTGCGACAACAAATGAAGGGATTTCCCAAAGAGGTCATTGAAGCGGCAAGTGTAGATGGGGCAGCCGAGTTTCGAATCTTCTATCGAGTGGTATTGCCGAATTTGAAACCAACCATGATTGCCCTTACGGTGTTGACCTTTGCCGAAGCATGGAACATTGTGGATCAAGCGATTGTGTTCATTCGCGAAGAAAGGCAGATGCCGTTGTCGGTATATCTATCGGCGACATTTTCCGGTGATATGGGGATTATATTTGCCCTATCTACCTTATTTATGATACCGGCATTGATTGTATTTATTTATGGGCAAGATTATCTGGCGGAGGGTATCAGTCATTCGGCACCGCGGTAAGTATTCTGAGGATGCGAGGGGCAAAATGGTTGGCCAGCGAGCAGGGACTAATCTCTACGCGGTTTCGAAGTGCAGAGCTACTAAAAGTAGTAAGGTAAGGCGTTTTTGAAAGCTAAGAATAGAGGTGAAAAGATGAACAGCAGAAGAGTTGGCATCATATTGGCGTTTATATTCATTGTAGGACTTACCGTGAGTACAGTATATTCTCGAGGATTTGCGGAGCGCCAAAAGCCGTTGGTGAGTATTGTCGGGGGCGAATCGAGAATTTTGGTATGGTCAATGGAAACTCGGGGTTATGCCCAGAAAGCAAGTGAGATTTTTCAGGATAGATTTGACTGGATGATGATTGTCACGGTGATGCCCGAAGATTATCAAGACTATATGAGTGAATTCCATATGGTACAGGGTTGGCCGGTGGGAATCATTTTGGATGGAAAGGGATTTGAATGGCCGGGGACAATCGTGCAAAGGCAGGATACGGTAGCAGGCATCTATCTCACGATTGGATTTAATGCCATGAGTTCCGACCCTTTTGAAGGAGAGGGGGCGCGGGTACTATTATCCATTGAAATGGACAATATGCCTTTTATGGTACCGGAATCTGCTCTACGTCACGACCCTTTTGAAAATGTATATTATCTCTACTTTGTGACCCGGCGAGATGGTATGTGGGGTAGGGAGTTTGTGGCCCAGCGACAAAATGTAAGTCTTGGCTTTCCCAGCCGAATGGGGCAATTGGTGAATATCATGGGTGTTCTCGAGGCGGAAATGAGAAGGCCGGTTATTACATATGCGGATCAACCACTTTACGATGGGGTGGTGGTGAGATTATTTGATTAGCGGTGAAGTTACCAATAACACCTGAGTAAAGGAGGAAAAGTAGATGAGAAAAGTAATTCAGTGTTTTGGTTTTGTAATCGTCATGATGGTGGTGCTATTCTCTTTCGTAGGTTGTACCGAAGATGAAGCGGATATGCTTTATGAAGCGTTGGTTGGTGAAGGAGAATTGGCGGAGGCAAATCAGCGGTTAGATTCCGGGGAGGAAAGCCTTGCCAATGAGGGATATGATTCCACGGAAAATCCGGAAGCGAATGATCTGCCCAGAGCCGAGAGCGAGTTAACAGGTACTCTTCATATTCTCACAAATCAATTTGACACCCTTCTTCCCGCCTTAGCAAGGGAGTTTAGGAGATTACATCCGGGTGTGGAAATTAGATTTGAAGAAATGGATTTTGTCGTCGATATTTCACAGCAGGCAGCTCTGGCCACAAGGCTTTTGGCGGATCCCCGGATATAATAAATTCAGCCGGTTACAAATACCATGTACCGGGAAGGTGCTTCGAATTTATTTGGATGTTACATTTTTATGATTGCCGAGCATCCTGATATGAAATTTTCACATCCTATACATCTTGTCTCTGAGCAAGGGGAAATCTTTTTCGACGCCAGAGTCAGTCCTGCTATTTCAAGGAACAGCACTCAGCAAGAATTGGCTTGGGAATTTCTTAGATTTTGTTTGGAATTCGAATGTACAGCATTATTTGTATCAGAGAGTGGATTGGTGACACTCGCCGAAGTTTCCTACTTTCCAATCAATAGATTACTATTTGAAAATAATGTCCGAAATAGGCTTGAGGAAATGTACAATTCTTTAGTTAGACTAGATATGTTGCCAGAAACAGGTGATGAAGAAGCTGAAGAAACAAAAGCTCGTTTTATTGAGGAATCACTACAAGGATTTACGAATTTGCTCAGCAAGGTAAACACAGAAAATCGTTTTGACCTTGCGGTAATGTATTCTTTGATTTATCCCGACATTTACCTGTTCATTTCAGGGCAGCAGGACGTGGATAAGACACTGGAAAATATTCAGAATCGATTGGAATTGTATGTGGCGGAGTAAAATATTTCAGAAGGTTGTGTTGATAATGCTCACTTACACATAATGAGGAACGAGAGTATGAGGAAAAAGAAGATATGCCAGATAGGGATAATAGCGATGTTACTCCTGCTACTTATGTTGGGATGTACCTCTGATGAAGGAGATCGTATTTTTGATGAAATAGTGGGTGAGATTGGCGAACCAGATGAACTAGATAATCGAGAAGATGTAGCAGAGCAAGAGCTAACAGAAGATGCGGAACATTTAGAAATCGATGAATATTCGGTATGCCCAGATAATCTCATTGCAGGAGGAGAACGACCCGAAATGGAATCACCACTAAGTGGACATTTGACCATATTAACGAATGAATGGGATACGTTCCTCCCCATTTTAGCGGACTACTTTATGGAGATACATTCCGGGGTAATGATTGAATTTGAGCGAATGGAGCAAATTACGGATATAGCGCGACAAACAGCCCTTGCCACCAGATTGCTTGCAGAGCCGCCGGATATTTTTAATACTGCCGGTCTTGTGTTTGAGAAATTTTCCATGGATGCATTATTTATTGATTTGAATGAATTGATTGACGGTCCGGGAGGGGTCAAGCGAGGGGATTTTTTTGATAATATTTTCCGAGGTGCGGAAATTGAAGGAAATCTATATCATCTACCGTTGGTGATTTCTACGGAAACCACCTTACTGAACAAACATTACTTTGAGTCTATCGGCGTGCCAATTGCAGATAAGCGAATGATGACATTTGACCAATATCTTGATTTTTATCTTCAAGTAGTGGAACTTTATCCGGAAGATGATATATATGTTGGCGCACGATTTAGTGTTATGGATATTTTTCTAATTGAACAGGTTTATGATGTAGATAATGGAACCGTGCAGGTGGATACACCAGAAATGAAAGCGCGTCTGGAATTAGCAAATTCCATTCCGACGGGTCCGCTTGTGGAATTTAGGCCAGATGGATTTGATAAAATGATTAGTGGAGTATTTGGTCCGGGATCGGCGGTTGATTCAAGTTTTCTTTTTCCCACCACTAATTTTATGTACCACTGGGCGGTAGATTTATTTGCACCATACGTTTTCTTTATACAAGATCACCCTCACATGCGTTTCTCACACCCTGTTCACATAGCAACAGAAACTGGAGAAATTAGATTTGTTTCACAAATTGCTCCAGCGATAACAAGTGGTAGTTCCAATCAAGAATTAGCCTGGGAGTTTCTAAGATTTTGTATGGAATTCTCGGATAGTCTTTATTTAGGTGTAAGAGAAAATATACAGAGATTCTATGGTCTTTCTGCTTCGCTTCCGGTAAATAGGCTTATGTTTGAAGATCAGCTTCGGATTGTGTTAGATGAAAGCTATAGAATAATGGTAGATCATAATATGATTGATGATACAAGTGATTCAGAACGAAATGCGCAAGTGGAATATGCAATCTACAGATTTAGAGAATTAGTGGAGATGCTGAATTCAGAAAATAGAGCCTGTGAGGTAGTTTTACGTTCTCTAATTTATCCGGATATTTATCTTTTTGTAACCGAGCAACAGGATGTGGATCGGACGTTAGAAAATATTCAGAATCGGTTGGAGATTTATGTGGCAGAGTAGATACTAAGCCATTTGAAAATATTAATGGATATTTTCATTCTGATAAGTTATAATTAAACCCAAAGATGCGTATCACATAGCATGTGCAGTATATGCTAATTGTGATATTTTCTTCACGACTGACAAGAAAATTTTGTAAACATTAATCCCAAAGATTAATGTACTAAATCCTATTGATTATATCAGGACTGAAGAGGTGATATTATGAGAAAAAACGTATTTTTGAAATCAACAGTGCGACAATTGGTTCGCACTATTCTGTTGGCAGTTCTTATTGGCATCGCGTCCTTTTTCTTTGTATCCCGAGTAGTGGAGTATCAAATCGTAACATCTGAAACCGAACGAATCGGCGGACATTATCGCTCGATTGGTTTTTTTGCGCCGATTGAACCAACTGATGAAACAGATCTTACGGAAGTGGTAGAGATTATATCCGAGAGTCCGTATTTCGCTTTTGGTGATCACAATAGGTATGTTTTTTCTTCGTTAAATCATATGAAAAATGCTGATCTTGAAAGATCAGATGGTTATTTTTTTGATTTAGATGGTACTCTTATAAATATTCGTAATTGGACCGGTGTTTTTGATATAGACGCATTCTTTTACGGAAGATTGCTTGACAAAAGAGGATCCTCTTTTACAGAAGTGCCGTTCTATACTTTACAGGTATATATTGATTACGTGGTGGACGGGTATCCCGAGCATATAGGGGTTGGGTACGAAGTTGACATTCATTGGGTTGTTCAAGAGGGAGTAGAAGATTTATTTGAACAGATGGAAGTTGGCAACCGTTATTTTTTTAGCACCTCTCGTTCTCCGATGGCAACTTCTCGAGTTATGACGCCGGAAAGCGGCTGGCATTATTTGAAAATGCTCAATCAGGAAGCGTCGCTGGGTGCATATCCCGTTGGAGAAACAGAGACGATAGATTTTGCGAATCATCCACTGCTTTCACATGTCCCGGCGGATTTGGAACTATTGCGGGTGAACACCGGCTCAATGCGGGTTATAACTAGTACAGATCTAAGTGCTATGCCCCAGACGCAAGAGACAGCTGATGAATGGTTTTTGCTTGAGGGACGGTGGTTAAACTATGAAGATTATACATCGGAAAATCCCGTGATTGTGGTGCACTGGCTTTTTGCAACCATTCGTGAACTCTCGGTAGGAGATAACTTAACCTTAACATTCCGCGATGTGGAGATGTACAGAAGAGGTGCAGAGACTCATGAAACCACCGGATACTCATTGATTTCACCGGAGGATATAACGTGGCATGAACAGGAAACGTATGAAGCTGCCTTTGAAATCGTTGGCCTATTTGGGCACAGCCGCAGAGATCCGGCACGATCTTTTATGACGAAAGATTTATTTGTGCCAAATTCTATGGTTTCGCCAATCTTTGGCACGACCGACTACATTTCTCACCTTGATTATAGTTTTGTGCTTACCTCCACCAGGCTTCAAGATTTGTTTGTACAAAGATATGGAGATACCGTTGCGGAATTGGGATTTCAGATGCATTTCATCGAGCATGGAGGTGAACGGTTTTGGCAGTCGGCTTATCCGATTTTGCGTTCCCTTTCTTTCAATATGTTTTTATTTATTGGGGTTTTCATCGGGATAGTTGGGATAATTACTCTTTTGTACATCTTGATGAAAAGGCGAGATTTTGCGATTTTGCGAACATTAGGGTGTCCTTCCAAGAAAGTGGTATGTTTTCTTTGCGTACCGGTTTTTCTAGTATGGTTACCTTTTGTTTTACTGGGTAGCGCTATCGGTTGGCTTTCTGCTCACAATGCTGCAGAAGCTACCATGACCGCCCTAATGTATGAATACGAGCAGGGGGAGGCTGGTATTGAGCTTTTGTTGGAAGGAACAGATGGACAAGAGCAAGAAGGATACATAGCGGAGTATGAGGAGACTGATCGATATTACAATGGAGAAGATGAGGAAATCGAAAGAGAGAACGAAGTGAAGGCAACCCCATCTCTTTCATTTGAATGGTTTGTTGGTCTGTCAACATTGGCATTTGTCGCACCCTTGTTAGGTGTACTGATAGGGGTGATTCCTTTAAGCCGCCGACCAGTGTTGGAAATTCTGCAAGGTGGTGCCGGAAAAAAGAAAGCAAAAAGAGAGAAAGTAAGGGAAGGTAAGGCATCAATTGCCGATACTCCCGCTGAGCCGGCAAAATTGCAGGAACGAAAATTAGGCTCAATCGCTCATCTTCTAACCACTTTAGATAAAAAGCAGAGTAACAAAGGAAAGGCAATTCGCTTGCATACCAAACGGCGGATAACTCGTGCTCCATTGAAAACTTTCTTTGTAATTGGGATTGCATTTCTCTTTCTTTTCGCCATTGGTTGGTTGCAAAATGCAATTGAACAGGGGAATGAGGAAATAAACAGATTATATGATACGACGATTGTAAGGGGAGGGATAAGACCACTATTTCCCGGTGATTTTGATCCTGCTTTTCCGATGAATCAAATAATCAGACCACGAACAGTAGACAGCTTGATAGAGAGTGGGTTTACCCAAAGCCTTTATCTGGAAGCCGGTTTTGAGTTAAGCTTTCTTGTTCTACCGGCGGAAGATGGTAGTTTCCCCGATAATATTTGGGAAGAGCAAGAGTTTACCAATCAAAACCGTCATCGTCTTTTCGCCATTGATGATATTGAAACATTTTTAGAGGTACATTATGATCCTACGGATATCTTTGGTGAGCCGCTGGAGCCTATCTTTTCAATGGTAGACCCGATGGATCCTGATACTTGGGTCAGGGTACAAGGAGAAACTGTTGCTATTACCTTCGCCGAAGGATTTGATAAGAGGACTTTTTCAAGGGATAGGATATATGATTTTGATACCACTGTTCCCATCATCCTTCGTTATTGCGTAGCCGAGGAACATGGATTAGAGCTTGGGGATGTGGCATTTCTCTCCCACAACTTTAGGAATATTGACCCATGGGTTATGCAAGTTCATGTGGTGGGGATATATATCGGGCGGATGCATCGGCAATTGGCGCACAATGCCAGTTTAGTACCTCTTTCAGCATTAGAGCCGATTCGAGAAGTGCTGGCAGGAAGTGAATATGGTGGTGTAATTACCGGATATATTACAGTTCAATTCGAATTAGATCCGGCAAGAAATCGAGAAATTGAGTCCTTTAGAGAAATTCTCGAGGAGATTGTCGCTCGTCGCGGTGCCGGAGCGGTGCTTCTTACCTATGATTTGTTTGACGGAGAATTGGAATTCGTAGTCCGTCAGATGGAAGAGAATTTACACTTGCTTCAGCTACTATACCCGGTAACGATTATAGTGGCTTTGTTGATCGCCGCCGGATTGTCTTTGTTGCTAGTTCTGCAAAATGCGAAAAACATAGCTGTTATGCGCGTATTAGGTATGTCGAAGAGAAAGACAGCACAGCAGTTCATAGCGGAGCCGGGAGTAGTTACGCTCGTTGGGTTGATCTTAGGATTGTTTATTTTTGCTTTACTGGGAGGCGGAGCAGGATTCGATATTCGGTTGATATTATTTGCTATCGGATATATATTGATGTCTTTATTAGGATCATTACTAGGAGCTATTGTGGTGAGCAATAAATCACCATTGGAATTACTACAGGTGAAGGAATAAACAAGGCAGATCCCCTGTCTACGTTAACGTTTGGAGGCGGGGCACTTGCTTTGATGGTAAGATTACTGCAAGACAACTTCTTCTCCCCGTTCATCCACTTCAGTGATTGAAGTTACTATCACTCTAAGTGTTCGACGGTTGTCCTCTTCGCATTGCGTAAGCACCCCAATGACCTCTACCCAAGCATCATCGGGAAATGGTTCGATATCTCCTAAATCTACCTCAAATCCGACTATTCCATCGTATCCACAGCACCCAAGGGTATGGCGATGCACCATATGAAAAAGCCCCGTTGCCGGCCAATAGAAGGAGCGAAACATTCCTTCGTATTGAACAGTTCGTCCAATATAATCATCGGAATTCCGTCGGATATGGTTTACTTGTGTAAGAAAAAAACGTCCCTCAATCTCAACCACTTCTTCTCTGTCAGCACAGCCGACCGAAAGTAGAACTAGTATGACTGTAAGCAAAAGCATCAATAGCTTCCTCATCTGCGTCCTCCTTGTCTCACCAGCGCCACACCGCTAAATATGATAAATATGGCAAGGTTTACAGCGATTACACTGGCGCCCGGAGGAAGGCGGTGGGTGTAGGAAATCACCATTCCGACAAAGAAACATACTACCGCTACCACGGCCGATGTGATGACTACCGAAAGGAAACGTTTGCACAGGCGCATGGCACTAAGGGCCGGAAAGACAGTGAGACCGGTAATCAGCATGGCCCCCATCATCCGCATTCCCAAAACCACCGTCACGGCTGTAAGCAGTGCCAAGAGGCTCTTGTAAATCCCCACTTTTGTCCCGGTGGCTTTGGCGAAGGTTTCGTCATAGGTGACGGCAAAAAGCTGATTGTAGAACAACACAAAGAGCGCCAAGACCGCGATACTTAGACCTATGCTTAAATATAAGTCAGCGCGGGTCATGGCGAGAATGCTGCCGAACATTACCACACATACACTTGCCGTGAAACCGGTTGTTTGAGTGACGATAATAAAACCTACAGCCAGGCTGCTGGTAGATATCAATGCCACGGCACTGTCGCCGTTGATTTTACTACTTTCATTGAGCCGCAGGAGCAAAAATGCCGCGATCACAACGATTGGAAGGGTTAATGGAAAGTGGGCTAATTCGAGGGTCATGGCGAGCACCATAGCTACGAAACCAACATGGCTAAGACCGGTTCCAATCATCGCATAGCGTTTTAAGACAAGGTTTACGCCGAGCAGTGACGCACAAAGAGAAACCAGCAATCCAACAATAATTGCCCTAACGAAAAAGGTGAAAGAGAACATCTCTATGAGAATAGCTATCACTAGAAATCGCCTCCTTTCAAGAATCGTTGGCAAATCTCGGTTTCCAGATACTTGGCTACCGAACCAAAAAAGAGCTGCTCATTTTGCAGATGAAGAATATGACTGGCGTGTTCCACTGCCGCTCGGACATCGTGAGAAATCATGATGATGGTGATTCCTGTTTCTTGCCGAAGCTCCCCAATTGCTTGGTAAAGTTCAGCGGTTACCAAGGGGTCTAACCCACTGACCGGCTCATCTAAAAGTAAGAGTTTTTCGGTAGCACATAAGGCGCGCGCAAGCAGTACTCGCTGCTGTTGCCCACCGGATAATTCACGAAAACTCTTTTTCTTCAAAGGTAAAATGCCGAGTTTGTCCATGTTTTCAGACGCTATCAGGCGATCCTTGCGGGTGTAAAAAGGCAACCCGCCCCGACTGCCAAGTCGTCCGGAGAGAACAATTTCAAAACTACTGGCCGGGAAATCTTTTTGTGCCGATGTCTGTTGTGGCAGATAGCCGATTTCTGTTTGTTTCAGGTTGTCGCTCATTTGAATGACTCCGGATTTTGGGCGGATGAGACCAAGGAGTCCTTTCATCAAGGTGCTCTTGCCGGAGCCATTTTCGCCAACAATACAAAGATAGTTGCCTCGGTTGACCTCAAAGGACAAACCCTCTACAACTACTTTACCCTCGTATGCAAACGTTGCGTCCTTACAGATAATCATCGCCATCAGTTCAAAGCCTCCCTCAGATGTTCTAGATTTCGCCGCATAAGATCAAGATAGGTTACGCCGGCGTTAAAGTCTGCCGGGCTCAGATTGTGGGCAGAATGTAGCTCCAGAATCGTAGCGCCTGTCTCCTCAGCGATTGTATTGGCAATCAGTTGGTTGGAAAACTCAATGGTAAATATGACGGGAATATTTTCTTGTCGCACCAATTCGATGAGCGCGGCGATGGTCGCCGGGCTTGCTTGGGTCTCCGTACCACAACCGATAAATGCAGCATAGTAATGTAGACCATAGGTGTGTGCCAAATAGCGAAACGGATTG
>JGI20163J15578_10001087_pt1 | contig 11197 bp, 12 predicted proteins | sample TergutCu122P1_FD_15578 | JGI IMG/M metagenome (IMG submission 15578)
TAATGTCTAATGTACGCTCATAATCTTTGATTTGTTCTTTGATTCTTGCACTCATCTTTTCTAAATTGATGATCATCTTTACAACCTCTTTTCTCAAGGTAGCGGTGCCAAACCTCTCTGCCTTGACTTTTAATAACATCCCACTTCTAGGTCTCTTTAGGACTTTTCCAACGACTCTCGCAATTGGTTTAACTGTAATTTAATGGTATCATCATAAACTTTACTTTGTATCTTCACGCGATAACCCCCGATAAGAGAAGGGTCTACAAAAGAGATAAACCTTACCTCTTTCCCTAATTTGGTAGCAAAAGTTCGGATTAGCCGTTGTAGCTGCTCTTGGTCTAAAGGAACTGCACTATAAACCTCTCCCTCTACGATTCCAAGGTAATCCTCTAAATATTGTCTCACGCCTTGATGATAAAGAAATTCTATCTCTTCTAGTAAATCAAGAGCGTCTTCTCGGATTAATCTCACCACAAAATCAATGAGTAGGGAACTCATTTGATCGGCAACCATCTCCTGAATGAACCTTTTTTTTTCACTCACTCCCATTTTAGGATTCTTTAAAATGGTAACAATTTTAGATTCACCTTCTAGAAGCATGGTAAAATTCTTCAACTCTTGCCGTATTTCTTCCACTTTACTGTCTTCGTAAGCAAGAGCAAATAAATCCAAGGCATAACTTTCACTATTATTCTTAGACATGTTTCTCACCTACATTTGCAATAAAGTCATCAAAAAGTCGCTTGTGATCCTCTCCATCAAGCTCTTTTTTAATCAATCGCTCTGTGGAACTTACCGCAATCTCTATAATGTCTTCTTTTATCCTGCTCTGAGCACTGCGTACATCTTGTTGAATGGCTTCATCTGCTCTAAGCAACTTCTCACTAGCTTCCTTGCGAGCCTCTAAGATAATATTCTCATAGACTTTCTTGCCCTCTTCTCTTGAGCTCTCTATAATCTGATAAGCTTCATCTGTTGCCTTGCTTAGATGTTCCTCATATTGACGCTTTAGCTCCAAAGATTCTTCTTTTGCAACTTCAGCATCCGTAAGCCTAGAGGAAATTATCTCTTGACGTTTTTCTATAAATCTCTTTGTCGGAGCCCAGCCAAAGCGCTTAAATACCAACAGCAAAATCACAAGGGATACCAGCTGAATAATTACGTTTTCTAAACTAGGGACTATATATATATCTAACAACTTCCATTGCCTCCCTTTCTCTTTTTTGTTCGTGAACGAACACTTCCTGTCTTAGGCTGACGAGAAACTCATCCCTTGGATTCTCTTCTCCAAGCCTAAGAGGGACTTGAGGACGATTTTACAATAAGCCGATCAATGGATTGGCAAATAGTATGATTAAAGAAATAATCATTCCATAAATCCCTGATGTTTCTGACATAGCCTGTCCAACAATCATCGTGACCATAATATCCCCTCTTGCTTCTGGTTGGCGACCTACTGCTGCTGCGGCCGCTCCTGCTGCGTGCCCTTGTCCTAACCCTGCACCAAAAGCTGGCATAATGGCAATTGCTGCTGCAATTACAGACATTCCTAGAACAAATCCTTCATTGGTAATTTGTGACATTTCATTTCCTCCTTGATGATAATCTTTATCTTTGTTACATGAGTTACTTTTGCTATATGATTTATTCTTGTTACATGAGTTACTCTTGCTACATGAGTTGCTCTTGTTGCATGGGTTGCTCTTGTTACATGAGTTGCTCTTGTTACATCGGTTACACTTGTTGCATTGATTACTTTCTTACTGTCGCTCCTTGTAGCCAAATCATGGTTAACACACTGAAGATTACCGTTTGCATCACCCCTGCAAAAATATTAAAAACAAAACTCAAGGCTGGCATAACGGCAATGGATAACCAACTTAACATATAAACGGCAATTGCAATCATAATTGAACCACTTAATATATTCCCAAACAAACGGAAAGACAAAGAGATAATCTTAGCCGTTTCTCCAATAATATTCAGCAAAAACAACGCTGGAACATTTCCAAAAACAGTATCTTTCAAATAACCCCAGAATCCTTTTGCTCGAATCCCTGAACCCGCAATATAGGTCAAGGTGAGCAGAGCTAAGGGTAGGGTTACATTGTAGTTGCTGGTTGGAGTGGTTAACCCGGTTAATCCAAGAAGATTCACAGAAGGTAAATAGAAAATCAAAAACCCTATAAAGGGAGCAAATTTACCCGTCTTATCTCCAATCATGCCATTGGCTATCTTTTCAATTCCTGATACTGCAAATTCCATGAAAAACACCAAACCTTTGGAAGGTTTCGATGGATCAGCTTTGTTCATCTTGATTCCACAGATAATAAAAAATACACACAAACACACCACCACCAACAATGAGTTGATGATCGCAGGCTGTATGACCATATTCTCTCCGATATGCAGGTATAAATCCATCCCTTTTCTCCTAAATTCTCTGCTTTCCCTATGATAACCAAATGTTGATATTTGGCCTAAGATTAACTCTATCTATAAAACCATCTGTATCTGTTTCATGATATACCTGTCTTGTTAGACGTAACATACTTTCTCTCATTATATCAGATTTGCGTCGCTTTTTTTGCACTATTCTAAGTACAATAGAGTATTTCACTACTATAAATACACTTCTATATCATCTTCTGTATCTTCGATTTCTTCTGTATCATCTACAGCTTTTGCATCATCTGCTGTTTCTGTATCTCCTGCTACTTTTGTATCTTCTACTACTTCTGTATCACTTGTCGCTAATTCATCCACTCTTTTTGCATCATCTATCTCTTTGACACTCTCTTCCTCTCCACCATAAACCCCATCTACACTGGCTCTTTTCTTTAAATCTGTGCTTCCTTTTTTGTCTAGCCCTGCGGTGAAAAATCCATCTGACTTAAAAGCAATGTTCACCATACAGGCCCCTAGAAAGGACGCCAACAATGCTGGTGTTCCTATCCTCCAAGCAATAAGAAATACTATTCCATAGAGTAGGTAACGAAGCATAATGTTAGGAGTCATGGAGGCTTTTTTTCCCGCCTCAGCTTTTTCTAAAAAATTCTTCGACCCAATGACAATGATTCTAAAGTTGATCAGGTTAATCCCTACTCCCATCCAAAAACCAACGAACACGATGAGGGTTGGCCAATTAAAAAGCAAGGTAACGACCATGAGAAGCCCTGTGATTACAAGAGAGAGAATGAATACTCTTTTGGGCACTTCTCTAACGGGATTGCTACGTAACTGACTCATCTACCTTACTCCTTTTCAACGTTTAACCACATTCATCATAAAACTTCACTGTCTTTTCCAGTACTCTAACCTGATGTGTCAATTCATCAACTTTTTAACCATTAAAAATACTGCCCGAAAACCACTTGCAACCCCCAATAACGTTAGAACAATCATAAAAACATGACCTGTTCCCAGCCATCTATCCAGGTACATTCCTCCAATTAGACCGATGGCTACACTTGCAAACATCACTAGGCCAATCTGACCCACAAGGGAAAAAGCTGTCAAGGCGCTACGAAGCGCTGAAAAGGGTTCTTCTGGTTCTCTATCTGGCTTAGAATTCTCCGGCTTAGATTTTTCTATCTTTAATCTTTCTTTCGATACACTTTCCAAAGAGGCTGGTATTTCTTCTAAATCCCCAGGCTCTAGGGGTTTGGGATCAAATTCGTCAAAATCAAATTTTCTAACCTCGTCGCCCTCTATATCCCATGATTTTAGTTCTTTTTCAATACTCATTTCAACCTCAAATCTAAAAAAACCAAATCATTTTCCAAAATAGTACCTTTTCCTCTTTCGAAAAGACAATACTTCGAACTAAATGATTCGACCACAAGCATTAACCACTATTTCTTAATGTTTAAAGCACACCTTCTTAAGCTTTTGATTTACCAGATGCACCTCCATCATATATAGCATAAAAGCTGATTAATGTCAACTTTTTTTAGGGATTTGACATGGAATTTTCTTGGTATTTTTTTAACATTTCTTTACTTTCATTCACTCTACTTGGCGCCTTTATTTTTCCTTGTGAGAAAAGTAACTGGATTCTTTTTCTAAATCAAAAAAAGAGTTCTGCCTCAACGCTTCATAAAGCACTACTGCTACTGAGTTGCAAAGGTTCAAAGAACGAGAGGATTCCACCATAGGAATGCGTACACACCTCTCCCTATTTTCTTTTAGAATCTCATCAGGAATGCCTGCACTTTCTTTTCCGAACATGATAAAACAACCAGGCTCATAATACACCTGTGCGTAAGATTTTTCCCCTTTGGTTTCTGCCATGTATATTTTGGCACCAGGATTACGTTTCAAAAAATCCTCATAATCCATATAAGTCGTCACGTCTAGTTCTGACCAATAATCCATTCCTGCCTTCTTTAGAGCTTTTTCGTTAATCTTAAATCCTAAAGGCTCAATGAGATGAAGGCGCGTTCCTGTAACCATACAGGTTCGTCCGATATTCCCTGTATTTCCAGGTATTTCTGGTTCTAATAGCACTATATTTATCATTTTTGCCTTCTCGTTTATATTTGAGTAATGATGTCGGTATCAAAAGACCTTTTGTCCCTCTTATTAAGTCATCCTTCTAAGGTGATTGTTTCTTTGAATTAACTCTTTTAAAATATGGATTTCCTCTTCTGTAAATGGCTGTTCCACATGATTATGCATTTGATTGGAAGAACTATTTTGCCCTTGTCCCATATTCCCATTTGCTATGATCCCTTTTAACATTGCGATTTCATCTTCGTACACTTTTAGCTCACTCTTTAGATACGCATCATACATGGTTACAATCTGCTGAACATTAAAATAAACATCAACCGGATCCAGCCCTCCAAAACCTGTTTTTTTAATGTTCATTTTGTTAATGTAATCGATGATGTCTTGCTTGGTTACCTTTTGATGGATTTCTTCTTTATTTTTTTTAAACATACTTCAATCCTCCTCTTGCTTTCTCTCGTCCCTTAAGTTCTAGTAACGCTTAACCTTATGCCTTTTCGTTAGATGTTTTAGGCTTGCAGTATTCGAACCTATACGCTTCAGTTCGGATATTGCGTGTCATGCTAAGTGTCAAGGATGTTTTACCCTTGTATCATTAGGTTGCTTTAGGTCTTGGCAAATGGCGAATATAATCCCCTCTTTTAATTAATCTTGCCTTGTTTTTTGTGGTCTTTCCTATCACTTCTGACACCACTCTCTTCTTCCTCAACTCTAACATAACTTTCTCCCATTGGGAAGTAATCATCAAATAACTTCCTCTAGATGACAGCTGATAAGGGTTCAATCTAACGAACTGGCATATTTCTATCGTCTCTTGACGAATTGGAATCCTAGAGAACTCCACTTCAACTCCCACTTCCCAACTTTCACATAGATTCCATAACCCTGACCAAAGGCTATCACAAGAGCAGCTCTCTCCTAAAGAAATCACTATACTTTCCTTGTCGCTCCCTTTTTGTAGAGCATCTTCTTTCATCGGGAGCATTGCCTCTCTAATGGCTAAATTCTGCCCCTCAAAGGCCAAGGTGGAATCGATTAAATATTTTTCACACTTTTTTATCTGATTCATGAAATGCTTGGAAAAATATTGCCCTAGTTCTTCCTCTTTTTCCTTCGCTATTTTCAGTGAGCCTCCTAACCCAACATATCCTGCTAGTACAATTTCTTTATCCAATGACGCTATCCCTGCTTTCTAAGCCTTTAAAGCCTTTTCTCAAACCTTACTTCTATCCTTCTGATGATTCGCCCGACAATTGGAATTTATCAAGCCGATAAGACGGATTATTACTCAATATCCACCCACGTACCCACTTGAGTATCCTTCATAACCTCCAGAATATCCTCCTGTATACCCCCCTGTCTCTTCAACGGGTTGCCAGCCAAATAAAATTTGATTGATTGTATTCCTAATGGTATCATAGTCTTGACTAGAGATTGCCCCTAACATTAGAGCGGTGTTGTCTGGATTATAAGAACCCGTTCCCACGCTCATGATTCTTGGAGATTCTTGATAGTAGCTAAAGTTTACCCTTATTCGTTCCACCTCAACATCGTCAATGAAGATGACTTTCGTCAAATAAGCCGAAATCAATGCCCTTGCCTCACTCATTATCCACATGGATCCAATTCCATATTCACTGGCCACAAATTGAATCCCCTGAGGAATTTCACCATAAGTAGCCTCGCTGACAAACTCAATCCTTCGATTGGCTGGCCGAGTTTCTTCTCCAAAAATATTAAAGGTTATGGTCTGACCTGGAACAATCACCGCCTCGATGTAAATAGGAGTACTCATATTATTTCTCCAACGGAAATCCAGTAAGCCTTCTGCTATGGCCGCATCTCTGGAATAAGAAACATAAGCCACAGGCATAGAGTGAGCATTTCGTTGAAGAATCTCTATCTCTGCGTAAAGTAAAGCGTTATAAAGGGTGCTTGCCACCTGGCAGATTCCACCTCCAATGGCTTCAACAATCAGGTTCCCCATGAACATGGAGCCATAGGCATAACCGTTTTCTTCTGTGTATGGTCTCATTAGCTCACAAGCGGATAGCTCTTCCCCTGGTGCCATTAGAAGGTGGTTGATTCGACTCGCTCCATTTTCTACATTTTGAGCACGACTTGGATTGTTGTCCGCAAAGGATGTGGTAAATGTTCCCAGCAAATCCGTAATCCCCTCTAATTGGCTGGCCTTTACCTCTGCTTCCACTTGAAGCACTGTTAAATCCACTGTGAATCTTGCTCTGTCTCCGTGGTGATTAAGATTGTTTAAAATCACTTCATAAGCCTCTTCAATATCAAAGATTTCTCCACTTTGATCCAAAACTACGCCCACACCGTGAGGGCCACTTTCTATTCTGGCATTCACAGGAGCATCCAAACGCTCCTTCATGAAGGGCTCTAAAAAGACCGTTAAATCCTCTAAAGATATCTTATAGTTTAATGGCAAGTCTACGTCCAATCGCTCTCTATTGGCACTTCGTTGCAACCTTGCTCTTCTTACCAAAGAACCTTCTCGTCCATATTCAAGAGCCTGAAGGACTACTTCATCCAAATTCTCAAAAGCCAAGCCAATCTCTCTAAAGCTCCCTGAAAAGCTCTCTCTTTCTTCAATGGTGAAAATAATGTGATTCTCTCGGTAAATCATAAGTCTGGATCTTAACTCTTCAGTAGCTTGGCTACGAGTCATTCCTGATACATCTACTCCATCAATGGAAATTCCTACCAAAATTGTGCCGTCATCATATCGCTCCACAAAATCACTCATGATTGAGCGCCCCCACAGAGTTCCCACTAAGCCTAGCAAGACGACTAAACATACTGTAACCATCGTTGGATTTGGCTTTACTTTCTTTATGTCTATTTTGCTTATGAGAAGTAACGCCAAATGTATAACAAGAGATAGGATGAACAAGACTCCCTTTAGCAACCTTTTCATCACCTTAACAGCAGATTGAAATCTAGCCTTTTCAGGATTTTTTCCCTTTGTATAAGGTTTTGAGGATTCTCTTTTCTTTACGTTGGTCTCTGTTTTTCGCTTTTCTTTTCTTGCTTCTACCGTTTGTTTTTCTTTTTGTTTTTCTGGATTTTTATCCTTGGATTTTTTTTGAGACTCTTCTGCCTTTACATGAGCTTCTATGTTTTGCTTCTCTTTTTGTTCTTCTAAGTTTCTACCCTTGGATTTACTTTTAGGTTCTTCTGGTTTTACAGGGGCTTCTTCTCTTTGTTTTTCTCTCTGCTTTTCTAGATTTCTACCCTTGGATTTACTTTTAGGCTCTTCTGGTTTTACATGGGCTTCTTCTCTTTGTTTTTCTCTCTGCTTTTCTAGGTTTCTATCCTTGGATTTACTTTTAGGCTCTTCTGCCTTTACAGGGGCTTCTTCTCTTTGTTTTTCTCTTTGTTTTTCTAGGTTTCTACCCTTGGATTTACTTTTAGGCTCTTCTGCCTTTACAGGGGCTTCTTCTCTTTGTTTTTCTCTCTGCTTTTCTAGGTTTCTACCCTTGGATTTACTTTTAGGCCCTTCTGCCTTTACAGGGGCTTCTTCTCTTTGTTTTTCTCTCTGCTTTTCTAGGTTTCTATCCTTGGATTTACTTTTAGACTCTTCTGCCTTTACAGGGTCTTCTTTCTGCTTTTCTTTCTGCTTTTCTGTGCTTTTATTTTTGGATTTGTTTTTTGGCTCTTGTACTTTTACAGGGGCTTCTTTTTGTTCTTCTGATTTTTTCCCTTTGGATTTGCCTTTAATCTTTTTCTTCTTTTCGTCAACTTCTACTTCTTGTACTTTATTGTGAGTTTTAAGCTTTTGACGTTTTGTATTTATTTTAGGCTCTAATTTTTCCGCGTAAAGCTCAGGCTCAGGTTGAATCTCTTTCAACTTTGACCCTTGTTGCTCCTTGGTGGACTCTTTTTGTTTTCTTCGTCTTGTTTTTGCGCTTTCTCTCACGTTTTCCTACTTTCTAGGCTACCTTTTCTACTCTTTAGATTGCATCAAATAACGCCATCTTGTGTTACTGATACGTTCTTAAATATAACAATTTTATTTCTTCTTTTTTAAAGGAAACTCCTTGCAGTATTTTGTTAGAGGACATTCCTTACATTTGGGATTTCTAGCGGTACATATACTCCGACCAAAGGCAATAATCTGAATATTGAACAATATCCAATGCTCCTTTGGAAGCTCTTTCATCAAATCTTGCTCTATCTTTTCTGGAGAACTCTCTTTGGTAAATTTCAAGCGATTAGAAATTCGTTTTACATGAGTATCCACCACCACACTTGGCTCTCCAAAAATATTCCCTCGAATCACATTAGCAGTTTTGCGACCTACTCCAGCCAAAGCAGTAAGGGCTTCAATGTCACTGGGTATTTCTCCCTGATATTTTTCGTCTATCTCTTTCATACATGCAATGATATTTTTAGCTTTTGTATGATAAAACCCTGTAGATTTAATGTCTTGCTCTAGCTCCTTTACATCTGCCTTCGCAAAGTCTTTAACCGATTGATATTTTTCAAAGAGATCTTTTGTCACAATATTCACTCTTGCATCTGTACACTGAGCACTAAGAATCGTCGCAATTAGAAGTTGCCATGGTGTTTCATGATCCAGATAACAAACATACTCTGTACCATAGTGCTCATTTAATATTTCAAGTATTTCTCCTGTACGTTTTTTCATAAGCGTTTCTCATCTCTCACAAATCATTTCTCTCTTTCTAAAGTCCCTTGAAGTTTGACCTTTCTTAGACTGACTGTATATAAACCTGTATTTATCTTAAAGCCTCCTTGATAATATGAATCTTCCCTTGTTGCTTCCAAGTGTTTTTGTTAAGGTAATCAAACAAGTACACTTCCCCGTTGATTCGCTCCAGATGTGTCATCTTTTTTATTTTTCTTTTGTCAAAGGTTTCATATCCTTTTAGGTATCTAAACTCCATTGATTCCCTTTTATAAAAAGCTTCCTTTTCTTCTTTTGTCAGTTGCTCGTCTCCTGCAAAAACTGGTCTTTTCTTTGGGTTTTCTCTTAGATAAAAATCCAAAATCAATCGTTGCCGAAACTCCTCTACCTTTAAATGAACGTCTTCATTGTTTCCTGAAAATGCACTTGATTTCACAAATTCTAAGATGATTTCATATCGCCTTTCCCTAGAGTGACTATGGGTTGCATCGCCTTTTGTATCATAGAAGTCTCCCAAAGATTCATACAAACAAAAAGGTGAAGAAAAATGCTTCTCTAACCAATCGATAGAATAACGGAACTGACCACTATTATAGTAGACTTCTACCATTTCTTCAATTGTCTTAATTCTTAAAATTTCATTAAAATCAAGCCATTTCGTGGCTAGCACCTCATAAGGAGGGTGTTCTTGCACCACTAAACCGTAGGTTTCTTTATTGTTATCCATAAGAGAACCTTTAAGTAATTTCAGAAACCCTAACTGCAAATGTTCTGCCTTTAGTTGGTACGTCTGATCAAAGGATTCAACAAAACTATTTCTATCTTCTTTTGGCAATCCCGCAATCAAATCTAAGTGTAGATGAATGTTCTGAGACTCTTTGAGTCTACTCACTGCTCTTTTTACCAAAGAGAAATCCATCACTCTGTTTATCTCCTTTAAGGTCACAGGGTTGGTGCTTTGTACTCCGATTTCAAATTGGACCAAACCTTGGCGAAATGTGCCAAGTAATTCAAAGTCCTCCTCTCCCAATAAATCTCCTGCTATTTCAAAATGGAAATTTGTCTTTCCATTGTCATGGTCTTGGATGAACTTCCAAATCTCCCTTGCTCTTCTACCATCACAGTTAAAGGTTCTGTCCACAAACTTCACCTGAGCCACATGATTATTGATAAGAACCTTTAAGTCTTCCTTCACCCTATCCAAAGTTTTGAATCGTACTTTACTTTCTGCAGAAGACAAACAATAACTACAAGAATAAGGACAACCTCGACTGCTTTCATAATATAGGATTCGATTTTCTAGACTTGATAAGTCCTTATAGGGAAAAGGCAGGGAATCTAGTTCGATATGGTTAACCCTTGGGGTCTCTTTAATTTCTCCTTTTTCATCTCTATAAACGATTCCCAAAATATCTTCCATGTAATTCTCTTCGAAAGTTTTTTCATAACCTCTTTTTTGACTCTCTTTATCCGTCTCTTTATAAATCTCCTTGGGATTTTTTTGGTATGCCTGGAATTCTAAAATCTTTGCAAATGCCTCTTCTCCCTCCCCCTTAACGATTCCTGACAACTGTGGGTATTTCTTAAGTACCTCTGTTGCATGATAAGAAACCTCTGGGCCTCCTAACCATAACTTCGTCTCAGGCAATATTTTTTTCAATTCAACAATCAAACGTTCCACATAAGAAATATTCCATATATAACATGAAAATCCAATTAAATCTGGTTTTTTCTTGTAAATATCTCTTAATACTTCATGGAAATGTTGATTGATGGTATATTCTTCTATTTCCACATGCACATCAAAAGAGAACCTAGCGTACTCACGTAGATAATGTACTGCTAGGTTCGAATGAATATATTTAGCATTTAATGCACATAATAATACTCTCATCTTGACTTTCTCATTGTTTTTCTATATAATTGAGTTCCGTGCAGCCGGGGCGCTAGCGGTGTCTTGTAACCTGCAATCCGCTACAGCAGGGGTGATGTTACGCTGAGGGTGATAAT
>JGI20163J15578_10001089_pt1 | contig 11195 bp, 11 predicted proteins | sample TergutCu122P1_FD_15578 | JGI IMG/M metagenome (IMG submission 15578)
AAGCAATATCAAGTAACCAATACGACCATTGTGCTAGCGTGGTTTTTACGCCATCCGGCAAAAATGCAGCCGATTTTAGGGACGATGAATAAAAAACGTTTGGAAGAAGCAAGCAAGGCTTGTTGCATTACCTTAACTCGGCAAGAATGGTATGATATCTACATGGCGGCAGGGCATATCTTGCCGTAGTACAACGTCAGCTAAATCCATTTACTTTAAATGCAAATTTCTGCAGGCAAATGAGGGCATGCAAATGAGGGCAGGCAACTGAGGGCAGGCAAATTTTCTTGAAATATCTTTCATAATCGCTTGCTTTTTTATTTCTTTAGTGCTATACTACCTACGACAACTAAACGCGGGAACAAGAGGAGTGGACGAAAAGTTCACTCTTCTTTGTTGGAAGGTGTGCCTAGCATGGGCACACTCTGATCATCTCACAAATCTACGCACAAAGAGTGTCATAAGAGCGCTCTTTTGGAATGAGGAAAGGAAGTTTAAGTGACAAGAAGAGAACAGTATGAGCAAATGACAGAAAAGCTGATTCAGCCAATTATATCGGAATTGGGCTTTGAGTTGGTAGATGTAGAGTATGTCAAAGAAGTGGGGACGTGGTATTTACGGGCTTATATCGATAAGCCGGGAGGCATTACAGTAGATGACTGTGAAGCCGTCAGCAGAAAATTTTCCGACATTTTAGATGAAAAGGACTACATTGCCGATGCATACATTTTTGAGGTGAGTTCTCCCGGATTAGGGCGACCTTTAAAAAAGGAGAAAGATTTTCAACGGAGTTTGGGCGCAGAGGTAGAGATAAAAACCTACCGTGCCATAGATAAGCAAAAGGATTTTACCGGCATATTAAAAGCATATGACGATAAAACCATAACCATTGAATATGAAGATCAGACAGAGCAAATATTTGATAAAAGTGAGATTGCCATTGTACGCTTAGCGTTGCATTTCTAAAAACGACTAATATTAAGCGTTGAATTTAAAAAACGACTCATATTAAGGGAGGATATTATATAATGAACACAGAATTATTGGAAGCGTTGACAATTCTGGAGCAAGAGAAAAATATTAGTAGAGAAACCATGTTAAGAGCCATTGAGGAGTCATTAAAAAGTGCGTGTAAGAACCATTTTGGAGCAGATGCCAAGATTAAGGTAGTTATTGATCGGGAAACTTGTGTTTACACCGCGTATGCTGAAAAAACGGTAGTTGAAGAAGTGGAAAATCCGGCAACTGAGATTACTTTGGCGGATGCGGAGAAGATTAATTCGTTACTGCAAGTCGGCGACATTGCCCAAATCCCGGCAGACTCTAAAGAATTTGGCAGGATTGCGACCCAGAATGCAAAGAACCTAATTCTGCAAAAAATCCGCGAAGAAGAACGGGAAGTTATATACAATCAATTCTTTAAAAAGGAAAAGGATATTATTACCGGTTCGGTACAGCGTTATGTCGGCAAGAATATTACCATTAATCTAGGACGTGCCGAGGCGCTGCTGGCAGAGAACGAGCAAGTTAGAAATGAAACCTTCCGTCCCGGGGAGCGAATCAAGCTTTTCGTAGTGGAAGTAAAAAACACTCAAAGAGGTCCGAAGATTTTAGTCTCTCGTACCCATCCGGAACTGATTAAGCGATTATTTGAAGCAGAAGTCGGCGAAGTGAAAGAGGGAATCGTAGAAATAAAAAGTATTGCCAGAGAAGCAGGCTCTCGCACCAAGATGGCGGTGTGGTCCAATGATGAGAATGTAGATCCGGTAGGTGCTTGTGTCGGGATGAATGGTTCCCGAGTAAATGCGGTCGTAAATGAACTAAGGGGAGAAAAAATTGATATTATTAACTGGGATGAAAATCCGGCATTGTTAATTGAAAATGCTTTAAGCCCGGCGAAAGTAATCTCGGTTATGGCCGATCCCGATGATCGAACAGCCAGTGTTATTGTGCCGGACTATCAACTTTCTCTGGCAATTGGAAAAGAAGGGCAAAATGCTCGTTTGGCGGCCCGTTTGACCAATTATAAGATTGATATAAAGAGTGAAACCCAGGCCATTGAATCCGGTGAATTACCGGCGGATTATCTGGAGCAAATGGGCATGGTGGAATCGGATGATTATCTAAATGAGTTTGGAGATTATGAAGATTATTACGAAGACGATTATGAAGATGTCTACGATGACGAACATTACGATGAAAACTATGATGAAAACTACGATGAATACTACGAAGATGAGTATCCGGAGGATTACGTGGAAGATTACGTAGAAGATTATGCAGAAGAAATTGTAGAATCATAATATGATGATACAAGAGTCAAAAGGTCATTATTACATGCTTGCATGGAAAGGAACCTCCTTGAACACTCGCTATTGCTCGTTGATTCAAGGAGTATCACAGTGTACCCGGCACGGGTACACTATAAAGCTGACTCAATTAATGACTTTGGGTCGCCATAAACACATGCGAGGGAACAGGGGCGTAGCGACTGCGGATTCCCGTGATGAGGAAGTAGTCCGCTTAGGACGGATTTCGAATGTTTTAGGATTGTGAGAGCACAAAGTGCGGAGCAATATCGATGCGAGGTGATGATATTGAGGAACAAGAAACTTCCCATGCGAAAATGTGTGGGTTGTACCGAGATGAAACCCAAGAAGGAACTGATTCGATTGGTTCGGAAAGAGGAAGGTGAATTTGTCCTTGATCGGACCGGACGGTTAAATGGACGAGGTGCTTATCTTTGCCCCTGCCTAACTTGTTTTACGGATGCCGTAAAAAAGAAAGGTTTTGAACGTTCGTTTCAACAGAAGATTCCCGATGCGGTTTTCCAAGACTTGGAAAAGGAGATGAGTTTATTTGAGTAGGGATAAGGTGCTATCCTTAATCGGATTAGCCACAAAAGCCGGTCGAACCGTCAGTGGTGAGTTTATGACCGAGCGGGAAGTAAAAAGTGGTCGCGCTGCCCTAGCGATTGTCGCCATAGATGCTTCGGAAAACACCAAAAAAAAATTCCGAAACATGTGTGATTTTTATGAAGTGCCACTTCATTTTTATGGTAATAAAGATAGTTTGGGCCATGCCATAGGGAAAGAATTCCGAGCATCCTTAGCAGTTTTAGACGAAGGTTTTGCCAAAGGAATACAAAAGCAAATAAGTAGTGATAGTGCAGAACAAGATGTCGTCGAGCCTAAGGAAAAGGAACGACCTTAGTAGGAGGAATGATTATAATATGACGAAAATGAGAGTACATGAACTGGCCAAGGAGCTGGGTTTGGAAAGTAAAGAATTACTGGATATTTTGGCAAAGAAGGAAATTCCGGTAAAGAGTCATGCCAGTTCTTTAGAATCGGAGATTGTTGAGAAAATCCGCGAGGAAAGGAAACGGCCGGCTAAAGAAGTGAAGTCGCAAAAGTCGGCGAAAGCGCCGGATTCGATAACTGAAGCAGGAGAAGTGTCGCCGGAAACAGTTGCGGAAGTAACACCTGTAAAAAAGAAGAATATTGTACAGGTATTTCGACCGCAGAATACTCAAAGCGGCGGTTTGAAAACTCCCGGTTTGAATAATCAAAGAGGGGGTCCCCGGCCGGGTCAGGCAAGACCGGGCAGTTCGCCCGATAGTCGGCATCGGCCGATGGGACAAGGACAACCTCGCCCGGCAGGCGCTACTTCCAGAGCGCCCCGTCCAATAGGCGGTGTTCCCGGTCAAGCACGTCCGGACGGCACCGCGCCAAGGCCGCCACGTCCGGCAGGTACTCCTGGGCAAGTACGCCCGGATGGAGTTCCAGCTAGGCAACCACGTCCGGCGGTCACACCCGGTCAAACACGGGCCACTGCAGGAGACACTCCAAGACAACCACGTCCGGAGGGAGCCGTTCCGAGACAACCGCGTCCGGAGGGAACAGTTCCGAGACAACCACGTCCGGAGGGAGCAGTTCCGAGACAACCGCGTCCGGAGGGAACAGTTCCGAGACAACCGCGTCCGGAGGGAACAGTTCCGAGACAACCGCGTCCGGAGGGAGCAGTTCCGAAGCAACCGCGTCCGGAGGGAACGGTTCCGAAGCAACCGCGTCCGGAAGGAGCAGTTTCCGGACAGCCGCGTCCGGAAGGAACAGCTCCGGGGCAACCGCGTCCGGAGGGAGCAGTTCCCGGACAATCACGACCCGAAGGAACGTTGCCGCAGCAAGCACATCCGGAAGGAACGACTTCAAGTCAGCCTCGACCCGAAGGAACGACTCCAAGTCAGCCGCATCCCGAAGGAACGACTCCAAGTCAGCCGCATCCAGAAGGAACGGTTCCAAGTCAGCCACGTCCGGAAGGAACGGCTCCAAGCAAACCACGTCCCGAAGGAACGGCTCCAAGTCAGCCACATCCCGAAGGAACGGCTCCCAGACAGCCCCGTCCGGAGGGAACAGCTCCCAGACAACCACGTCCTGAGGGAACGGCTCATAGACAACCACGTCCTGAAGGAACGGCTCCCAGACAACCACGTCCGGAAGGAACGGCTCCCAGACAACAACGTCCCGAAGGAACGGCTTCCAGACAACCACGTCCCGAAGGAACGGCTTCCAGACAACCACGTCCGGAAGGTACTGCTCCGAGACAACCACGAACCGATGGTTCTGCGCCCAGACAATTACGTCCGGTCGGAAGTGCTCCCAGACAACCACGTCAAGAAGGTGGCGCATCCCGCCAAGCCCGTCCAAATACAGGGGCACCGGGACAGACACGCTATCAGGGGAATCGAGATGGCAGACCAAACCAAGGAGCAGATCGTCGGCCACGACCTACCGACAATCGTGACGGCAGACCGGCTCAAAGTGGTGACCAAAGGCGTCGCTATGAGGGTGGTCGCCCGGTTGGTGAAGGTGGTCGTCCCCGTCCGGGTGACAGAAGTGATGTCCGCCGTGATAGCCGAGAACCGGTTACTGCCTTGACAGAACAACAAAAAGCTCTGCGAGCCAAAGGCAAAGACAAGGGCAAAGATAAAGAAAAAGACTTCAAAAAGAATGAAAGTCGAAATAATGATTTTGCCGGAAAAGGTAAACAGCAGCGTCCCGGACTAAAACCGACCGGACGCCAAGGTCAAAGACCCGGTCAAAGACCCGGGCAAAGACCGGGCCAAAAGCCGACCACCAAACCACCGGCCAGACCGGAACCGAAAAAAGAAGAGCCGATCAAGCAGATTATTCTGCCGGAAGTGCTCACCATTAAAGAACTTGCCGATAAGATGAAGATAGTTCCTTCGGTAATTGTCAAAAAGCTATTTTTACAAGGCAAGACTGTTACCGTAAATCAAGAAATTGATTATGATACGGCCGAAGAAATTGCCATGGAATTTGAAGTCCTTTGTGAGAAAGAAGTGGTGATTGACGTTATTGAAGAGTTGTTAAAAGAAGATGAGGAAGACCAAAGCAAAATGGAAAAAAGACCTCCTGTTGTGTGTGTGATGGGACATGTTGACCATGGAAAAACGTCGCTCCTGGATGCGATTCGAAAAACCAATCAAACCGACCGAGAAGCCGGTGGGATTACCCAACATATTGGGGCATATATGGTTAACATCCATGATGAAAAGATTACCTTCTTAGATACCCCCGGGCATGAGGCTTTTACGGCGATGCGGATGCGGGGAGCTAATTCGACCGATGTGGCAATTCTGGTAGTAGCCGCTGACGATGGAGTGATGCCGCAAACGGTGGAAGCAATTAGTCATGCCAAAGCCGCCGGCGTTGAGATTATTGTGGCGATTAACAAGATTGATAAGCCGAGTGCCAACATTGACCGAGTAAAGCAAGAGCTTTCAGAATACGAACTGATTTCGGAAGATTGGGGTGGAAGCACTATCTTTGTTCCGGTTTCCGCCCGTACCGGAGAAGGTATCCAAGAGCTGTTAGAAATGGTGATTCTAACCTCAGAAGTGTTGGAATTAAGGGCAAATCCTGATCGAGAAGCAAGAGGTTTGGTTATCGAGGCAGAGTTAGACAAGGGGAAAGGTTCTGTGGCTACGGTCTTAGTACAAAAAGGAACCCTACGGGTCGGAGATGCCATTGCGGCCGGTTCGGCTTATGGTAAAGTGCGGGCGATGATTGACGATAAAGGAAAACGTTTGAAAGTTGCCGTACCCTCCCAACCGGTGGAGATTTTGGGTCTAAATAGCGTACCAAATGCGGGAGATGTGTTTGTAAGCTGCAAGACCGAAAAAGAAGCAAGAGCCTTTGGGGAAACCTTTATCTCGCAAAATCGAGTGAAGATGTTAGATGAAACTAAATCTAAGATGTCACTGGATGATTTGTTTAGCCAAATCAAAGAAGGCAATTTGAAAGAGTTAAATATTATTGTTAAAGGTGATGTACAAGGTTCGGTTGAAGCGCTAAAAGAAAGTTTATTGAAACTTTCTAATGAGGAAGTCATTATCAAGATTATTCACGGTGGTGTTGGGGCAATTAATGAATCAGATGTGAGTTTGGCCTCCACCTCTAATGCGATTATTATTGGCTTTAATGTTCGACCGGATGTAACCGCAAAAGAAATTGCCGATCGGGAAAAAGTAGACTTGAGATTATACCGTGTCATCTACAATGCTATCGAAGATGTCCAGGCCGCGATGAAAGGTATGTTAGATCCGGTCTTCGAGGAGAAAGTCTTAGGTCATGCCCAAGTGCGTCAAATCTTTACCGCTTCCGGCGTAGGTACCATTGCCGGTTCCTATATATTGGATGGAGTATTCGAGCGTGGTTGTATGGTGCGCTTAACCAGAGAAGGCAAATTGTTGTTTGAGGGACCGCTTGCCTCTTTGAAACGCTTTAAAGATGATGTTCGAGAAGTAAGAGCAGGATACGAATGCGGTCTTGTCTTCACAAATTTCAATGACATTCAAGAAGAAGATCAAGTAGAAGCATATAAAATGGTAGAAATGGAAAGGTAATCATGAGAAAGAATAGTATTAAAAACACAAGAGTAAACCACGAAGTACAACGTGAATTGAGTAATATTTTAAGAGGTGGTGTGAAAGATCCAAGAGTAGCACTTATGACATCAGTGGTTGGTGTAGAGGTATCTCCCGACTTAAAAACTTGCAAAGCCTACATCAGTGTATTAGGAGATGAGAAAGCGCAAAAAGACACCATTCTTGGACTGCAAAGCGGCGAAGGGTTTATCCGCCGTGAACTGGCACGAACGCTAAATATGCGTAACACGCCGGAGATTCATTTTGTGATTGACCAATCCATTGAATATGGGGTCAAGATGACAAGTAAAATCAATGAGCTAACCAAAAATTTAGAAGATGGGGAAAAGTAGAGGATGGATATTGCAAATCTATCATCCAAAGAAAAATTATTGAGTCAGCTTTATAGTGTGCCAGGCATGGGCACACTGCCCGTGTCGGGCACACTAAGATACCCCTTGAACCGGCGAGCAACTACGAGGGTTCAAGTAGATTCCTTTGATTTAGACCAATTGTTGTCTGGTGTCACTACCGTGGCGATTGGGGGGCACACCAATCCGGATGGAGATTGTGTGGGTTCTTGTATCGGTCTTTATCTTTACCTGTTGAAGAACTATCCTAAGATAGAAGTGGATGTGTATCTGGAAGAGATTCCACCTTCCTTCCATCTTCTCTCACGAACGGAAGATATTAAGCATCAAGTTAATCTTGTTGAACAATCGAATGCATCCGTTTGTTCCAAGAATATCAATAAGGGAATTATTTCATATGAAATCCTAACAGATGAGAACCGGATAGATGAGGTTAAGACAGATAGCAGACAAGTAGGTAAAATCCGGACAGATGAGAACCGGATAGATGAGATTAAGACAGATAGTAGACAAGTAGATGAAATCCGGACAGACAAACAATACGATTTGTTTATCTGTCTGGATTGCGGTGATCTGAATCGTTTAGGTTTTTCTTTGCCTTTATTTAAAAAAGCAAAAAAGACCCTTTGTATTGATCATCATATTAGTAATCAGGGATTTGCCGACATGAACTACATTGTCTCATCGGCCGGCTCCACTAGTGAATTGGTCTTTCATTTATTAGATATGAAAAGAATTCCTCTTTCTGGCGCGAATGCGTTGTACTTGGGGATTATTCATGATACCGGCGTCTTCCAATACACTTCGACTTCGGCAGATACCTTGAGAGTAGCGGCCGATTTGTTAGCTATGGGAGTGGACGGGCATCGGATTATCGATGAAACCTATTATAGTAAATCTTATATTCAAAACCGTGTATTGGGCAAGGTGTTGGTAGATAGCCAACTGATTTTAGAGAACCGAGGAGTTATCTCTATCCTCTCAAAGCAAGAACGTGAAGCCCTGCAAGCAACCATTCATGACTTGGATGGGATTGTAAGTGTCCTGCGAACTACCAAAGGGGTTGACGTGGCGATTTTTGTTTATGAGGTAGAACCTCATCAGTATAAGGTAAGTCTCCGTTCTACGGGCGCAATTGATGTGCGTCTGGTAGCAGAAGTCTTTGGTGGTGGCGGACATCAGCGCGCCGCCGGTGTTGCCATGGGAGGAAAGGTAGAGGAAATTCAGGAAAAATTGGTTCGTGAGATTTTAAAGCAAATGTAAGGTGAAACATGCGTAATGGAATAATTATCATAAACAAAGAAAAGGGATATACCTCTCATGATGTGGTAGCAAAATTGCGAGGTATCACCAAACAACGAAAAATTGGCCATACCGGTACTTTAGATCCGGATGCTACCGGGGTGTTACCGGTGTGTCTGGGAAAAGCCACAAAGGTATGCGAACTGTTGACCAATCAAGAAAAATCCTATGAAACCGTGTTGTTATTAGGGAAAGTAACAGATACTCAAGATGTAAGCGGAGCGGTACTTGCCGAAAATGAGACAAAAGGGTTATCAGAGCAACAGGTGCGTGATTGTATACGCGGATACATAGGGGTGTACGAGCAACTTCCACCAATGTACTCCGCTTTAAAAGTACAAGGAAAAAAGCTATATGAACTAGCTCGTGAAGGAAAGGTAGTAGCACGTAGAACGAGACAGGTTACGGTTTATGACATTACAAATTTAGAGATTTCCATGCCCAGAGTTCGGATGAAGGTACATTGTTCAAAAGGTACATACATTCGCACTCTTTGTCATGATATAGGGGAAGAGCTAGGATGTGGTGGTTGTATGGAAGAACTGGTGCGAACCTCTGTGGGAAGATTTCATTTGGCCGATAGTTATACTCTTACTCAGGTAGAAGACTTTATGAAGCAGGGAAGATTGGATGAGATATTGCTTCCTATTGATGAGATGTTTCCGGAATTAACGAAGGTAACTGTTCTACCGATAAGTGAACCTTTGGCATATAATGGTAATGACATTCCCCTAACCGGAATCGAGGTAACCTACCAATTAAGGGAAGGGGAACGAGTACGGCTTTACGATTCAAAAGGACGTTTTATCGGGATTTATAATTGGCGTAAGGAAGAATTTTTCCGGGTGGAAAAGTTCTTCGCGAGAGTCCACGAGGATTAACAAAGCAAGCGTGCGCCAAACTTTTATGCAACTTTGCAAGCAAAGTATTGCATCTTGAAGATGCGAGCAGCGTAGAATGGGGATTAAGATGCAGTATATAGAAGGAATAACCCAATATCACAGTAAAAAAAGAACGGCCCTAACCTTAGGGAAGTTTGATGGACTACATCGAGGTCATCAAAAATTAATTGAACGAATTAATTTCTACACGAGACAATACAAAGAAGTGAATCGTGTCCTAGTCGCCTTTGATATAGAGCGCGAGATGCTTTTAACCATAGAAGAGAGAAATGTTCGCTTACAGGGGCAGGTGGATGCAATGTTACTCTGCCCTTTTACCGAAGAAATGCGTACTAAGACAGCGGAAGCGTTTATAAAAGAAGTAATTACCGATCGGTTGCAAGCCGTATATTTAGTAGTGGGTAGCGACTTTCGTTTTGGTCATCAACGTACCGGGACACCGGAAATGCTGAAAGAATACGGAGCGTCTTGTGGATTTAAAGTAGAAATATTGGCTCCCGAAAAGGCGGGAGGGGAAGCAATTAGTAGTTCTCGCATTCGTAAAGAGTTAGAAAAAGGTGAGATGCAATCCGTTAATCGCTTGTTGGGCTATGATTACTCATTGGAGGGGATGGTGACCTATGGGCGTCAATTAGGAAGAACTCTTGGTTTTCCAACTTTAAATATCGTGCCACCGGCTTTAAAAAAGTTGCCTCCTTTTGGAGTGTATGCTTGTTTAGTAGAGATTAAGGGAGAGTGGCAGGTGGGAATCTGCAACTTGGGAATTCGTCCTACCGTCGATAAAGGGTCTATAGTATTGGCAGAGGCACATCTGCTAGATTATCACGGCGATGCTTATGAAAGTCCGGCCAAGATTTGCTTACAAGAGTTTTTGCGGCCGGAGATGACTTTTTCATCAGTCACGGAATTGAAAGAGCAGATTGACAAAGATGTGCAAAAAGTGAGGGAGTTAAAAGGTAGTTTATGAAGGTATAACTAAGTAGTAGTTCTACCGCATCGAAGTCACACAAATGGATATGGCAGACTGCGAGCGTCATCCCACGGTGTGAAGGGATAGTAAAATTGAAAATAAAGCTTAAAAAGATTTTCTTTACAAAGCTAGAAACATTTGGTATACTGAACTCCGGTAGAAAACAAAAGCCGATGTTCGGTAGGTGGAACACTCCAACCCTTACTGGATATCCGGTGCTTCACAAAAGAATAGGAGAATAGAATTATGATTTCAAAAGAAAAAAAACAAGCTGTAATTGCCGAGTATGGCAGAAGCGAAGGGGATACAGGATCTCCCGAGGTACAAATCGCCATTCTTACCACAAGAATCAATGAACTTACCGAGCATTTCAAAGCTAACCCAAAAGATCACCACTCCAGAAGAGGGTTGTTGAAGATGGTTGGACAAAGACGTGGATTGTTAGCTTACCTTAGAAAAGCTGATATTGAAAGATATCGTAGTTTGATTGAAAGACTTGGCTTACGTAAGTAAAGAGAATAAAGATTAGTCAAAAGGCTGTCACATCAAGTAATTGGTGGGATGGTCTTTTTAAATTATATTCATAGAGGCAAGGAAATTGTCCCCAAATCATCGGTGTGGCAAAACTGCTTGTTAAGGTTTTAAAAGGAGCTGCCGCATAACTAACTATTGGTAGAGTTAGAGAAGCGGCAGCTCCTGAT
>JGI20163J15578_10001090_pt1 | contig 11187 bp, 8 predicted proteins | sample TergutCu122P1_FD_15578 | JGI IMG/M metagenome (IMG submission 15578)
TTGCCGATGGCAAAATTACTTTTTTGAGTTTACTTGAGGTAAGAATCGGCTTGTGCGCCGGGGCGCACGGACAGCCGATTTCCCTCAGGCGGGCAAAGCCCGCCTTGCGAATTAAACTCGGGAAACTCTTCGTTTCCCGAACCCTTCCGCTTTAAAACCAGACTTTTTTGACAGGCTGAAAGCCCAAAGCTCACAGCGCTTTGGGCTTTAAATAATTTCAGCTTATGCATGAGAGGAGCTTTATATGCTCCAACAGCAGGCTTTTGAAGTTTTCCATAACTTAACCTCTTATATTTTGGCTTTTTTGCGTAGTTTTAAAGATATATTTCTTGCTTCGGCCATTTCCTCAAAAAAGCGGACTGCAGCGGCGGCTTTTTCTTTTATGGGCACAGATGAAATTTCTTTATTAATTCTTACCATAACTGTTCTTATATCTTCTAAATCCAAAAGATTAACAGCTAGGCAGAAAAAGCCTTTCCTGCGCCCGTCATCATAAGAGTTTAAGAGATTATTTAATATACCGAGTTTTTCATTAAGCAGCGCTTCATAGGCTTCCATCCCAATTTTCTTTGCTTTTTCCATATCACTGAATTGGTTTTTATGAGAAATGAAAGAGTCGTACAAATCAGCGTTATCGTATTTATTGCACGGAAAATCTTCACATAAAAAGCAGTATTCAAGGCCTCTTTTTTCGGCGCAGGATAATATGCCGCAGGGGGGATGTACTTGTGAAAAACCAACTCCGGCACATCCCGGGCATTTTGACGGCCCTTTAGTATGATAACGGGGGCATAGGCCGCAATTTAGCCCGCAGGCTGAGAATAAAGGGTATTTTCTTATTTTGTATTCCATAATATCACTCCTCAACATGCTCTGAATAGAGTATACCACAAGATTGTGAGTCAATAAACTTATTTGTTAAAAATTCCTCTTGACAAAAAAAGAAATATCAATTAAAATGATAATAAGTATCATTTAATAATAATTATCAAAGGAGGATTATCTAATGAAAAAGTTTATTTGTACTATTTGCGGTTATGTTCACGAAGGAAGCGGAGCTCCTGATAAATGCCAGCAATGTCAGGCACCTGCAAATAAGTTTAACGAGCAATCAGGTGACGGCTTAGTTTATGCCGATGAACATAGGCTCGGTGTTGCCAAAGATTGTGACCCTGAAATCCTTGAAGGCCTCAGAGCGCATTTTATTGGAGAATGTACCGAGGTTGGCATGTATTTGGCCATGAGCCGCCAAGCAGACAGGGAAGGCTATCCGGAGGTTGCGGAAGCTTATAAAAGAATTGCCTTTGAAGAAGCGGAGCATGCGGCTAAGTTTGCTGANCTTTTAGGNGAGGTTGTGGATATATCAACTAAGAAAAACCTTGAAATGCGCGTTATGGCAGANCATGGGGCAACCCAAGGCAAAAAAGATATTGCNGTAAAAGCAAAACAGCTTAACCTTGATGCCATACATGATACAGTACATGAGATGTGTAAGGACGAAGCGCGGCACGGTATGGCTTTCCAAGGCCTTTTGAACCGCTATTTCGGGTAATATGGAGGGCAAAAGAAAGACNCTCCAAAGGATATTAATACTTCAGGCCCTTAAAGANCTTGATATACANGCAACAGCCGAGCAAGTTTTTGAACATATTACAAAGAGCGCCCCCTCTATTGGCAAGGCTACTGTTTACAGGAATTTGCGCCANATGGCCGAGACGGGAGAAATTCTAAATATAGGCGCTTTGACGGGCTCNATGCATTATGATCATAATTGTCATTTGCANTACCACTGTATTTGTGAAAATTGCCTGAAGATTTTTGATGTAGAAGANGATTTTCTCGATATCACCAAAAAGCCCCGCGACATGGTGGGATTTGATATTAAGGAATGTATTGTATCCTTTAAGGGTTTATGCTGGGAGTGCAAAGATGCAAATTAATATGTATTGTGAGGGGACGCCTAAGCGGGCGTCCTCTTAGAGTGTCAAAAAGGATTACCCTGTGCTAATAGTTCAAGCCTTCCCTGTTCAATTTCGCATGTTGTTGTAATAGCTGCGCGAATAAGTTGTGATGGAATTAACGGGTAACAAATGCAATTATTTTTTTGATAAATGCTTTCATTTTCATCCTCCCGAAATATAATGGTAGTTGTGTGAAATTAGTAATTTCCTATGGAAATATTTCATTGATAATATCTCCAAATATAGTAACTAAAATCAATATAGCTAAACACCCCCCAAAGAATCCTATAAATAGTAATTTTCGTCTGCGTTCCCTTGTTTTTTCCCCTTCTTCATCTAAATATATGTAGTCAGGGCCACTATGCCATCCTCGAAGATATGTATATCTTATTGTACTCTCCTTGTCGTCAAACATTTTAGACAATGTAACTCTTCCATGCAGCACCCAATTACCTGCTACCGTGAATATTAGATTAATAAAGAAGATAGCAAAAGCCACATTCAACAATGCAACAGTTTCTGCTATTTCTTCGGGTTCAACAGTGCTTATTCCTACAGCCATATCTATCCACAAAAAAACTCTTGCTATTGTGCCTATCACCACTAATGTAACAATAGTACCCCAAATAAGCTTTCCCATACCTAATTACCTCCATTCGCCAATATAATCATTATTTATGCGCACCGGGTTTTTGTTGGCTTATCTTTAAACTTTCAAACCCGGTTCCGCACATTTGAATATATTATACAGGAAATAATGTTGATGATAAACCATCATTTTTGCCTTTTGTGGAAAATGCTTTACTTAAGTTTTCATCCATGCTACAATATTTCAAAACATCTAGGGAGGATATTCAGATAATGGCTAATGAGTTACTGCACCAGGATAAACTGCAAGAATTTGAAATGGTTCTCAAGCGTTATGAAAATACCCAGGGAAATCTTATGCCTATTTTAAATGAGAGCCAGAGAATATTTGACTGTGTGCCCTTTTCGGTACAAAAGCTAATTTCGGAAGCTACCGGTATACCGATGGCTGAAATTTATGGCGTAATAACTTTTTATTCACATTTCTCCCTTGAACCCAAGGGAAAGTATATCATAAACATATGCATGGGTACCGCCTGTTACGTTAAGAACGCACAGCGGATACTGGAAGAGTTGGAGAAAGAAACAGGAACCAAAGCCGGCGGAACATCCCCTGACGGAAAGTTTACCATCGAAGCTACCCGCTGTATCGGCGCTTGTGGATTAGCTCCTGTAATTACAATTAATAAAGACGTTTATGGCAGATTAACTATAGATCAGGTTGCTGCAATTGTCTCAAAATATTAAAACCTCAGAAGTGTTACTAATATTTATTGCGCCTAAAAAAAGAGGAGTGTTTTTGTGTGAAAGAATTGGAAAGTATGAAAGAATTATTGATAAAAAATATCAAACTTCGGGACAACCCTCATCCGCACAAACATAATGTAACAATATGTTATGGGATGGATTGCCTGCCCGGGCCTCTTGCAACAATGGAAGAAACCTTCTTAAAAGAAATCAAGGAAAACAATATTACAGACAAGATAGTTATTGAAAAAATAAACTTAAGTACTGAGTATGGCTGTCATATCAAAGAGCCTTTTGTGCTTGTCTACCCCGAAGGGATACTTTACGGAGAACTTATACCGGAGGAGGTAATTCGGGTTACCAAGCAGCATCTTATGGGCGGCGAGCCTGTAACCGACCTTGTACTCGGCTATCCTGTGGAAGATGAGAAAGTTGCACAGATTGAGGATTTGCCTTACCATCATATGGGTACAAGTATTGCACTGCGCCTCTATAAACGTATTAACGCCGAAAATATACTGGAATATATAGCATATGACGGTTATAAGGCTCTGGCAAAAGCCTTAACAGAAATGTCCAAAGAAGACATAATTAATGAAGTCAAAGCTTCCGGGCTCAGGGGCCGCGGCGGCGGCGGTTTCTCAACAGGACTAAAGTGGGAACTTACATATAAAGCTCAGGATGATACAAAATCTGTTATCTGCAACGCAGATGAAGGTGACCCCGGCGCTTTTATGGATCGCTCAATACTTGAGGCTGACCCTCATTCAATCATAGAAGCAATGGCAATTGCCGGTTATGCTATAGGCGCAAGCCAAGGGTTTGTATATGTTAGGGCAGAGTATCCGGTGGCGGCAAACAGGCTGAAAACAGCTTTGAATCAAGCTCGGAAACTTGGTTTTATAGGTGATGGAATATTAGGTACGGATTTTTGCTTTGATATAGAAATACGATTGGGTGCAGGGGCTTTTATCTGCGGCGAAGAGACTGCGCTTATTAACTCCATTGAAGGCCATAGGGGAATGCCGTGCCCAAGGCCGCCATTCCCGGCTGTTAAAGGTTTGTGGGGTAAACCTACACTAATTAACAATGTTGAAACATTTGCAAATATACCTCAAATAATCCTTAAAGGTGCAAGCTGGTTTGCCGGTATTGGTACAGAAAAGTCAAAAGGCACTAAGGTATTTGCCTTAGGCGGAAAGATAGCTCATGCAGGGCTTGCGGAAGTTCCTATGGGGACAACGCTGTATGATGTTATTTATGATATCGGCGGCGGTATTCCGGATGGCAAGAAGTTTAAAGCCGTACAAACCGGCGGCCCTTCCGGCGGATGTTTAACAGAAAATGACCTTAATACCCCTGTTGACTATGAGAGTCTTGTTGCTCTCGGTTCAATGATGGGTTCCGGCGGCATGGTAATAATGGACGAAGACAATTGTATGGTAGACATTGCTAAATTCTTCTTGCATTTCATGGTTGATGAGTCTTGCGGCAAATGCCCGCCATGCAGGATAGGTACAAAGAGGATGCATGAAATTCTGGAGAAGATATGCCATGGCAAAGGTACAATCAAAGATGTGGACAACCTTGAGCGTCTCGCATCCAATATTAAAACTTCTTCTCTGTGCGCCCTCGGGCAAACAGCTGCAAACCCTGTACTGTCAACTCTGCGCCACTTCAGAGATGAATATATTGCACATGTTAAAGACAAAGTTTGCCCGGCAGGGGCTTGCCAGGATTTAACAAAGTTTTTTATAACAAACAGTTGTATAGCCTGCGGTATTTGCAAGAAAAACTGTCCTGTAGATGCAATATCAGGCGAGAAAAAACAAAAACATGAGATAGATACAATTAAGTGCATAAAGTGTGGAATTTGTCAGCAAAGGTGTCCGTTTAATGCAATTATTAAGAAGTAGGAGGCAGCTATGGGTAAAGTTAATCTTATAATAGACAATATAAATGTAGAAGCAATTGAAGGCGACACTATATTACAGGCTGCAAAGTCTGTAGGAGTTGAAATACCTACATTATGCTTTTTGAAAGATATGAACGAAGTGGGTGCATGCCGTGTATGCCTTGTAGAGGTTGAGGGCGCCAGGTCGTTGCTTGCTTCTTGCGTACAACCTGTATCCGAGGGTATGATTGTTAAAACAAAGACGCAAAAAGTTAGAGATGCCAGAAAGTCAACTGTTGAACTGATACTTTCAAACCATAACCGGGAATGCCTGACATGTGAGCGCAACCGCAAATGTGAACTTCAATATATTGCCGAAGGCTTGGGCATTTCGGAGATATATTTTGACGGTGAAAAGACCGCCGGCGGCATTTATGACGATGCTTCACCGGCTGTAGTGAGAGATCAGACAAAATGCATACTTTGCGGAAGGTGTATAAACATTTGTAAAAAGCAGCAAAATGCAGGCATACTGGATTACCAGGGCAGAGGTATGCACGTTAAAGTGGGCCCTACAGGTAACAAAAGCCTTACCGAAGTACCTTGCCTGTACTGTGGCCAATGTATTAATGTTTGCCCTGTAGGAGCCCTTAAAGAAAAAGAAGATATTGCTCGGGTATGGACAGCAATTGAAGACCCTGACATGCATGTTGTGGTACAGACAGCGCCGGCGGTAAGGACTGCGCTGGGTGAAGAGTTTAATATGCCCATAGGCACGAGAGTAACAGGGAAGATGGTTACGGCATTGCGGCGCTTAGGTTTTGACAGGGTATACGATACGAACTTTGCGGCAGACCTTACGATTATGGAAGAAGGTTATGAACTTTTACATAGAATTCAAAACAATGGCATACTGCCGATGATTACCTCCTGTTCACCGGGTTGGGTGAGATTTCTTGAGTTTAACTATCCTGAACTTATTCCCCACCTCTCTACGGCTAAATCCCCCCATATGATGATGGGTGCAATAATCAAAAGCTATTATGCTATGAAGCGCGGTATTGACCCCAAAAAGATATTTGTAGTATCCGTTATGCCTTGTACCGCTAAGAAGTTTGAAATAGTAAGACCGGAAATGGAAGTTGACGGCCTCAGGGATGTTGATGCTGTTATAACTACAAGAGAATTGGCTAAAATGATTAAGCAGGCCCGTATGGACTTTGCGGCTCTTTCAAACAGTGAATTTGATCAGGACATGTTGGGTGAATATACAGGCGCCGGGGCCATATTCGGCACTACAGGCGGTGTTATGGAAGCTGCTATAAGGACTGTGGCTGATGTCCTTGCAGGAGAAGACCTGAAAGAGTTTGAGTATAATGCAGTACGCGGCATCACAGAGGTTAAGGAGGCAAGCGTAAATATCGCCGACAATAATGTAAAAGTTGCAGTAGCTCACAGTACCGGTGCTGCTGCGTTACTACTGGAAAAAATTAAGAAGAACGAGGCCGATTACCATTTTATAGAGATTATGTGCTGCAGCGGCGGCTGTGTCAACGGCGGCGGGCAGCCCCGTGTAGCCAACAAAGACCGCCTTGCTATTGACATCAGGAAAGAGCGTGCCAAAGCCATTTACGAAGAAGATGAAAGCAGGCCGTTTAGGAAATCTCACAGAAACCCTGACATTAAAAAATTGTATGATGATTTTTTGGAAAAGCCAAACAGCTGCAAGGCTCATTATCTCTTACATACAACATATACTCCAAGGGAAAAATATCCTGAATAAAAGTAAGTGTTGTTTTTTGAAAAAGCAATGCCAATTACGCATTTATTAGGGCAAACGCTTCATGCGTTTGCCCTTCGCCGAAATGCGGGAGCCCATGAAGCCTGCTTTCATGGGTAGCATCAGGATTTCGACGAATTTACTTGCGGAAAATATTAAAAATTCCTTCGCTTCGCTTGAAATTTTCAATATTTCTGCATTTTTCCGGAAGTAAATTCCGTCAAAATGATTAAATTAAACGAACGACTCCTCAGCATTTTAGTATAGCTGAAATGCTGTGAGTCTGCGACGCTAAAGACAAAATCTTTGGTTAATATTTTTTCATGCGTTTGGAGTGCGCATTTATAACCAAAAGTCACATAGCTGAAGGTATAATGTAAGCTATCCGTAAGCCATTGAAATTATTGCGCTTCGGCATCATATAAGGTTTCCGTTAATAGTATTAATTGCTCTTGTTGGGGAAAAAATTTCCCAATCCCCTCTTCATATCCGAGGAAAATTCGCCCGGACTAAAGCCGCCTTCATGATTTTCGCCTACGGCGAAAATGCGCTACGCGCGCCGCTATCTTGCGGTCTCTATCGGCGGCTGTTTTTTATGGCTGTGACGCCGTAATCATTTCTTAACGCAAATCTTTGAATCCATTGTAAAATTTCTTCTTCTCCCTTTCGAGAATTGCGAATTCTTTTTTAAGAACTGTCACCTTGGGGAGCTTCTTATAGCCGCTTCATGAAGGATGATTGCCGCGCGGGTTGTTTCATAAAAATCATCGGCAGGACAGGTCGTATTGGTAAATTTTTGGAGCTTAGTCAGGGATTGTTTCTTTAACTCCCGCTTTTACTATGTTTTGTATACCCCCACGAAAAACAACATTTTTATTGGTAAATCATTTTTTTTCGCATTTTGTAGCATAATATACATTATAGTTACCGAACATGAAAACTAATGCATAAAAATGATATATGTAAAAATGGGAGGGTATCATGCTGAAATTTCAAGAAACGCTGTATAAGAAGGCTATAGCAATGGTTTTGTGCCTTGCTCTTATATTTGGAAATATATATGTAACTGTATCTGCTGTCGATAATTCATTCGCAAGCGATACGCCTTTGGTGATGCAAACAAAAAATATAGCATCTTTCCAATTGCTTGATGGTGAAATTGCATACCAAACGGTGCCGCTCGGCACAAGTAAAGAAAAACTTGCCTTGCCTGCATTATTGTTAGCACAAGTGAGTGTGCCGAGTGATAATGTCAATATGCCGGTGACTACCCCGGCCGCTTTACCTGTGGAGATGCCAAGCACTCAGTCGGCTTATATTCCGGTAACATGGGAATCCGAACCTGCTTTTGACGGCAACAAAGCCGGTTTTTTTGTTTTTTATGCCGTGCTTGGAGAAGGCTTTACACTTGCAGAGGGAGTTATACCTCCGCAAATAGTTGTAGAAGTGGAAGCAATGCAGGTTGCGACTGGCAGTGTGCAACAGATTAGCCCACTTGGCAGCCAAATGGCAGTTCCTCCCAGTACGCCTGCTGTGCAGGTCACTGATTGGAATGAGCTGCAAACTGCAGTTACAAATGCGGCAGGTGCCAGTGTAGATATTCATGTGATGAACGACATTGCCGCAGACCTTGGTGCTACTGCTGTTAATATTCCGGCCAACACTAATGTTTATTTGCGGAGCAGCCCCGCTTCATCAAATATTTACTCGATTTTCCAAGATAACTGGAGTGAACGCCATTTTGTTGTAGACGGCGGGAATTTGTCTGTCGTAAATATTCAACTGACAAGAATCGCGCCGGTTATTGGCGGATTTAATCTAAGCGGCGGTATACATGTTACGAATAATGGAAATTTAGAAATGTTTGCAGGCAGCCTTATCAACGGCAATGATGCCGAATTCGGTGGAGGCATATCTGTTGAAAATGGCAGCTTTGATATGCAGGGCGGTATCATCAGCGGCAACAGGGCTTCTGTCAGCGATGGCGGGGGTGTACATGTTAATGCCGGCAACTTTATTATGGATGGCGGTGAAATAAGCGGCAACACTTCTTTTGAAATGGGTGGCGGCGTATGCATTGCCGAGAGTAGCACCTTTATCATGCAAGGAGGCATTATAAGCGGTAATAAGGCAGAGACTATGAGTGGCGGCGGTGTTGCTGTTTCAAACAGCAGCTTTGATATGTTGAGCGGTACAATTAGTGATAATGCCGCTCTGTCGGTACATGGCGGCGGCATATATATTACTAATGACGGCAGTTTTATAATGACGGATGGCGCAATCATCAACAATACCACTCTGTGGATGCATGGCGGCGGCATATATAATGGATGGGGTGGCAGCGTTAACATTTCAGGCGGCGCAATCATCAATAATACCGCTCTGCATGGCTTTGGTGGCGGTATTTTCACTTTCTTATACGATGGCCTCACGATTGCTCCCGACGCAATATTCATCGGCAATACTGCAAGTTCGTCACATGATTGGTTCCTAAGCTCCAACTTCCTCACAAATCCTGTTAATGTCCCCGCAGGAGAAAGTGGCTGGGGACAGGGCGGTAATATAGCAAATATCAACTGGTTCAGCACCAGTATCGCAGGCGCTCACCTGCTGAATAACTATGATATTAACTTCAACGGTGCTCCCATTACGTATCAAGTTGTAAATTTCCACCCGAACGGCGGCAGTTTCGCCCATACAGCTCTGTCGCAAATACAGGCGGGTAATATATCTAATCTGTCGCAATGGCGTTGGATTTCACAAGTGGCAGATACCGGAGTTTTAATTCCGCCTCCCACTTATTCGCTGGCGTTTGACACAGCGGGCAATTTGCATAACCTGCCTCTGCCGCACCCGACCAGAAGCGGCTATACCTTTGAAGGTTGGTTTAATTCACAGCCGGAAGCAAACGACCTAGTACAAGATGTTGGGCATGTGCTGCCAACAGACCCCGTAACTATCGCTACAACGCGCACCCTTTACGCAAGGTGGCGGGCAGTTCACACCGTAACCTTTGCAGCAACGAATGGAACAATAACCGCGCCTGCCGCGCCGCATCAGACAACCATGCCAAGCAACAGCACAGTAGGCAGCGCGCCAATTATAACGGCAGCGGGCAATGCAAGCCACATATTCTCACACTGGATAAGCTCAGACCCGGCACATCCTGCAATAATGACCGAGGCAGCAATGCGCGCGCAGCCAATAACGCAGAACACAATATTTACAGCGGTGTTTGTTCCTGCTCAAGCTTCGGGTGGTACCAATTCTGACAATGGTTTTAATGGCAGTGGTAATTGGCCGCTACCGCCAATACAGCTTCCTATTGTACAACCACCGGAAGCACTTTTGCCTGATTATCCCGGAGATATTGACATTCATGCTCCTTTGTTACCGCCTGCCGAATACTTCCATGCTCATTTTATGATTGGTTTCCCGGATGGTAATTTCATGCCAAACGTAAATATCACAAGAGCGGAAACGGCTGCCCTTCTTGTACGCACTATGACAACTCACTTTGGAGTGGGCGTACCGCGCATATCAGCAGATATTACAGACAGATTTAGTGATGCATTCCCGGGTGCATGGTATTACGATTATATTGCGGTAGCATATAGATATGGACTGGTACACGGCTTCCCCGATAACAGCTTTAGGCCAAATGACCCCATAACCCGCCAAGAGTTTGCAGGGATGCTTGCAAGAAGCACTGACATTTTAACCGGCAGGACACTCCCATATTTAGATGCCGCAAATGTAAGCGATTGGGCATTTGACTATGTATACACTGTGCTTGTAAATGACCGGATACACGGCGGTGCTGTCAATACATTCAGACCACACAGCCACATAACAAGAGCGGAAGCAGCGGCGGCAATGTGCCGCATATTGGGCCGTGGCGATACCACCGCACGCAGTCTTGAAAATGTACCGGCAGAAATACGGGTTTTCCCGGATGCGGCAGACCCTCGTATATGGCACTACTTCTATGTAATTGAAGCTACTAATAGCCATTGGTTCATAATGGATGACAATGAGGAAATTTGGATTCGTATTGAAAGTTGGTAAAAGTTCTGAACCATATATATTGCAAAACAAAATTGCCGACTTGCTGACTGCTTCACCCTAGTATAGTCATAAAAAAAAATGGCAATAACTTTAACAGAGCTATCCATCTCGAAAGGAGAAGAGGCCACTGGGAAACCAATTGGATTTGG
>JGI20163J15578_10001091_pt1 | contig 11182 bp, 7 predicted proteins | sample TergutCu122P1_FD_15578 | JGI IMG/M metagenome (IMG submission 15578)
AGATGCGTTCCGCCGTCAGATGTATACTGGCCGTTTACAAAAGAAAAATATTCCTCGCCGTAGTTGTTGGTATGCGTAAAGGCAAATTCGATTTGTTCGCCTTTGTAATGACCCATGGGATACAGACATTCATCTCCGGTCTCTTCGTATAACAAATCGTACAGGCCTTTTTTTGACACAAACTGCTTGCCGTTAAACGACAGAACAAGGCCGGTATTCAGGTATGCATAGTTATTTATCCGCTTTTCGATAAATTCCGGGTTATATTTGTAATCAACAAATATTTCGGGGTCGGGAGTAAACTCAACAAAAGTTCCGTCCTTTTGTTTGTCTTTTAACTTACCCTTGCGCTCGCTTTTAAGTTTTCCCCTTTCAAAAACAGCTTCCGCATATTCCCCGTTTCGTACGGCAATTACGCGAAAATGAACAGAAAGGGCGTTTACCGCCTTGGTTCCCACCCCGTTAAGTCCCACGGAAAATTGAAATACATCATCGTTATATTTTGCTCCGGTATTGATAACCGAAACGCATTCAACAAGTTTCCCCAGCGGAATGCCCCGGCCGTAATCGCGGACTTTAACCGTTGCTTTCCCCGGCCCTTCATCTTTTATGACAATATCAATCTGCTTGCCGTTACCCATGATGAACTCGTCTATGCCGTTGTCGATTACTTCTTTTAACAGTACATAAATTCCGTCATCGGGGCTGGAACCGTCGCCAAGACGCCCGATATACATTCCGGTTCTAAGCCTTATATGTTCCAGCGAAGACAGCGTTTTTACTTTTGATTCATCATACGCCGCAGTTGTACGGCCGTTTAACACCGCTTTAACAGGAGCAGCTTTGGAAGGGAGAACGTCCCTGGAAGGGACGCCTTTTGTTCGCGTTACAGTGTCCTTTACGGCCAAAGCCGCCTTGGCAGCTCTGTCAAATCGCGCCATACTCTCCGTTTTTGTTTGAGTTGTTTCTTTGCCTTTAACGGCTGTTTTTTTTGCCTGACTTTTAACTGCCATTGTTCCCCTCTTTAACAATTTTCTGTTGATATACGAGTCATAAATTTTTACAACCGGCTCAATGGCCTTAATTTATAAAAGTTTTTGCAGCTCTTCAATATGTTTTTCGGAATCTTTTATTTCCGTTTCAAGCTCAACAATGGCCCTTTCCGCCTCGGTAATCCGCAACCTCTTTTCCAAAATCGTTTTATGGCATTTTTCGATTTTTGTTTTTTCAACATCAATTGCAAGAGACGCGCGCAGTTTTTCTATAGCACCTTCATTGTCATGTATACTCTGTTTTAACTTGCCGGCATTATCAATAATTTCCTGATCTTCCGCCGTAACAAGCGATCTTACAAATTCTTTGCGCTGCGCTGAAAGATCATTTGAAGAATCAGGCAGGGCGGCCTGTGCGCCGAAATTCCGGTACAGAGTGCGCAATTCTTCTTTTACTTGCCCAATATGGTTCTTCAAAGCCTGTATTTGCTTAAGAGGATTTCCTTCAATGTCAAAAGCGGCTGATATTGCGCGTTTTTCTTCTTTTAGCTTTGCCAGCTCTTCAGATAAAACTTTTATTTGCTCGTGAATACCCTTAATTTCTGTTACAATGCCGGCCACATCCTCCGATGCGCTGCTGCCTTCAAAACTTTCATGCCGGCTAAAAGCTTCGCCAATATTCCGGTAAAGTTGTTCAAGGTTTTCCTGAGCTTTGTTAAGAAAGGATCGCAATACAAGCCCCTGTGCGCTTTTCCCAATCCATGCAAAAACATTGTTGCCGTCTTTTTGCTCCAAATCTGTGGAGCGGTTTTCCAGAGAATTAACCTTGGTAATAAGGGCGTCGGCTTGTTCGCGGAAAGGCGCGATAAATTCAACATAACTGCCTGTAGTATCTTCCAGCAGGGCCTTGCCCATTTTACGGAAAACTACAGTTAATTCTTTTGCCAGATCTTTGTCTTCCTGCTCTTTTTCTCCGATTTGGCTTTCAAGCTCTTTAAGCATGCGAATTTGTTCTTCCACGCCTTGTATGGCAATATTGGAATCGGCTATATCTTTTTTCAGCCGGAAGTATTCGGTAACATCGTTATAATCGGTTGGCGCTTCTTGTACGCGGCCCAGAAGTTTTTCCCCAAAGCACTCCAAAAGAGAATCCAGGGAAAAACGGGATTCCTGCTTGTTTTTTTCGAGAATTTCTATCTGTCGTTTACGGGCATCCATAATCAATATAATACCACCTATTTTAGATTTTGAAAACCGTTTTTTGCTTTTTTGTCCGGCTTGTTCCAAAAACTGGTGAAAACAAACTCACTGCACATGGACTTTTACTGATTTTTCTGATATAATTAGTGGCCGCAAAGCATGTTTTGCTGCAGACTCTAATTAGCTGGAGGTAAAGATGGGGTTTTCTCTTAAAAATCTGTTATCCCGTAAATTGGGCAGTATTTTTGGCAGCTTGCGAAAAACCTTTAAGCCGGCAGTAAAAACATCTCCTATAGCCGACCGGCTGCTTGTTGATGCAATACGTTTGGCGGAACTTCCTTCTCCCATGCCCGCAGAAGAGCTTAGGGCTGCTTTTGTGCTGGAGCGCCTGAAAAGTTTAGGGCTAAACCCAACGGTAAATGAATCCGGCAGTATAATAGCAAGGCTTCAGGTAGAAAAATCCAGAAACGAAGCGCCAATTCTGCTTTTTGCAGACCTTGGGACAAAGCGCTGGCACCCTACAGAGTCCCTTGCCAGACTGGATGCAGAAAATGCGCTCGGCGCAGGGCTTTCTGACAGCTTGGGGAGCGCAGCCCTTTTATCGATAGCCGAGAATTTTTATCAAACTATCGAAAAATCCATATCCAGAGATATTTTACTGCTGTTTAATGCAGCTCCGGATGCCCCGAATAATAATTTTAAGTCTATTTTGGACGATCCCAGAAACCGCCCTTTTGCGGCAATAGGCATTAAAGGGGTTTCATTGGACAAGATCATTCATTCTGTAGGCTCTTATCGCGTAAAAATAACAGTAACAGGGGGGGAAGAGCAGCTTTCCGGCGAAGCCGATTCAAACAAAGTTACGGAAACGCTGATTGACACCGCCCGTACCTTGTTGGGCATTGCATGGGATACAGAAGGAAAAACAAAAATGTTTATCCGCCATCTGGAAGCATTAAGCGCTTACGGCTCTACGCCCAAGGAAGGTGAAATAGAGCTTGAGATCGAGTCCATAGAGGCTGCTCATCTGGAAATGGCAATGAATGCCGTTGTTGCCACAACAAATAAAATCGGAGAAAAAGCAAATCTTCAAACCGAAACAAAACTTTTATCTTTTATTCCGCCGGGTAAACCTGAAAAAAGCAAGGAGCTTTTTGAGATACTTTGCAAACTGTGCATGGAGCAGCGTCTGAAAATTCAGGAAGAAAACGGAGCAGATCCGGCGGCATTTTTTTCGGCAGATGACATTCCGGCTTTATCCATGGGAATCGCTTTGGGCCGGGAACGAAAAGAAAAAGATGTTATCAATATCGATTCGCTGGAAAAAGGCGCTTTGATTTTAAGGCGGTTTATTATAGAAATAGGGACAACTTATGGCAACTGAAGATAATTCTATTTTGAACAGGACATGGCATCATTCCCATTTTCAAGATGTAGGCAAGCTGGTCGAACTGAAACAGAAAAAAGGCCTGAAAATTTCACTGGCGTTTCCCACCCTTAACGAAGAGCTTACCATAGGCAAGGAAATTCTTGTTATACGCACCGAGCTTATGGATCGCCAGCCGCTGTTAGACGAAATCGCGGTTATTGATTCATCTTCAAAGGACAATACCCGCAATGTCGCTGAACGATTCGGCGCGCGGGTAATTGTTTCAAAAGATATCCTGCCAAAACACGGAACCTGCCGCGGTAAGGGTGAAAATCTCTGGAAAAGCCTGTACGCCCTTGAAGGAGATATAATTGTCTGGGTAGACGCCGATATTTCCAATATTGCGCCAAAGTTTGTATACGGCCTTATAGGCCCTCTTCTTATGGACGACAGTATTTCTTATGTAAAAGCATTTTATGAAAGGCCGATGCACTCAAGCGGGGGTATAACCCAGTCCGGAGGCGGCAGAGTTACGGAAATTCTTGTCCGCCCGCTGTTTTCACTTTTTTACCCTGAACTTTCTTATCTAATTCAGCCGTTGTCAGGCGAATATTCCGGCCGCAGGGAGCTTTTACAGCAGCTTTCTTTTTCTACCGGATACGGGGTAGAGCTGGGGCATCTTATCGATATTTATCACTTATCCGGCTGCGGCGCAATTGCCCAGGTTGACCTTGACATGAGAATACACCGCAATCAGACAACGGCCGCTCTTGGAAAAATGTCTTACGGTATTCTTAACACTTTTTTCGACCGCGCCGAAAAATACGGATTAGCAGAGCTAAAAACCAAACTGGGAGACAGCCATATTGCATTGGAAGCCAAAAACCCAAAATCAGATTCCCATTGTGCACCGCAAAACAGCGAGCACAAGGTAATAAAAACCGGGATATCAACCGAAGAACGCCCCCCAATGACAGAAATACCGGAATATATAGAGAAATTCAAGCTTTCCAAAAAATAAGCTGAAATTATCACAAGAACAGCCTTCTTGTGATAATTTCAGCCGGAAAATGGGCGGTACAAGACTCGAACTTGTGACCCCTAGCGTGTCGAGCTAGTGCTCTAACCAACTGAGCTAACCACCCGAATTAATCCCTAAAATGCCGCCGTAATGCTGTAAAACAACAAATACAACCGCATTTCAGGCCATTACACAATTTTACTTTAAACGCTCACGAATTACAACATTTACTTCGATTTTATAGTTGGCGCCAAGTTCCATGGGAACAACAAGGGCTTCCAGTTTTTCATTAGAGTTGCTGGAAACTTCCATATTTTCACCGGTGAAAAGCGCCGGAGGAGTAAGGTCAAATTTAAAGCCTAAATCATGAAGCTTTGTAATTGCCTGAGCAGTAACGATATTGGCTAATTCCTGAATAGTAGCTTTGGCCAATTCATCAAAAACAGTAAATTTCTCGCCGTTCATGGCACCCGCTATATGCAAAGCTGTTTCTTTAGTCATATCGAAAATAACACGGCCCTCAACATCTCCGGCAAGGCCGACAAGAACCGCAACTCCCTGTATAATCGCAGAAGTTGGTTTTAAGCCTAAATTCCCCCTTACTACATCGACATTTGTTACTTCTTTCAGAACATTGAAAGCGGATTCAACAAAAGGGTTGATATACTCAACTCTCATAACTCACTCCTTCTTTAAATAATTTATCCGTTATATTTGGAACGCTGAAACAGGATCGTTAGACAGTAAACGCCAATTCTCACCGGTTAATTCTTCATTTCTTCCCAAAAATACCATTCCCTTGGTCTTTAACAACTCCTTAAAGACATCTATAATCTTTGCCTGCTCATGCTCCAAAAGATATGAAAGGATATCCCGTGCAAGAACTATATCCAATTCCGGCAAAACATTTTCATGCATTATATCATGGTATTCGAAAACAATCGAATCTTTTATGATCTGGTTAAAAGAATACCCATTATTCCCCTTAACCATGTACTTTTGACAATACTCAGGAATTTCATCAAATTCAAAAACCATGTTAGGAGCCTGTGATACCGACATAATATCCTTGTCATTTGCCCATATTTTAACAATTGCATCAGGGTACTTGTTTTTCAGTACACACGCAAAAGAATAGGATTCATAGCCCTTACAGCAGCCGGGATTCCAGACATTAATTCTGTTGGGAGAATGATTGGGCAAAATGCTCCCCACGGCAGCGGCATAATTATCACCCCAGAGTTGACCGGTATACGGAGAATCGAAATCTTTAAGATATTCATCTGCATCCGAGATATTCTGAAGCTGCAAATCATCACCAGAACGGCCAATACTCCAGTCGTTAAAGCGCCTGCGCAGCCAGTTTTGATTAATATCGGTTACGATAAAACCTCTTAAGGCTGCAAGACCTTCCTTGATAAACTCTATAGCGCTGTCCTGAGAAGCAATTACTTTCCGGGTTTGCTCATCCAAAGCCGCACCAATCTGCGGCGCCGGACTGAATTCGTTCGTATCATTTACTGTACCGCGGGTTTTTCCCTTTTCATCTTCTACAGAGAATATTCGTATTACATCAAGAATGATATAAAGAGAACCCTGCTTTTCTACTACACCGCTGATATATTTAATGTTTATATCGCCAAAAATAGGATGCGGCGGTTGAATAGACTCCCGGTTTATCCCTACAACTTTATCAATCTTGTCTACAATAGTCCCATAAACCTGGTCATTTATACGAAGAATAAGCATATTTTCAAGATTATCAGAGCCTTCATTCTTTTTTTCCCGCGGCATTTGGAAAAAAGTTCTTAAGTCAATTATTGGGATAATATCCCCGCGTAAATTATAAACACCCCTGATAAAGGAAGCGGCATTGGGTACATAGGTAAATTTATCAGCCTTGGCGATTTCTTTGACACTCAATATATCCACGCCGTATTCTTTTCCGGCAAGGGAAAATGTGACCATCTTAAAATCAACATTTTCTACCTTATCTTTTTGTTCCTGTATATCCAGGTTTAACTTGGCCAAATCTTTAACTACTGACATGCTTTACCTACCGTATTGCAGCTTCACGTATTCGCCGCTGCTCCATTTCTTTCTTAAGCCCTAAATCCAAAAGCTGGCTGACATCAATAATTAAGGAAACCGAACCGTCTCCAAGTATTGAAGCCCCTGCAATTCCGGGAGAACTGGTAAATTGATCCCGTAATGGTTTTATAACAACGTCTTCTTCGCCTATAAGGCTGTCCACCATAAAGCCCATTTTCTTTTCTGCAGTGCCGACAATGACAATAAAATGGTAATCCTGCTTTTCCTCGGTTTTTATGCCGAATAACCTGTTAAGCCTGAGCAGGGAAAGAACATCGTTACGAATGTTGAAAACTTCGTAGTTATCGATCTTTTTGATTTCATCCGGCTTGATGCGAAGGCTCTCTATAACCGAAGTAATTGGAATGGAGTATATTTCCGAGCCAACACGTACCAAAAGCCCCTGGATAATGGCCAATGTCAACGGCAGCTTGATTATAAACTTAGTTCCCTTGCCAAATTCAGAAGAGACTGTAACAGTACCATTAAGGCTGTCTATCTGGCGGCGTACAACATCAAGGCCTACCCCGCGTCCTGAAATATTTGTAATCTGCTTTGCGGTTGAAAAACCCGGCTCAAAAATAAGCTGGTATGCTTCCACATCGGTAAGAACCTTGTTTGCGCTTATAAGGCCGCGCTCTACCGCCTTGGCTTTGACTGAGTTAACATCAATACCCTTTCCGTCATCACCAATCTCAATGACGATCATATTGCCTTCGTTGGTGGCCTTTAGGGTTACAGTGCCTTCTTCCGGCTTGCCGGCAGCCTTGCGCTCTTCTATAGATTCTATACCATGATCTATCGAGTTCCGCACCGAGTGCATAATCGGATCCAGAAGATCTTCAATGACCGATTTATCAAGCTCGGTTTCTTCACCTTCAATAACCAGGTTAATTTTTTTGTTCAGTGATTTGGAAAGATCCCGCACAAGGCGCGGAAAACGGCTGAATATTTGGCTTATTGGCACCATGCGAATCCGCATGACGCCTTCCTGCAGCTCGCCTGTAATTCTGCCAAGGTTTTGAGAAGTAGAACGGAATTTCGCCATACTGCTTTTGAAAGAATTTTCAAAGCCGTCAAACAGGTTAAAAAGATCCCCATGCGCTTCGTGAATATCCCGTTTTACATCTTTAACTGATTTTCCGCCCTGAATACGTTCAAGATAATTGGGAAGTTCGTCAAAAAGGCTTTTAATTTTTTCGCGGTACTGGTTTTCGATATCGCGCAACTGGTTGGTAAGCCCTATAAACTGTGTATTGATCTGGTTAAATGTAGCCTTGGTAATAACCGTCTCTGAAACAAGGTTCAAAAGATCATCTATACGTTTGGAATCAACCCTAAGTATGGCTCCGGCTTCTTTTCCGGCTTTTTTTGCATCTTCGGTATTTGTACGAGAGGCCGCTTTTGCCGCAGGAACAGACTGTTCTGCCGCAGGCTCAGAAGCCTCACTCGCGCTCTGGACCGGCGTATGCGTTGCAGCCTTTGCCGCTGNAGGCGCCGGCGCTGCTGGCATTGCTGCCTGTGGTGCAGTTTTAACCGGGGCTGCAGCAACGGCAGGCGCANGTTTTGCAACGGCAGATGCCGGCGCGGCGGGTTTTATACTGAAAATATCAGTTACACTTGCATCAAGGCTTACATCGGGAAGAATAACGGCTTGTTTTATTTCTTCGCTTTTATTCGAAGATGCAAGGTAGTAATCAACAACAGGGAAAAAATTATCTTCATATAACTGCTCAAAATCGGGTACTGTTTTTAGTATGGTTCCGTAACCTTTCAAAGCGGCATAAATCTGAATGCCGCTGACAGTCTTCATTAAACTTCTGTCGTCAAGTTTTACGGACACACAGTATATGGGAGTTCCGCCATCTACAGATTCTTTAAGTTCAGCAATCTCGTTTTCTGAAAGCGCTGAACCGCCCGGCACAGACTTGGCGGCAACAGGCGCTGCGGGCGCAGGCTTGGGGGCTTCTTTTTTAGGCGCAGGGGGCGCAGGCGCTTTTGCCGGTGATTTCGAAGGCAACAGCCCGGAAAGCCTGGCTTCGATTTTTGATGTATCTTCCTGATAAATAGAGCCGTTCATACGCTCTTCAAGCATGGCTTTAATTACATCGATGGCTTCAAGCAGAATATCAACAACATCTTCGTTTACAGCTACTTGATCCGAACGAATGGCATCAAAAACATCTTCTACAAGGTGGGTAAAATGGGAAAGTTCCATCATTTCGACAGTGGCAGACCCCCCTTTTAGAGTATGGGCAGCCCTGAAAATTTCGTCTACAGCGTCTTTATTGGCGCCGTCGTTTTCAATGACAAGAACATTCTGCTCCAGAGTGTCCACCTGCATATGGGCCTCGCTGAAAAAGTCTTTTAGCAGTTCCTCATTATTAGGATCAAGATAATCACTCATATTATTATCAATATACCCACAAAAACCCTTGCAAGTCAAGGTATTCTGAAAAAATGTTTTGGCCGGACAACTTTAGCCCGGAAAAAGCAGAGGAGTTCGTCATTCAAGCGCTGTAAAAACAGCTTCCCCCTTTGGTATATTTACAGCTTTTAATATCAATTTGACTGATTCATTCGGGAAAATATTTTTCCGCAAAGGAACCTGTGTTTCAAGTGAAAGAGCCGGAATCATAAAAACCCAGCGGTTCCCCTTTTTTTCAAGTGCAACCGCATCCCACTGTGAATCAATTTTACCGCAAAGGTAAACATAAGTCCAATGAAGACGTGAAGCGCGCTCCGCCTGCGAAGCTGCCATAGCGGCGGCCTCCCCTGCTCCAAGCCGCATGGCAAGTTCTTCAGTCGAAAGGGGCTGCGCACCATACAAAATTGCGCGGATTTGCATATGCGCCAAAAGATCGGAATAACGGCGCAAAGGACTTGTAACCTGCGTATACGCTTGCAGTCCAAGGCCGGCGTGGCTGCCCGGTTTTGTAGACAAAATTCTGGGCTTCATGCAGCGGCGAAGCTGGTAAGAGCCGGCCATGCCGGGAAGAACTTCCTGCGGCAAATCCCCGGCTTCCTGGCTTGCGTAGGGAAAAGCCGCCGCGCCGTTTTTTGCAGCCCAAAAACAGAGCCCTTCGCCGGCTAAAAGCATACATTCCCTTACCAAAGAAGATGATTTATACTGCTCAAGCGGCTGTATTACCGGATTTCCGTCTTTTACACTTATGTACGCTTCCGGTAAATCAATGTTAACCGCGCCGCAGGCGCTGCGGCGGGCCAAATTCCGCTGTGCAACATCCTGAAGGCTGCGTAATACAGAAATATCTTCTGCATTGCCGCTTACAAAGCCGTCCAAAAGTTTATCCGCATCTTCATAAGAAAGGCGGCGCACTTTTACCATAGAAGGGAAAATTTCCGTGTCAATAATCTTGGTGTTCTCATCAAGGGTGATTTTAAAAGTTAAAGCAGGCGAGGCGTCTGCAAGGCCAAGGGCGAATACGGGCAAAAATTCGCCGCTTAACATGCTGAAACTGCCTTCGGGAAGATAAAGCGTCGCCCCACGATCACGGGCTTCTTTTTCAGCAGGGTCATCAGGCGCAATTGAGGCGGCAGGATCGGCAACATGGACATAAACAATAATTTGCCCTGGTGATGTTATTTCTATAGAAACAGCATCGTCAGGATCATTACTCCATGGGTTATCAATAGCAAAAGCTGCAAGATCGCCCATATCACGGCGTTCTTCCCGGGCAAACGGGCCGGGGCTGCACTTTGCTGCAGTCAGAGAAAGCCCAAAACGCGCCGGGTGGGGGTTATTCAAAGTTGTCCAGAACCCAACATCAAGCAGCAGGGCGTGCGCATCTTCGGGAGTTTCACCAAGCCCCAGTTCCTTCATGGTACGGCTTTTGGAGGATTTTCCAAGCGCCAGAGCTTCTACATCCTGCATAAAACGCGCATCTTCAGGAAGAAGTTTGCTCTGCAGCGGCGGTTTTCCCCTATTTTTAAGACGTGTTAAAAAAAACTCCCGTTCGCCGGCCTCTTTTTGCTTTTCTTCACGTTTTTTTTCTTCACTTGCCACTTCGTCCTGCTGCCGGCAAATTATTGCGGCGGGATTTCCGCAAAAATAAAGCCCGTTTGTCAAAAGGCAAAAAGCAGCCCATGCGTTATGTGGGGAATATTCGCTAAAAACCAGTTCCGTTAATTCTTTAAGTGAAAACGGGCTGCCGCCCTCAGCCAAAAGCAGCTCCCATACTTCCCTGATTGCGGCCTCTGTTACCCCTTGCGCCTGCTCAATCCCGCTTAAATCCTTCAACGGCCCGGGATGGATTAACTCAATATCCCTTTCCCTGACTTTTAACAACTCGCCGTTTGGAAGAGAAATGGTTATTTTTCCGTCTGCCAGATCTTTTACAAGCGCAGGTTTGGTTTTATATACAACCAGAGCAAAAAGTCCGATACCCCCATCAGTCATATACTGAATTATAAGGCAGATAACAGGGGCAAAGCAATGACGAACCCTGCCACAAAACACTACACTTGACTCACAATTTTAATTTGATG
>JGI20163J15578_10001092_pt1 | contig 11174 bp, 4 predicted proteins | sample TergutCu122P1_FD_15578 | JGI IMG/M metagenome (IMG submission 15578)
TTGGAACTAAAATTATCTATAGATGAGGTTGACATTATAGTGCTCGAAGAGTCGTCGAAAGGATTTTTCGGNTTGGGTTCAAAACTTGCGAAAGTGAGAGTAGAGAAAAAAGCTGCGGAANCTAAAAAAAGCGAGAGAACAGAAGAAACAAGAAAAAAACCAAACGAAGAAAAAGAAGTTCAAAGACCGGAAAAACAAACTCAAAGATCGGAAAAACAAGAAAGTTTTAATGAAAAACAAGCCGACAGAAGAGATAGAAAGGATTCTAAAGAATCCCAAAAGCGAAGAAGACATGAAAAAGTTGAAGTAGAAAAGCCGGAAAACCTCGTAGAAACGGCAGATCATCCTGCGCTGGTGTTTGTCGCGGAGCTTGCCAAAAAAATGGAGCTGGAAGTTGAAGTTACAGCAAAGAAAAACGATGATAGCATATATATAGACATAGAAGGCGAAGACTCAGGGACAATTATCGGTAAAAGAGGTCAAACGCTGGATTCTATTCAATACTTGGCAAGTTTAGTTGCAAACAAAGGGAAAGAAAACTATTTAAGAGTTGTTGTAGATGCTGAAAATTATAGAAGCAAACGAGAAAAAACGCTTGAACAGCTCGCAGAACGGCTTGCAGGCAAAGTAATCAAAAGTAAAAAAACGGTTAGGCTTGAACCAATGAATCCATACGAAAGAAAAGTGATTCATGCAAAACTTCAAGACAATGGCAAAGTCACAACAAGAAGCGAGGGCGAAGAACCGTATAGAAGAGTTGTTATAGAACTAAAATAAACAGACATGTTAAAAAGCCGCTTTTTTATGGCAAAGAAGCGGTTTTTCCTATATAATAGGACGCGAGGAATTTGTTAGTAGCAATGGAGACGAAGGATGTTTAAAGAAGACACGATTGCAGCGTTAGCAACAGCATATGGAGAAGGCGGAATTGGAATTATCAGGATAAGCGGGGAGCGTTCAAAAGAAATTTTGGATAAAGTTTTCTTGCCTGCGCCTGCGAAACGCGATGATGACGGACACAGCTGCCACAGCAAAAGTGACGAACAAGAAAAAAAAGAGAATGTGGACGAACTAAGCAATATACAAAATAGAAGGCTTGCGTATGGAGTGATTAAAAATCCCGAAACAGGCGAAATTGTTGACGAAGTTTTAGCGGTGTTTTTTCCTGCGCCTCATACATATACAAGGGAAGACGTAGTAGAGATAAACTGCCACGGAAGCGTCGTTGCACTGCGCAAAACTCTTGCGCTGGTCTTAAGCTCCGGTGCACGTCTTGCAGAACCCGGCGAATTTACAAAGAGAGCCTTTTTAAATGGCAGAATTGATTTAACGCAAGCAGAAGCAGTAATCGATTTAATAAAAGCAAAGACAGATAAAAGTTTTGAATCCGCACTTAATCAACTTGAAGGAAGTCTTTCTCAAAAGGTGAAAGAGCTAAGGAGCCTTTTGATGGAATTGCTTATTCAAATTACGGTGAACTTAGATTATCCTGACGAAGACATCGAAGAAATAACGTATGAAGAGACGCTCGAAAGCCTATCGCAAATAGGCGATTTGATTGAAAAACTAATAGCTACAGCGGGCACGGGACGCATCATAAGGGACGGTCTGAATGTTGTTATCTCGGGAAGCCCAAACGTGGGGAAATCCTCACTGCTTAATGCCCTTTTGAAAGAAAGCAGAGCGATTGTTACAGAAATTCCGGGAACCACGCGGGATACGATAGAAGAAAGTATGAGTATAAGGGGCATCCCTGTTAAACTTATAGATACAGCCGGAATTAGAAATACAAACGACAAAATAGAACAAATTGGTATTGAAAAAAGCAAGCAGGCTTTTAACGAGGCAGACCTTGTGATATTTATGGTTGATGGAAGTGAAAAGCTTTCGGATGAAGATATTAGCCTTTTAGAACACTTAAAAGATAAAAAAGCAATTGTTCTGATAAACAAAATAGATATAGATAAAAAAGTAAAAGAACAACAAATCCTTGAAAAAGCACCGAATTGCAAGGTTATTTATACATCGCTAATAGGCGAAATAGGCGTAGACGAGCTCGAAGAAACAATAGAAGCTTTAGTCTATAGCGGAGAAGTAAAGCAAAATGAAAGCCTCCTTGTCACAAATGTAAGACATCAAGACTTATTGGTACGTGCAAATAATGCGCTTAATGATGCCAAGAACATGACCGTGGCAAGAGAAGCACTTGACTTTATTGAAGTGGATGTGAAGCTTTGTTGGGAGCTTTTGGGTGAAATTATAGGCGAAACGGCGACGGATGATATAATAAATGCAGTTTTCGCAAACTTCTGCCTAGGCAAGTAGGCGGCTTGCTATTTTTCCGTGTAGCGTTGTTGTTGCTCACTCTTTCGCTCGTTACGTACTATTTTGTACGCGCCTCGCGAATTCGTTCACACGCCTAGCTACACAAAAAAATCCCTGCGCCGCAAATAATTGAAAGTGCAAAATCCCTGCACCGCAAATAATTGAAAGTGCAAAATCCCTGCGCCGCAAGAATTTTGGAAATGGCCGAAAGAAATTGAAGGGTTAACAAACGAAGGGTTAGAAACAGAAAAAAATGAACAATAATTATTTTTTTATGGACAAATATGACGTCGTAATTGTAGGAGCCGGGCATGCGGGATGTGAGGCTGCTTTGGCATGTGCCCGAATGGGCAAAACGACACTACTTCTTTCTATGAACCTTGAATCGGTTGCGATGATGGCATGTAATCCGTCAATCGGCGGCACCGGAAAAGGACATCTTGTGCGAGAAATTGACGCGCTTGGTGGTGAGATGGGAATAAATATTGATAAAACATTTATTCAAAGCAGGATGTTAAACACAGGAAAGGGCCCTGCAGTGCACTCTCTTAGGGCGCAAGCAGATAAAAATGCTTATCATCTTGAAATGAAAAGAGTGCTTGAAGCACAGGAAAACTTGGATTTGAAACAAGGTGAAGTTGTTGACCTTATTGTGGAAGACGGCAAAGCAACCGGAGTTGTTTTAAAAACAGGGTCTGCGTATAAAGCCAAAATAGTTATATTAGCAACGGGAACGTATTTGCGCGGCAAAATATTTATCGGAAGCAGTGCTTTTTACAGCGGCCCAAATGGTTTGGCACCGTCAATGGAGTTTGCTGAAAACCTAGAGAAACATGGGATTACACTAAGGCGTTTCAAAACCGGTACGCCTGCCAGGGCGCTTGCCAGTAGCCTGAACTTCTCAAAAATGAAGGAAGAGCCGGGGGATCCTGAAATTGTCCCGTTTTCTTTTATGACCGATCATCTTGAAAAAGAACAAGTGCCATGTTGGCTAACATATACAAACGAAAAAACACATGAAGTTGTACGAGCAAACTTTGGGCGATCGGCACTATTCGGCGGGCAAATTGAAGGAATCGGAGCAAGATATTGCCCGTCAATAGAAGATAAAGTTAATCGTTTCGCAGATAAAGAAAGACATCAGCTCTTTGTGGAGCCTGAAGGGCTTCATACAGAAGAAATGTACATTCAAGGAATGTCAACAAGTTTGCCGGAAGATGTGCAAGAAGCTTTTTATAAAACAATTCCGGGACTTGAAAACATCAAAATAGTGAGACCTGCGTATGCCATAGAATACGACTGCATTAATCCGTTGGATTTAAAAATCAACCTTGAAACAAAACAGATTGAAAACTTGTTTTGCGCAGGACAGTTTAACGGTAGTTCGGGGTACGAAGAAGCGGCAGCACAAGGGCTTTTGGCAGGAATAAACGCAGTTTTGAAAATGGAAGGCAAAGAACCGTTTGTGATTGACAGGTCGGAAGGTTATATTGGCGTTTTAATCGACGATTTAATTATAAAAGGTACTAATGAGCCTTATAGAATCATGACATCAAGGGCAGAATACAGACTTGTGCTTAGGCAAGACAATGCGGACTTGCGACTGACGGAAAGAGCTTATAATGTAGGGCTTGTGACGCAAGAACGTTATGACAAATATTGCCAAAACAAGGAAAATGTTGAAAGCGAACGGAAACGCTTAGAAGAAACGGTATTAATGCCAAATGAAGCAGATGAGTTTTTAATAAAGTGTGGCACCGCACCTCTTAAGAACCGGGCGTCACTTGCCGAGCTTATGAAAAGACCACAAGTGACATATGAATCACTTGCAGAAATAGATAAAGAAAGAAAACCTCTTTCAAAACATGTTATAACAAAGCTGGAAGTCCAAATAAAATACCAAGGGTATATAGACAAGCAACTACAACAAATAAGCAACTTTAAAAAGCTGGAAGATAAAAAGCTTAGCACAGACTTTGACTATTCGGAAGTGTCGGGGCTCCGAAGTGAAGCAACGCAAAAACTAAATCAGTTAAAACCGGCTTCTGTTGGGCAGGCTTCAAGGATTTCCGGAGTATCACCTGCGGATATTAATGTGCTGCTGATACATTTGGAAAAGAAACGCAGGGGAAATAACTGAAACGTTGACAGCGACTAAGAGGAAGAATTGCCTTGAAAGAGGAATACGATAAAAACGTTTACTTTACTTGCGATAAGTGATAAGTGGTGGAATGGAGAAAACATGAAGCAGTTAGAACTAGCTTTTGAACAATTAAACATAAAAGCAAATAGCGATACGACTCATAAATTTGAGCAGTATATGAAACTGGTTCTTGCGTGGAATGAAAAAGTGAATCTGACGGCAATTACAGATGAAGAAAATTTTATAAAAAAACACTTTGTAGATTCGCTTCTGTGTGCCGAGTTCGACGAACTTAAAAACGCAAAGACTGTAATAGATGTAGGAACGGGAGCGGGGTTTCCCGGAGTGCCGATTGCGCTTATTTTCCCGGATAAGCAATTCCTGTTAATCGACTCGCTCAATAAAAGAATAAAAATATTAAAGGAAATGCTTAACGAGCTTGGGGTATCAAATGTTGAAGTGCTTCACTCAAGAGCGGAAGACCTTGCGCACAAAAAAGAATACAGAGAAAAATTTGACATATGTGTTTCGAGAGCCGTTGCAAATCTGGCTGTTTTGGCGGAATATTGTTTGCCGTTCATAAATATAGGCGGTTTTTTTATTTCGTACAAAGGGTCTGATATTGAAGAAGAACTAGATGGTGCAAAAAAAGCAATAACGTTGCTTGGTGGAAAAATTACGGACATTAGGAATACATCAATTGACGACTTTGATCTCAATCACAACATGATAATAATACGAAAAGAAAAACAAACGCAAAGTAAATACCCAAGAAAAGCCGGAATTCCGGCAAAAGAACCTCTATAATGTTTCACGTGAAACATTTTCAAACTTTTGCTAAAATAACAACTTGAATATGCCCTTTTTTTACTACATTTACAAAACGAAATCCTGCACTTGAAAAAGTGGAGGATATTTCTTTGTGCGAATGAACCTTAACATCGCCGCCTTTTGACAGAGGCATTATAAGATTAACGAAAAACCTTATTGGAGCAGGAAGACAGATGTCGGCAATGTAGATGTGGCCGCCGGCACGAAGAAGCCGCTTTGCTTCCGATGCAAACTTATCTACATCAGGAAAGTGGTGATAAGCGGCGCAAACAGTGATGATATCCATAGAGTTATCGTCAAAAGGAATTGCTTCGCAACCTGAAACGGCAAAGACAAAGGACGGATAGAGAGTTTTAGCATTAGCAATCATTTGAGGAGATAAATCAACACCAAAGCCGCTGATGTTTTTTCTTTTAGAGAGCTTCGAAAGGAAAGTTCCGTTGCCACAACCAACATCTAACACAGAGGGCAGAGGTTTAATGACAGCATCGTTTGTTAAGATGGCATCTACTAGCAAGTCTTTGAACTTTTCAGTAAACTTCCCGTCTAACGTGCTGTCGTAAATGTCAGCCTTTTTGTTATATTCTCCGAGATTCTTTTCGTGGTATTTATTCACTCGCTCACATCTCCCGTATCTATCTATCTATCTATCTATCTATCTATCTATTCGTTCTTGCTTTCTCAACTTGAGACATATGTTTCACGTGAAACACTATTCAACGTGTGCCTTTAATGATGCAGAAATTAACGCAAGCATTAAAAATGTTTTCAAGCTCAAATTAGTTTCTAGAAATAATATACACCAAAAATCATCATCTAACCAGAAAAATTATATTTTCAATCACATTTCAGCAACGAATATTCTTGTAATCGAAAAGAAATGTTTCGCGTGAAACTTTCCGCGCAACACTGAATTTAGGGCTTGAAAGAGGCGAAATTACGCGAAATAGCAAAAAAAGGAAAGGTCGACCCCACTTTTTGTGAAAGATAACACGTACCCTATAATTGTAACTTAGAAAAAGACAATGTCTGACAAAAAATGTCCAGTTATAACCAGGTGGTTACAATATTTTTAAAAACGTCAAAAACGTCAGGGCAATGTCTACAAAATTAACCAAAAGCGCAAAACGGCGTGTTTTTTAAACGAAAAATAATAAAAACTTTTTACTCTAGTTTACAGTGATCTTAACCGCTATTGTTTTATAGGAAAATAAAAAGGAGTTTGGTATGGCAATTTCAAAAGGACGAAGTGTTAAGCGAATTATCGCGCTTTTGCTCGCAATAACTATGGCAATAACGCCTGCGTTATCGTATGCAACTGAATTCGACGCAATCGGTTTTGAACCGAGAGAGGTTTATCTTTGTGATGAAGAAAGAGAAGCCAGAGAAAAAAGAGAGGCCAGAATTGCGGCCTTGCTTGAAGAACTTGAAGAGATAGACGAGAGACTAGAAGAGCTTAGAGAGCGAAGGGAGGTCTATGTCAACAAAATCGCGCTGTTATCCGAACGGCAAAGCGAATTGTTGGAACGAATAGGCGAGCTTCGTGATGATTCGGACTATTATTCAGAATCGGAGTATGATTCAGAAGTTGAAACTGATCCGGGAACCGAAACACCGGGACAAGGAGGCACTCAACCTGAATATCCGGATGAAGATTACACGGATGATGAAAATTCGGGCGATGGTAATCAGAATGATGAATATTCAGGAGATGGGACACTCGACGAAAACCCGGGAAGTGGAGAGTCTAACGAAAACGCAGGAGATGAACACCAAAATGAGAGTGCTTCAAATGATGATTCGAACAACGCAGGAGAGTCTGTTGAAGAAACGCCTGTAGAAGTCGTTGAAACTTCGCCTCGTGTTCTGGAAATGATAAAAGAGCACCAAGCATTTATGGAGCAGCAAGATTCTGAGTCTGATGAATCGGCAAATGATAGTACGCCGGCTTCAGATTCTTCGTCAGTTTTTGTATCTGTATTGCAATTCTTCGCAACTCCGGTACATGCACTTGATGGTTATTCCGAAAATGAATCAGACACTCCAAATTTGTCAAATTTTACCAACAGCAGCCTTTTTGAACCAATAGATGAAAACGCAAGCTTGGCTGAATTAGAAGCAGCCCTTGCAGAAGTAGAAGACCAACTTGACAGATATTTAGAATACTTATATGACATAGACGTTTTAATTGCTTACTATGAAGCCCTTCGCGAAGAATTACTAGAAGAACTAGACGCGCTTGTTGAGGGCATAATGCCGTTTGGCGCACCAATACCAGTTTCGACTTGGGCAGAACTTGATGCTGCAATTCAAGCAGCACCAACGACTGCTCCTGACAACTTGACTCCGACTGTAATTCAATTAGAGGCGAACATAACGGCTGCGACGGGTGTACCAGCTAACACTGCAGCAGTTAATGTAAACGGTGGACGAAATGTGCAAATAATTGGGAACTATGAAATTCATGGTACCGGAACAAATGTTATATCGGTTTGGGGAACTAATGGCGTGATTAATGGCAACATGCCATCGACATTAAAACTCGGCCAATTAGGTGAGCCAGGTCCTACTATAATGGGTGGTACTAACGGTGGTGTTCGCGTTGGCTGGAGCGACGGCGGTACATTTATCATGTACAGCGGTACCATTAAAGAAAATCAAACTTCAATAAGCGGATTTGGCGGCGGCGTGTTTTTAGCTGATAATCAAAATGCCAGATTTTACATGCATGGCGGCACTATTAAAAATAATACTGCAAGATCTTATCATCCACATGTACATTCGAATAACGGCGGAAGTGGCGGCGGTGTATTTGTCGGCATAGACGCTACGTTCTACATGTTTGGCGGATATATTCAAGGCAACGTAAGTGAGCACACATCAGGCGGCGGTGTAATGGTTAATGCCAGACATCATAGTGAGCACTTACCAGCACACACCGGTGCTAGGTTTGTTATGTACGGCGGCACTATACAAAACAATACATCTGCGGATAGATACTATAGAACAGGTGGTGGTGGTGTTACCATAGGTTTTACCGGTACTCGCGGTGCAAGTTTTTATATGCATAACGGTTTAATACAATTTAATCATTCCGGTGCGCAAGGCGGCGGCGTAACTATTCATGGTCATAATACAGGGCATAACTACTTTACAATGACGGGTGGTAGAATTCAATACAATACCGCCAGGGTAAACGGCGGCGGTGTTTGTGTATGGGGTCTGTTCATAATGACCGGCGGGACAATTCACGGCAATGAAGCGCTGGGAGATTGGGTGCCTTTGCGAAATAGAGACATTGTTGGCGTAGGCGGCGGCGTATTTGTTGGTCAAGACCAAGGTCGTTTTCATATGCATCATGGTGCGGTCATCTCCGGTAACCATGCATTAAAGGGCGGTGCCATTGGCCTGAGCGCTGTTGACATACCACCTCATTTTTACATGCACGGCGGTCAAATAATTAATAATACTGCAGGACCTAAATCCGTTCTGCGACCGGAACGAAATCGGTTAGATTTCGTCGGCATTTCGCCGATTAATGTCCATGCTGAAGACGTTTATCCCATGTATTTCAGCACAGGTCATGGTGGTGCTATATACATGCGTGGTGGTCCGCGAGTTTATATTGGCAAATCTAGCTGCTATGTTTGTGGGACTATAAGCAGCACTCCACCACCTTTAATTCACAACAACTGGGCGGCAGGCAATGGCGGCGCCATTAAGGTGCGAGATGTTCGTGTTCTTGAGTTTGCAAACCCGCCGTGGCTAGGGCGTCTGGAAATTCGCAGCGGTACATTGTCAAACAACGAAGCCAACAATGGCGGTGCTATTTATAGTCACTTATATAACTTTTATTGCCAAGCGGCTCGTGATATTCGTGTTTTTACTCCTGTTATATTTACCCGCAACTATGCACGAGTTGGTTTGCTAATAAACACTCCAATAGCTGACTTGAACGCGCCTGTAATACATCCAGGCACATGGACTATCTACAGACATGCGTTTACAAATCACGATATTTTCGTGCCAACGGAGTATAGAATAACGATTATAAAATCAGCGATTAATCATCCAAACGTAGTCACTGTTGGGGATACATTAAGATACAGAATTACGGTAATTAACTCACTTTCGCCGACGTTTGACATCACTGTAACGGACACCTTACCGGCAAACATAACTTTTGCGGGGGGTGTGACATTTTATCCGACCCCATTTTTGCTACCAAACCTCCCGATAAATGATCAGCCGAGCTGGATTAACACTACGAATGCTCAAGGTCGCTGTGTATTTGAAGTTACAATACCTGCAATGGAAAGCGATTTCTTCCTAAATATATATTTTGATGTAGTTGTAGGAGCGGGAGCACAATTCCCGATACTTAACAGTGCGACAGTAGAGCATGATGGTAATACTTCTTACAGCTATGTTGAAACAGTTTCGCCGACGATTGCAAAAAGTGCATACCCGTTAATTGTTAGTGTCGGTGATGAAATTACGTACACATTAACTATAACTAATCCAAGTGCAACATCTGTCATTCCGGCAGGCTTGGTTGTTGGTGACGACTTAGATTTGGACCTTGTAGATTTTGTGCCGGGAAGTGTCAGGATTAATGACGTGCCTACCAGCGCATATACAATATCAGCAACCGGAGAATTACGCGTTACGCTTCCAGAGATTTCAATTCCACCTTATGAAACCCTTGAAGTTACTTTCAAGGTAACGGCTCGAACTGAGGCGGCCGCGTATAGACTTTACGAATTGGACGAGTATGGTGAATATGTACACTGCTATCAGGAAGACGAAAAAGTATTCCAATTCTTTGGCGTCCGCAATGTTGCGTTTGTTTACAATCCGGATGGCGCTAATGTTTACTCCAATCATGTGGATGTGGAAGTAATAAGCACCGGACTTGAAGTAGAAAAGACAGTAAGTCCTGAGCCGTATGTAGAAGCAGGCGAAGATTTAGCATACGAGATCGTAGTAGAAAACACAGGCAATGTAACTTTGTACAACGTAACAGTAACGGATACGCTTGCTGGCATACTTGAGTTCCTAGCAGGCACACCAGCTGAAATTGGAGCAACAGTAGTTACAGTAGAGTTTAGCGATCCAGCGACTGCACCTACAACCATCTTATTATCGCAGCTAATGGAAGGTCACAACTTTGGAACATTGGCAGCAGGCGAAAGCATCACATTAACGTTCACAGTAACGGTAGATGAAGATGCGCCTGGCGGTCAAATACTGACAAACACGGCTAATGCATCAGGTTGGACAGCTTTAGTTGATGGCGAAGAAGAAACCGGCACAGGCACAGCAACAACAACTATAAAAGATGAAGCAGGCATCGAAATCGTTAAGGAAGTATCTGATTACGAAATCGAAGCAGGCGAAGATTTAACATACACAATCAGAGTAGCAAACACAGGAAATGTACCACTAATTAATGTAGAAGTACAAGACGATCTTGGCGGTCTAATGCCACACCTTTATGGAACAGAGGCAGAAGTTCGTGCAATAGTTGTTGATATTGAGTTTAGCGATGGCACGACTGATACAACAACGATAGGAGCTTTGATTGATGGATTTGAAATCGGCAATCTTGCAGTTGACGCTTATGTTATATTCACATTCACAGTAACAGTAGATTATGACACACTTGGCGGAACAGAGCTTGTTAACAAAGCAACAGTAACGGGCGACACGTCAAACGACCCTACTTACAACATACCTTTAGAAGATGAGTATGAAGTAACAACAACAGTAGACAAAGAAGCAGGCATCGAAATCGTTAAGGAAGTATCTGATTACGAAATCGAAGCAGGCGAAGATTTAACATACACAATCAGAGTAGCAAACACAGGAAATG
>JGI20163J15578_10001094_pt1 | contig 11168 bp, 10 predicted proteins | sample TergutCu122P1_FD_15578 | JGI IMG/M metagenome (IMG submission 15578)
TCTTCATCTTGGCAATGGCTTCATTTCGGTCTGCCCCATAACTGATTACTTTCGCTACCATAGAATCATAAAAAGGTGGCATCACGTACCCTGCATAGATTCCTGAGTCAACACGAATTCCTAAACCACCTGCAGGTAAAAACATATTCTTGATTAGTCCAGTAGTTTTTGCATTGATCCGACATTCTATGGCATGACCTTTAAATACTACATCTTTTTGTTGAATAGACAGTGGATGACCAGCAGCTATTCTTATCTGTTCCTTGACAATGTCAACTCCAGTGACCATCTCTGTAATCGGATGCTCTACCTGTATTCTGGTGTTCATCTCCATAAAATAGAGGTTTTCTTCTTCATCCATTAAGAACTCTACGGTACCTGCATTTTTGTAGTCGCAAGCCTTTGCTGCAAGAATTGCAATCTCTCCAAATTTAGTCCTTAGCTGGGGACTAACTACGGAAGATAAAGCCTCCTCCAATACTTTCTGATTGCGAATTTGCAATGAGCACTCTCGCTCTCCTAGATGAATGATATTTCCATATTCATCTCCTATTACCTGCAACTCAATATGTCTGGCATTGGTAATCACCTTTTCCATATAGATGGCATCATCTGAAAATGCCATTCGTGCTTCAGATTTTGCTGCTTCATAATTCTTCTTTAACTCGTCAGCATTATCACATCTGCGGATTCCTTTGCCACCACCTCCTGCAGAGGCTTTAAGAAGTACAGGATAGCCATACTTGTTGGCAAAATCCATAGCTTCCTCCACACTGTCCACTGTTCCATCGCTACCTGGGATTACAGGCACCCCTGCATTTTTCATAACCTCACGAGCTTTAGACTTGTTGCCCATTGCATCAATGGCCAAAGCCCCTGGCCCAATGAACTTAATGTTACAGTCTTCACACATGGCAGCAAAGGTAGTATTCTCTGATAAAAAACCAAAACCTGGATGCACCGCCTCAGCGTGAGTGAGCAACACTGCTGACAAAATATTGTGCATGTTTAGATAACTATCTGTGCTGGCTGACCCACCTACACACACGGCTTGATCAGCCATTTGCACGTGAAGTGCTTCACGATCTGCCTCAGAATAGATAGCAACTGTAGATATTCCTAGCTCTTTACAGGCACGAATAATCCGAACTGCAATTTCACCTCTGTTTGCAATTAAAATCTTGTTAAACATATTTCACCTACCTCTTCACATTAGATTATCGACTACTTCTTTCATTGGGTAATTTCAATTCTAAACAATGGCATACAAGCTTCTACCATATCCCCATTGGACACCATAATCTCTGCAACTGTACCATCAACATCAGAGGTTATTTCATTCATAATCTTCATTGCTTCCAAAATACAAAGGACATCACCTTTTACCACTTTTTGTCCAACTTCTACAAATGCTGGATTTCCAGGTCCCGTGCTCTCATAATACACTCCTACAATGGGTGAGACAACTACATGTCCTTCCCCGGCTTCTGAGGCATTGGTAGTCTCTTGTTTCGGCAATGTATTGGTTGTATTTTGCGGGATTATTTCTTGGGTGAAACTTGGCAAGTGAACCATATCATTGTGTTGGAGCTGATTGTAATTGGATTGTAAATTTCCTTGTTGTTTGCTTACACTTAGGCTTACACCATTTATTGACAAGGAATAAGTTGTAAATGATGATTTTTCTAGCCATTCCGTTAATTCTCTGATTTCTTTGTAATTCATAATTCCCCTTTCCTTATAATTGATATTTTTTTACCATTTTTTTTGTTTACAGTGTTGTAGCACTACTTCTTCATTTTTCTCATATTCAATAAAGACAAGCCAAAGAAAATAATTGCTGTTCCAAGTAGAATCATCACACTAATTATAGGAGTAACCTCAAAATCTCCAAACTTATACACGACTCCCATAGTTTCTCTAAATTCTTCTACATATTGGGTTGGAATACCATAAAAAGAATTTACAATAGGGTTTTCCATAAGTATTCTCCTTAGTAACATTCCACTATAAGAAGGTGGAAACAGACGAATCACCATCTGCACTGATTCTGGTAATACTCCAATAGGAAAATAAATCCCTGCTAAGAAGCCAACTAAAGTTCCCAATATAGTACTTATGCTAGTAAATGCGCCACTACTTCTTATAAAAGAAGCGATAAAGCATACCATTGCCGTACCAGAAAGATTGGAAACCACTAATACCCCCAATATCTGTAGATAACAGACAGGAGACAATAAATCGCCTCCTATGAATAGAATATACAAAGAGAAAAGGACAAAAGTAATGGTAGACATAATCATCCCTACCACAAAAGCACTCAAAAGATATGCACTCACTATGCTTTTTCGCTTTACTGGTGATGCATAAAACCCTTTTTCTATCTTTTTGATTCGATCGTCTATGATAACGCTAAATGCGCCTAGAGTAGTAGTTATGGTAGCTACAGCAACGATCCCAGCTGCTAACCAACTATATAAAAGTACATCTGCATCTACTAAATCCGCCATTAAGACATCTCTCCAGTTGTTTCCTAAAAATACAATATATAGCACAATGATGACAAGAATAGATAACAAGGAGAAGAACATATTCATCCAATCTTTAAAATATATTTTTATATTTCGCTTCAGTAAGGTTCTCATTGGCGAATCTCCTTCCCTGTAATGTTAATAAATACATCATCCATTGAGCCTTGCAAAAGTTTGAAACTTTCTACATATTGCTTACACTTACATAAGATCTCCAATGCGTCTTTTTCACATGCTAGTTTTATGACCACTTCATCACCATCAGAAGTAATGTTTTTCATGGTGGTTTCTATATCCATAAATATTAACTGACCTAAAAGTTTCTCTTCATTATTTGGAAGAATCCGCAGAATATTTGAAGTATACTCCTCTTTCAATTCAGAAGGTGTACCTCTTGCCACTATTTCTCCATGATCGATTATGATAATATAGTCTGATTCCGCTGCCTCTTCCATATAGTGTGTTGTAAGAAATATTGTCATACCAGATTTAGCTTTTAATTCTTTGATGGTTTCCCATATCATCAATCTTGTCTGAGGGTCAAGGCCTGTAGTTGGTTCATCTAGGAATAATATCTTAGGTTGATGAAGAAGTGCTGCCCCAATATCTGCTCGTCGTCTCTGGCCACCTGATAGTTTACCATAAGGGCGATTGGCAAAATCCCCAAGGGAAATCAAATCAATCACTTCATTAACCACTTTTTTGATTTTCTTTCGTCCTTTCATGTACAATCCTGCTCGAATAAACAAATTTTCTCGTACCGTCAATAGGGCATCTAATACACTGTCTTGAAAAACAACCCCGATGTTTTGTCGAATTAAATGTGCTTTTTTTTGTAAATCATACTCATCAACAGTAATTTCACCTTCATCTAATTCTAACAATGTACATAAAGTGTCTATCGTAGTTGATTTACCTGCCCCGTTTGGCCCTAAAAAAGAAAATAGCTTTCCTTCTTCCACATAAAAATTTATGTTTTTTACCGCTTGCACTTTCCCATAACTTTTTGAAAACTTCGAAACTTCAATTATGTTGCTCATCGCTCACCTCACTATTCTATCTTTTCTGGGATTATCTTTCGCTTCTTACCTTGAATTACTTCGAAATCTCTAAATTTTTTCTCCCAAATACTATAATTATAGTGCACCTTGATAGGAGCGTACCTAGAAATATAGGATTAATTATGTTATACTGTACCATATATAAAAAAAAAATAACACAATTTGCAAATATTTGTCAAATACATGGTGTCGTTTTTATTGCTTTCATTATTATTTTATATTTTGTTTATTTTATTTTTATTAATTTTATCATTTTTTAATTTTTTCCCTTTTCATTTTATCTTATTTATTGTTATTATTTTCACGTTTCGAAGGAGGCAAATCTTATTAAATTCAAAGTATTTAACTGTTATAAAGAAGAACATTCTTCGTGTCACGAAAACATTTTATCTGTTCATGAAATTGGTTCTTTTTTGTTAAAAAATAACTTATTAGACAATATTCTTCTTTACTCTTCTTTAGAATCTACAAATAATACTGCAAAATCTTTGATTCTCTCAGGTGCCACCCATGGTACTGTTATCCTAGCGGATTCACAAACTAAAGGAAGAGGAAGATATAACCGTTCTTTTTTTTCACCCCCTGGTCATGGCATATACATGAGCATAGTCTTACAACTTGCCAAAAGCCATTTAAGGAACCACCTTAACCTGGTAACCTTAGCCACTGCAGTTGCCGTCTGTGAATCCATAGAAGCAACCACAGAAAAAGTTCCCCAGATAAAATGGGTAAATGACATTTTTTTACATCAAAGAAAAGTATCTGGAATCCTGACTGAAAAAATGGTTGATAAGGAAAATATTCCATGGATAATCATTGGTATTGGAATTAACTTTAGCACACCTAAGGATGCCTTTCCTGCAGAAATAAAAGATACTGCTGGTTCTATATTCTTGGAGGATACTCCAACCATAACCCGAAACCAACTTATTGCTGAAATCATCAATCATTTGCTTTCCCCTTATCACCGAACCACTCAAGAGATTCTTTCCGAATATAAAAAACGTATGATGTTAATAGGAAAGGAAACTCTTATCACTGGATCTGGCAATCCCTTTAAAGGAACAATCCTTGGTGTAGATGAGGAAGGCTGTTTGGTTGTGTTAAAAGAAAATGACCAGCAGATTTCTCTTTCTGTTGGTGAAATTTGGCAGTAATTTTTTTAAAGTGTACTCTCTATTCCGTGAGTGTATCTTTTTATTACGTAAATGTATGCTTTTATTTCGTGAGTGCGGTTATTTTGAATTTTTTCGATAAATTTATGATGTCCTTGTATTTACTTTTTTTCTATCTCTCCTAAATAGTAAAACCCCTTACTCTGTGTCAATTTCACATCAACTAGTCTTCCAATCAGCTCTTCCCCTCCTGGGAAATGAACCAAAGTGTTGTTACTCATTCGTCCTGTAACAAGAAAATCCTCTTGCTCGTTGATACTTTCCACTAAAACTTCACAAACAGAACCCGTAAGCTTGCCAGTCACCTCTTTGGAGATTTCGTGCAATTCCTTTAACAGGCGATTGAATCTTTCCTTTGCAATCTTTTCGGGAATTTGATTCTCCATAGTAGCCGCTGGTGTTCCATTTCTCACAGAAAAAATAAAGGTAAAAGCCGTGTCAAATCGTACCTTTCTCATCAAATCTAATGTTTCTTCAAAGTCCTCTTCTGTTTCTCCTGGGAAACCAACAATAATGTCTGTAGTTAATGAGAGATCAGGAACAGCAACCCGAATCTTATCCACCAGCAACAAATAGTCTTCTTTTGAATAATAGCGATTCATTAACTCCAATATACGACTACTTCCAGCCTGTACAGGAAGATGAAGGTGCTTACAGATCTTCTCAGACTTTCTCATTACTTCAATTAACTCATCAGAAAGATCCTTGGGATGGGATGTCATAAAACGAATTCTTTTGATCTTGTCTATTTTTTCGATCTCTTCAAGAAGCTGGGAAAAAGTAGGATAATCTTTCTTGTCTGATCCATAGGAATTGACATTTTGACCTAACAAAGTGACTTCAACCACTCCATCCTCAGCCAACTCTCTAACCTCCCTTAATATATCCTGTGGGTCTCGGCTTCTTTCACGGCCACGAACATAAGGAACAATACAATAACTACAGAAATTATTGCAACCAAAGGTTATATTAACCCCTGCTTTATAAGGGTATTTTCGTTCACTAGGCAGGTCCTCCACGATGGTTTCGCTCTCCTCCCAGATGTCAATCACAGGGGCATTGGTAATCAGGCGTGTGTACAACAACTCTGCCAGTTTATGATTATTATGAGTTCCCATAACAAGGTCTAAGAACCCATAGCTTTTCTTCAAAAGGTTGAGAACATTCACATCTTGAGTCATACAGCCACAGATCCCGATGATTTTGTTTGGGTTGGCCCGTTTGGTAGGTTTCAGTTGTCCTAGACGTCCGTACACCCTATCATTGGCGTTCTCACGAACGGTACAGGTGTTAAAAATCACAAAGTCAGCACTTAGCTCATCTTCTGTTTGAACATAACCGATGTTGATTAGAATGCCTCGAAGTCTTTCAGAATCTCTAGCATTCATCTGACAACCAAAATTACACACACAAAAAGTCAAAGGACGTCCTAAGTCCTTTCTTTGTTTTTGAATAAGTTCTTTGGTTTTCTCTATGAAATAATATTGTCGCTGGGGCTCTGTGGTTGGTTCATTTTTTGTAGTGTCTACAGAAATGACAGATACCTGATCATCAGCAAGTTCTACAAGGTTTGTTGTGTTGTCTAGAGTATTATTTTTCAAGAGTATCTTCCTCCATCTTTATTTTAAATTTCAATCTTCACCCATGGACTTCCCTTTATATTCACTCTCTCTCATCCACCCTACAATAACGATAGCAATAAAGAAAAGCACGGTAGTAAGCAAGAAGGGGAGCCTTCTATCTAGGTCGGATAAATATCCTGCAAGGAATCCGAAAGGAGCCGCAAAAGCAACCGTTAAGGTGGCAATAATTGCCATAATTCTAGAACGCTCTTTAGGATCAATAGCAAGTTGCATCATAGCCTCTCTTCTTGGTAGCACCAATCCATTGGCAACAGCAAGTAGCAATAAGTAAGCAATAATCAATAGCAAATTCCCCTCTGGAATGAGGATTAACATCACACTACAAAAAGAAAAAATAACCAAACCTGCCCATAGAGGTATTTTGTTCCTTACCCTTTCCAATTTATGTTGGATGACAAACATAAATAATAACATAATTATGGCATTTAGAATAGGGAAAAAGGACAAATAGCTTTCAGGAACCCCTAATTTCGTCGTAACATACAATCCAAAGAAGGTGTTGCCGATTAAAATCGTAATGTGCATGATGACGTTGAATATCATAATCTTCATGGTTGCAGGATTCTTTAAAAGCTCTAACATTAAACCCTTATACTCTAGTGCTAATGCAATAGAGGAAACGGATTTTGTTTCTTCTCTTCTTACCTTTCCGTGTTTTGTTTCTGTACAATAGAAATAAGTAATGATGCCTTTAAGGAACAAACAGATAGAAAAGAAAACATACAAACCTCTAACTACTGGAATCACAGTAAAATTATAAATTAAAATGCCTGCAATAGGGGCGAAAAATACCGCCACAAGGCCTCCAATGTTGGTCCAAGTAAAGATTCCTAACATGTCTTTGTGATCTGCATCTTCTACTAGCAAACAGTGCCAAGAACTCATAGCAAGACGATCAGCAGTGTTAAGAAGTACAGCAATTAAGAAAAGCCAAAAATTCGTTGAAATGGCCCAAACCAAACATGCCACACCCCAACCTAAAAAGTCTGTAATCACTGTGGTATTTTTTCGACCTAACTTATCTGTAACAATGCCACCTATAAACGAAAAAAACATCTGACCAATCATAGCAACAGAGAGTAAGATTCCAATCTGAGTGTCGGTAATTCCTTGAAGGGACATGTATAGTGCAACAAAAGGAGCCAACAAATGGAAGGGAATCCCCCAAAGAGGCTCAATCAATAGTAAAACTTTAGGATTTCCTCTGCTTCTTACGAGAAGATGTATGAGAGGGTGTTTTCTAAGTGAAGGTTTATTGTCATTTGAATTCATAAATTATCTGCTACCCCTTAGCTGATGGATGTGAGCACCTATAAGTTGATTTTTCATCAGTCTAATCTTCCTTCTTGCAAAATTTCTCGCCTAAATTAGTAATAGATCCGTCTTCTTCTTTAATATCGATGTTATTCAATTGAGCACGTAGATTATTTTTGAAAGCATGAATGTATTCTTGACGCAACTTCCCTTGTTCTTCTTTTTCCTCATGGGTAAGTCCTTCATTTTTACTTTTGTGATACAATTCATTGATTCTTTTAATTTTTTTGTCATCCATGTTAATTTTATCTCCATTCCATCAAAGTGTTGTGAATTTTAGTAGGACTTTGCTCTACTACCTTTAGGCTAACGAAAGTAAAACCCATGGCACTACAGGAAAATTCTCTTACTCAAAATTTCTAGGCAATGCCCCAACGGATCTTGCGACACGAAGTAACCTTGCGCCTAAAGGTAACCTCAACAGGTCTTCTTTTGACAATGTTCCTAACTTTATAACGATAAATAAGTACACGACAGTAGCAATAGGAATCACAAGAAGCATGGGTATAATATATCCTTCTGTAACAAGACCTGCAAGAAGGTAAACAACATAAACCACCATTCCCATAACGATTGCTGCAATCAAAGGCTTGATATAGGTTTTCTCTACATCCTGCTTATAACCACTGTGTTTTCTGATTGCTTTCATATTCAACATACACATGATAAAGGCAAACACGATATTACTTACAACTAAAGAATAAATACCCCACCGAAGTACCACTAACATCATCAAAAGGGTAATCATGTGAATACATAGAGCGATTGCTGCATTACGTGCAGGAATGTTGATTTTATCTAAACCTTGTAAAAGGGAGTTGGTTACTGTTGCCAAAGAATACATAACAACGGTTATAGCACCAATAGCCAGCAAAGTTCCAGCAATGGGTGGAGATTCACCAAATACCAAATGCATCAGTGGTGCTGCCAAGACTACATAAGCCACAAAACAAGGAATGGAGACTAGAGTAGTAAGTCGAAGGGTTTGTCCAATCCTTCCTTGAATGCTTTTTGCATTACCTGTAGCAACTTCTGTTGTAAGGCTTGGAATGACTGAGGCAGCCAGTCCGTTGGCCATCGCTAAGGGGATGTTGATTAAAACCATGTATCTTCCCATATAAATTCCTTGAAGGGACATATAAGTATAAGTATCATAACCTTGAGCACGCATAATATTGTTAAACAAAGCCAAATCCAGAAGGTTGTTAATGTTATAAACTGCTGTAGTGAACATAATGGGCACAATGGTCATCATAAAGAGTAAACCAATTCGATTGTACCCTTCTCTCTTCCTAGTTCTATCTGCTTTGATTTGCTTTCTAAGGCTTTTACTATAGAGTCCATAAGCAAACAACAAAAACAGTAAAGCAATGATAGCTCCAGCAACGGTTCCCAAAGTAGCTCCAGCAGCTCCATAAGTCAGTGGATAAGTTTCTGATGCTCGAGTTAATTCTTCCGCAGCTCTTGTCCCAACCCCAAGAAGAAGAATGGCGCCAATAATACTAATCAACGCGTTGAAAATTTGCTCTACCACTTGAGAAACTGCTGTAGGAATCATGGTTCCCATTCCTTGGAAATATCCTCTGAAAACCCCTAAAATGGCAACAATAAACAATCCTGGTGCCAAAACTCGAAGGGCATTACTGCTAAGAGGAGAACCAAAAAGGCTAGTAGCAATATCATCTGAAAAAATGAAAATAAGAGAAGCAAAGATTAAGCCTACGATAGAAGAAAAGAGCAATGCGAAGATAAAGACCCTGTGTGCGTTGTTTCTCTGACCGGCTGCAATTCTTTTGGAGACAAGTTTTGAAACAACAATAGGATAACTAAAAGAAGAGAATATTAAAGCTAAGGCATAGACTTCAAAGGCCGCCGAATAAATTCCCATTCCGAAATCCCCAAGAATACGGGTTAAAGGAATTCGATATAAAGCTCCAATTATTTTGGTAAGCATTGCTGCTCCAGCTAAAATTGAGCCTTGTACGATAAAATCATCTGTTCTGCTTCTTTGAGGCGACATGTGACTTTCTCCTACTATTTATTCACCACTGGCATGTGATTAAATCAAAAATCCTATTTGGCATTGGGATAACACAATAACTATATAACATTAGCTTATATCACATCTCTTTGTCATTTAGTGATAAGCTTACAGCTCAACGGGCAAATTTCAGTATACTAAGAATCTCCTCTTGCTTTTCTTCCATGATTTCTCTTTTCGCCTCTTCTACATGATCATAACCTAATAAATGTAGCACACTATGAACAATAAGAAAAGCATATTCTCTTTTGATGGAGTGGCCAAACTCTCCTGCTTGACGAATTAAGGTGTCAACAGAGATGACAATGTCTCCTAAAATTAATCTACCTGAGTCTGGATCAAATGAGGATATTAATTCGGTCTGCTCTTCTGACAAATCTTCATTTGATTGCTCATCTTCTGCACCTTCAATGAATGAATTTGATAAATCACAGGTAGAGAATATATCTACGATTCTAGCCCTGTCATTAATAGGGAAAGACAATACATCTGTTGGTTTATGGATATTACGGTATTCCGTATTTAATTTTTGTATGCTTTCATCATCGGTGAGCAATAGCCCAACGTCCGTTTCATAAGGACAATTCTCGAAATCTAAAGTGGCCTTAACCACTTGACTTCCAATGGTTTCTAAATCAAAATCAAATTGATAGTTAAATTCATTTTCTATGTATAACCCCACAACTCTCTCCTATTCCTTTTTTTACTTAAGCTGACTGGGTTTAGCCCTTCTGCCTTGAATTTTATAACGTTGCATTTCTACATTATCGGTCTATTTAGATTGAGTAGTTCGGTCAGCTTATCCCTTCTTACTCCCTTTATAAGTCCTACTTTTCCTAGCTTCTTCTTTCTTTTCAAATTCCTCGTATGCTTTTACTATTTTCTGCACCAGAGGGTGACGAACCACGTCTTTGCTTGTTAAATTACAGATGGCAATGTCCTCTAAGCTTTTCACCACTTTCATGGCAATATCTAACCCTGAAATCGCCCCTGCAGGAAGATCCTTTTGAGTGGGATCCCCAGTAACCACCACTTTGGAACCAAAACCAATTCTTGTAAGAAACATCTTCATCTGAGCTGGAGTGGTGTTTTGTGCCTCATCTAAGATGATAAAAGCATTATCCAGTGTTCTCCCCCTCATATAGGCCAGTGGAGCCACTTCAATGAGTCCTTTCTCTGTATTCTTTATAAAGCTCTCCGCTCCCATGATTTGATATAAAGCATCATACAGTGGACGCAGATAAGGGTCAACCTTACTTTGCAAATCACCAGGTAGAAATCCCAGCTTCTCTCCTGCTTCAATGGCAGGNCGAGTGAGAATGATTCTCCCCACTTCATTGTTCTTAAAGGCAGTAATGGCCATGGCCATCGCCAGATAAGTTTTCCCTGTTCCGGCAGGTCCC
>JGI20163J15578_10001096_pt1 | contig 11167 bp, 6 predicted proteins | sample TergutCu122P1_FD_15578 | JGI IMG/M metagenome (IMG submission 15578)
AATGTGCTTTTAAAGAGGCTCCGTGAAATGCTTGGGCGATGGAACAAGGAGGAGATACGCCAGACTGTGAGCCCTATCCGACTGAGTGAACTGTAGCTTTCCGAGAGTGCTCAAAAAATGAAAAGGAGAATATAATGATTAGAAACGAATATCCAAGACCGCAATTTGTGCGGCAACAATGGTTAAACCTGAATGGTTCTTGGGGGTTTGATTTTGATGATGAGAATGTCGGGGAACAGGAAAAATGGTTCAAAAATGACAAGGTTTTATCTCAAAAGATTAATGTTCCATTTGCTTTTCAGTCAAAGCTAAGCGGTATCGAAGACCCATCTTTCCATGATGTAGTATGGTATCAAAGAGAAGTGGCGATTCCAAAAGAGTGGGCCGGAAAGCGACTAATCCTGCATTTTGGCGCGGTGGACTTTTACGCCAAAGTGTATGTCAACGAGTCCTTTGTTGGGGAGCATATTGGTGGGCATACCTCTTTTTCTTTTGATATTACGGATGCCGTAGATGGGGCAGACAAAGCCATCATTTCCTTGCGGGTGGAGGATCCTTCACAAGATGAAGAGATTCCCCGGGGCAAACAATACTGGCATGAGCAATCCGCCGGTATCTGGTACACCAGGACGACCGGAATATGGCAAACGGTATGGTTGGAGCCGGTATCCGCGGCGGCGATTGAGAAAGTGAAGATGACTCCTCACTTAGACAGTGGCGAGATCGAGATGGCTTTTGATTTACCGAAGAAAGCGATGGGCAAGCATCTTAAAGTGGCCATTTCTTTTAAAGGACAAGAGCTGGTATGTGATACCCTGGTAGTGCAAGAGGAGACCTTGCGGCGAAGGTTTTATCTGTTCAACAACAAAATTGATCGTAGTGACTTTCATGGCAAAGGGTGGACTTGGCAACCGGATAATCCCAATCTGTTTGACGTTAGTTTTACTTTATTTGACAACAGTGACACTTATGATGTGGTGGAGTCGTACTTTGGGATGCGCAAAATTCATACTGAAAACGGAACGGTTTATCTAAACAATCGTCCTTACTATCAAAAACTAGTGCTAGATCAAGGTTATTGGCCGGAAGGCGTGTTAACCGCGCCTACCGATGAAGATTTTGTGAAGGATATCGAAATAGCCAAAGCGTTAGGTTTTAATGGTTGTCGCAAGCATCAAAAGGTGGAAGATCCACGCTTCTTATATTGGGCGGATAAACTTGGGTTTTTGGTGTGGGGAGAAAGTGCTTCGGCGACAGTATACTCAAACAAAATGGCAGAATATATGACCAAAGAATGGATGGAGATTGTCGAGCGAGATTACAATCATCCTTCGATTATAACTTGGACACCGTTGAATGAGAGCTGGGGCGTACCGGAGATTGCTAATAGTCGCGTGCAACAACATTTTTCACAGGCTTTATATCATCTAATTCATGCGTTGGATGATACCCGTTTGGTAGTAGGCAATGATGGTTGGGAGATGACCGAAACCGATATTTGCGCGGTCCATTCTTATAGTCATGGGAACAAAGAAGAAGTTGAAAAATACAACTATTTTGTCGATGCATTATCCACCAAGGAGAGGATTTTGGTTTCTCAAATGTGCCACAGAAGGCTGTATTGCCATGGATTTTCCCACCAAGGAGAGCCGATCTTACTGACCGAATTCGGGGGCATTGGCTATAGTATTAAAGACAAAGGTTGGGGGTATACTTCCGTATCTACGGCCGAAGAGTTTGTGGAGGATTATAAACGAGTTATCGATGCTCTGTATCAATCAGAGGTAATTGTGGGATATTGTTACACCCAATTGTCCGATGTAGAGCAAGAAATCAATGGCTTAGTTACCTATGATCGAAAATTCAAATGTGACCCGGCCAAGATTAAAGAGATTAATGACGGTTGGCATCGTGGCTAAGGCTGCGACTGCGGCTGAGCATGAAGCGAGGTTCTTTCGAGCGCTCATGGAAGTCGTTCCCTTGTTCTTCAAAACAAACCGCCTCTGTGCATTAGCATAGAGGCGGTTTGTTTAAGATGTCCGATCTGATCTTTGATAAGAGGATGAACGTCCACCTTGTGAGATATGCACAAGTAAAAGATAGTTTTTTTGTGCACAACGTAAAAAAATGAATCCGGATAGCTTTTTTTATTCTATCCTTAGGCGTGAGTGTGGTATTATCAAAAGAAAGCGTTTGCACTAGTGGTGCGTAACATCTAACTCTTTACAAAATTATTCTGTGTGCGTTTTCAGATACAAGGCGAAGGAGAGCGGTACCTACGGTGAACGACGACAACGCAGTAGCAGGAAATGCACACAAATAATTGTAAAGTTTTAGATGTTACGTGCCACTAGTTACCAACTGTGATAGAGAAAGGAGCTTTACGATGCACACTTTTATCTACGAAGGCGACAAAACGAAGGAAATTAGTTTTCCCCTAGGCGGTATTGGGTCTGGTTGCGTTGGTCTGGCAGGGAATGGACGCTTGCTTGACTGGGAAATTTTTAACCGCCCAAATAAGGGCTCGGTAAATGGATATTCACACTTTGCCGTGAAAGCAGAACAAGACGGTAGGGTACTAGATGCGAGGATTTTAAATGGTGATTTGCCACCACCGTTTACCGGCTCCCTTAATGCAAAAAAGTTCAATCAATTCGGTTTCGGGCCATGCCGCGAAACCATGGCCGGCATGCCACATTTTGAAAATGTTTCTTTTACCGGCGAATATCCTTTTGCCAATTTGAAATTCTTAGACAGTGATTTTCCCGCTGATATCTCCCTGATGGCTTTCAACCCTCTGATTCCCCTAAATAGTAAAGATTCCAGTATTCCCGGTGCGTTCTTTGAGTTTGCAGTGAAGAATACATTAGATACAGAATGCGATTATACAATCAGCTTTGCCTTATCCAATCCGGCACCTTCGGAAGCTAGTATTCACCACTATCGGCAGAATAATGGTTTGCATATGATGTATCTGGATCGCAATGATCACAGTTCATCAAGTGTGGATTATGGCAATATGACCATTGCTACCGATGCAAATGATGTTAGTTATCAGGAATATTGGTATCGGGGGCACTGGTTTGATAATTTAAGCGTGTATTGGCATGATATGATGCAGCCGGGAGGTTTCAAGAACCGCACTTACACGAAAACGGATGCCAAAAATTCCATCGTTGATACCGCGATGGTGGCAGCTCGGATACAGCTTGCTCCGGGAGAAACGGGACGGATTCGATTCGTTTTGACTTGGCATTATCCCAATTGTCATAATTATTGGCGTAATCCTTCCTGTGATTCGGATTGTGGGTGTACGCAAAAAGATGGGGAATGGAAGAATTATTACGCCACCATTTTTGAAAGTTCTCCGGATAGTGCCGGATATGCTTTACAGAATTGGGAAAAACTATATCGTGACACTTCGTTATTCAAAGAAACCCTTTTTTCTTCTACCTTGCCAAGGGAAGTGATTGATGCCGTATCGGCCAACATTTCAATTCTAAAATCACCCACATGTCTTCGACTTGAAGATGGTTCTTTCTATGGTTTTGAAGGGTTGCACTGTGATAGTGGGTGTTGTGAAGGGACATGTACCCATGTCTGGAATTATGCATATGCATTGCCGTTTTTGTTTCCCGATCTGGAACGCTCAATCCGCGAATTAGATTACACTTACAACATTGGTGATGATGGCAGCATGATGTTTCGTTTGCAACTGCCGGTCGGTTCGCCACGCTGGGGGTTTATCCCATGTGTAGATGGTCAATTTGGCGGTATCATTAAAACCTATCGAGAATGGAAAATTTTAGGTGATAACAGCTGGCTTGAAAAAATATGGCCGGCAATCAAGAAAAACTTGGAGTTTGCCTGGTCAGATCAAAATGCGGACAAGTGGGATCCTGATAAAACGGGTATTCTCACCGGGAGACAACATCATACCCTTGACATGGAACTTTTTGGTCCCAATGCGTGGTTGCAAGGTTTTTATCTGGTTGCTCTGAAGGCAGCAGCAGAAATGGCGGAAGCACTGGGAGAGCCGGATACGGCAAAGGATTATATCGAGTTATATACGAAGGGACAAGCTTATCTAAATGAGCATTTGTTTAATGGCGAGTACTACATCCAAAAAATTGATTTAGCAGATAAAGAAACCCTGGCACCTTATGCCGATGGCGCAGTCCTTCAAGGAGAAGACATCTACAATGCCTATTGGAACGATGAGATAGGGGAGCTAAAATATCAGGTTGGTGAAGGTTGTGGTATCGACCAAGTTCTTGCCCAATGGCATGCTAATATCTGTGGGTTAGGTGATGTATTTGATAAGCAACAAACCCGTACAGCCTTAAAATCGATTCACAAGTACAACTTTATCTCCCCAATGCGACGCCATGCGAATCCCTGTCGTATTTTCTGTATCAATGGTGAAAGTGGAACCGTTATCTGCTCTTTTCCGGAGGGAAAACGTAAGCCGGTCATTCCGATTCCGTATGCCGAAGAAACGATGTATGGGTTTGAATATCAAGCGGCGATTCATATGATTCAGGAAGGGCTTGTGGAAGAAGGCTTGGAGATTGTTCGTGCCATTCGTGATAAATTTGACGGCGAAAAACGCAATCCTTGGAATGAATTCGAGTGTGGCAGTAACTATGCAAGATCAATGGCAAGTTATGCTTTATTAAACGCTTTTTCCGGCTTTTCCTTTGACATGACCAGGAAAAGAATTGGTTTTGCTCCCCTCAATCTACAAGAACACTTTTCTGTTTTCTGGAGCTTAGGAACCGGCTGGGGGCGGTTCGAATCAACACAAGATGCCATGAAACTAAGCGTCCTTTATGGAAGTATTACGCTGAGTCAGCTGGCGATTTCGGGAACGCCCCGATCCGCTACCCTTGATGGACAGGAGGTTGCCTTTACGATTACCGACGGTGTGGTATGCTTTAGCTGTGATATCACGTTAAATACGGATTCTAATTTAGTAATCCGTTTTAAATAGAGAGAAAACTTCCTAACACGGACACCGGTGGTGCGAGTCGGGTGAAAAGAGAAGCACCGGAGAAAAGAGGAAAGATTATGAAAAAACTATTGACACTATTAATCGGTTTATTTTTAGTAGCAAGTGTTTTAAGCTTTGCAGCTTGTGGTTCCGAGGCGGATCCACCGGCCGCACCGGCTGAAAACGGTGATGATGCCGCACCGGCGGCGGCGGATGATGAGGCAGAGGCACCGGCCGAACCGGCAGCAGATGATTTGACACTTAGAGTTTCTTTCATGGGGGAAGGGCGCCACATCGAAGACGTGCGACACGTGTTTGATCTCTACACCGAGCGAACCGGCGTTGAAATTGAATTTGTTTTCGTACCTGTCGGCGGTTCCGGTTGGGCAGATTTCTTCACCAATTTACAATTGATGTTTGTCGCGGGTGATTCTCCGGATACGGCGATGGTTGCCATTGAAGGTATTGCCATGTTCGCAGAGAGAGGATTAGCTCTGCCGTTGAATGATTTCTTAGACAGAAATCCCGGTATTTACGAAGAAGCAATGGCAGATATTCATCCAAGACTACAGGCTCCTTTCGTTATAGACGGCAACATTTATGCCTTTGTTTGTGAGTGGAATAATGTGGTGGTACATTTTAATATGGATTTGTTAGAAGCGGCAGGTTTAGAACTTCCGGGTGAAGATTGGACAAAAGAAGATTTCATTTATTACGCTGAGCGTTTAACCATCAATGATGGTACCACAAGACAGTTTGCCTTCCATGTCCCCAACTATTATTTTGGGATGAATGCATTCCTTTTCAGTAACGATGCGGCGATTCTTAATGAAGATATGACGGCCAGTGTCTTGCATGAGCCAAATTCAGTGGAGATGTTCCAATTTTTGCAAGATGCCATTCATGTACATGGTTGGGCTCCTGTGCCTGAACCGGGTACCGATGCGATTCAGATGTTAATCGACGGACAAATTGCGATGGGCTTCTGGGGCAGATGGCCAACCTCTGCTTATATCGAAAACGATTTTCACAATGTTGCCGTTCAGCTTATTCCAACCTTTAGAACCAAAGCGACTATTTTCGGTTCCGGTGGTCACTTGGTTCTTAGTGGAACCCAAGACTACGACGCAGCGGCAGCTTTTGCTATCTGGACGGCGGAAGCAGAGTTTGTTGAAGAATTCTATGGTGTTGGGTCAATACCAACACGTAGATCTGTGGCCGAGAGAATCATTCCGGCCCTTGGTCTTCCGTTAAATTATGATGTATACTTCAGAAGTGCAGATTTTGCCATGCCGGTACAATCTCCACCGGAATATGCTGAGATAGCGAATGTACTTGACCGCTATATGTCATCAATTTTTACCAATGAAATGACCGTTCAAGAGGCATTGAATGCAGCTACTGCTGAGATTGACTTCATCTTCCAATCTGAATAGTTGCAGATCTTTAGGAATTAGTAGTTGATGGTGAGAGCCGGCTTGCATCCTAAGTGGGCTCTCGCCTTCATACACGAGTGCGCTACCCTATTTAGGAGGAAAAAAATGGCAACCAAAAAAAAATCTCTAGGAAAAAGACGACTTTTTCGGGATACCATTGTCGCTTACATTTTTCTGGCTCCGGCGATGATAATTTTTATTATCTTTATCCTTTATCCATTGGTTTCAACTCTTTTTTATCTTTCATTTATGCGGTATAACATTTTGGATCCACCAACTTTTGTGGGACTGCGGAATTTCCGGAATCTAATTAATCATCCCGCATCCGGCCGGATTTTTATGAATACATTCCGGCTTGGGGCAGTATTGCTGCCGCTTCATGTAATCATGGGGTTGTTCTTGGCATATTTTGTTTACCGTGAGCGATCAGGAAAACTTCAATATATATATCGAACCGCCATCTATATCCCGGCGATGCTTACGACTGCAGCGGTAGCGGTGGCATGGCGTTATTTTTATAGTACCGAATTTGGTGTTTTCAACTGGTTCTTAAGCCTGGTCGGAGTTGATCCGATACCGTGGTTAACATCTAGTTCTTGGACGATACCATCGATTGCGATTTTTTCATTTTGGAAATTTATTGGAATTACATTTCTGTACTATTTTATTGGCTTCCAAAATATTCCGATCTCTTATCATGAGGCGGCAATTATTGATGGAGCCAACAATAGGCAGGTCTTTTTTAAGATATACTTACCCCTCTTATCACCCACTACCTTCTTTGTCGTAACGGTAACCCTCATCGGCGTGTTGCAGATATTTGACGAACCGTTTATCATTACTCATGGAGGCCCGGGAGATTCTTCTCGGACGGTAGCACTGTTTATTTTTGAGCGAGCTTTCCAGGCTTATGATATGGGCTTTGCCTCGGCAATTGCGTTCGTTTTGTTTATCATTATTATGGCATTGACTATTTTGCAATTTACATTGCAACGCAGATGGGTTAACTACGATAGCGAATAGAGGAGGTGAGGTTAAGTGCAAAACCCAACAAAAAACCAAAAAATGAATAGAGAAACGAACGTACTAAAAAGAGAAGGATACGGCCAAATACTGGTAAGAAAAGGGATTTACAGACTTCTGATGTTCGTCCTAACAGCAATGATGATGCTTCCGATTATGTGGATTATCTCGACCTCTCTTCGAGTGCCGGGAGAATCTTTCCGATTACCACCTTCTTTCTTTCCGACTTCGTTTAATTGGCGAAACTACGTACGTGTTTTTACCGATGTACCATTCTTCAGTTTTATTTTGAACAGTATCCGCGTTTCAACAATCACAATTGTGCTTCAACTAATCTTTAGTACACTTGCCGCTTACGCCTTTGCCAGGATTGAATTTAAAGGTAGGACAATCTTATTTCTAACGATTTTAGCCGGTTTGATGGTTCCCGGACAAGCAGTTATCGTGCCTAGATTTTTGGTTATTATCAGTTTTGGCATGATGGATAGTCATAGTGCCCTGATAATTCCGGCGTTGGCCGATCCGCTGGGGATATTCATCTTGCGTCAATTTATGCTTACGATACCCAAAAGTTATGATGAGGCGGCATACATCGACGGTGCTTCCCGGTTTAGAATATATAGTCGAATCATCCTACCGATGTCAAAACCATGTATCGTTATTGTTTTGATTATGCGATTGATAGCAGTCTGGAATGATTTCTTCAATCCCCTGATCTTTATCAATACCTTTGATCGAATGACATTGCCTTTGGGCCTGACGATTTTAGATGGTTTCATGGGAACAGGTAATGTTTCGGTTATTTTAGCGGGTGTTACTCTTTCTTTAATTCCCCCATTGTTGGTGTATATTTTTGGGCAGAAATATCTACTTCAAGGCACAACTTTGACGGGACTTAAGAGTTAACTATCAAATTTTAGCTCCTTTAAACAGTTACAGAGTACTTTCGGAAAATCTGCCATAAAGATGCGCGCAAGGGAGTTCATTAAGGTAAGCTACGCTTACCGCATCCAAGAGTGCTCTTAAAAAATGGAGGAAAAGAAAATGTCTAATGTAAAAAAATACACAGGTAAAAATCTAGACTATATCGGTTTCCCTTTGGGAGGTATTGGCGCAGGGATGTTTTTTGTTGAAGGAACCGGCTGCCTTTCGGCTTTCTCACTACGACATGAGCCTGATATTTACTTCGAACCTCCGATCTTTAGCGCTTTAACCGTGAAAGGTTTTGGTGACCGCAAATCGGTCAGCCGGGTGTTGGAAAGCCAAGTTCCTACCTACAAGATTTTTGGTGGTTATGGTACCCGAATCCGCGCCGATCAAAGAGGTCCTCATGTTGGCAAAGGGAATGGAAACAGTGGAAAAACTTATGGGTTGCCCCGTTTTCGTGAAGGAGTATTCGCGTCTCGTTTTCCTTTCGCCGACATAAAGTTAACCGATCCGGCTGTGCCTTTGGAAGTTTCGTTGGCGGCGTGGAGCCCGTTTACCCCGCCAAATGCGGATGATTCTAGTTATCCTTTCGCTTTTTTGGATTACACATTTGAAAATAAGCAAGATGAAACAATTGAAGCGGTGTATTACTTTGTATCGTCTAATATCATGGATGTAGGTAAGCAAACCGGACAGGTGAAAAAACATAACAAAGGTTTTATCTTATCTCAGCCGGCATCAGAAGATGCCCCTTGGGATAAAGGGTTTTTTCACGCCTTCGTAGAAGATCCGAATACTAAGGTCAATGCGGCCATGTTCAGGGGGGGATGGTTTGACCCACTAACTATGACCTGGAATGATATAGAGGCAGGAATCTCCGAGGATAAGGAGCATACTACATCCTGTGAACTGCCGACTCCCGGGGCGAGCCTTTCGGTTGCTTTCAAACTTGAACCCGGTGAATCAAAAACAATTCGTTTGAATTGCTGCTGGTATGTACCTCANTCTAACCTGGATTGTCCGGATCCCTTTGGTGGTGCTGCTGTTTATAATAACTGTTGTGACGCTTGTACGATCGATTTGGATCAATGCTATAGTCCATGGTATACGAGCAAGTTTGATAGTATTGAAAGTCTGGCTACTTTCCAAAGTGAACAGGTCGACCGCCTTTATAACGAAAGTATTCTATTCCGTGATACCTTTTACGCTTCTACTTTGCCGGATGTCATCATGGAAGCTGTTGGCGCAAATCTTTCAATCCTAAAATCACCTACCGTTATGCGGCAAAAAGATGGGAGATTATGGTGTTGGGAAGGCTGTTGTGACGAGCACGGGTGTTGTCCGGGGAGCTGTACTCATGTCTGGAATTATGCGTTTGCCATATGCTACTTATTCCCCGAGTTGGAGAGAGGAATGCGGCAAACAGAGTTTGTGGACAGCCAAAGTTGCAGTGGACATCAGCAATTCCGTGCCACATTGCCGATTACACAGCAGAGCGAAGGTTTCTATGCGGCGGCTGACGGGCAATTAGGCGGGATCATAAAAGTGTATCGCGATTATGTCATTCATGGCGACAAGGCTTGGTTGGAAAGCCTTTGGCCGCAGGTCAAAAATAGCATGGACTATTGTATCAATGAGTGGGATAAAAAGCGCGAGGGAGTGCTGGTAGAGCCTCACCACAATACCTACGACATTGAGTTTTGGGGTCCCAATGGTATGTGCTCTTCTTTCTATGTAGCAGCTTTGGCGGCAATGGTTGAGATGGGCAACGATTTGGGTGATGACTGCTTAGAGTACGCTGATCTGCTGGCAAAGGGTAAGGTTTACTTAAATGAGAAACTTTACAATGGAGAGTACTATATCCAGGATGTTCAGTGGGAAAATCTTACGGCAAAACTACCTGAAATCGGTCAAAAGGAAGCTATTAACGGGGTGATGTCGCCGGAAGGTCATGAGCTCATTCATAAATACGGGCCGAAATATCAATATGGCAACGGCTGTATCTCGGACGGAGTATTAGGGAGTTGGATGGCAAATATGTCCGGTTTAGGAAACGTGCTGGATGATGAAAAGGTGAAGAGTCATCTGCTTAGTATCTTTAAGTACAATTTCCGAGAGGATATCTCTACCCACGCCAATCCACAACGGCCGGGTTTTTGTGTAGGATATGAGGCAGGATTACTGTTATGTTCTTGGCCTCATGGAGATAAACCGGCGTTACCTTTTGTTTACAGTGATGAAGTGTGGACCGGGATTGAATATCAGGTTGCCAGCCATCTGATCGCCATGGGTTGTAAAGAAGAGGGGCTTAAAATTGTCGAAGCTTGCCGCAGTCGCTATGATGGCAGCAATCGAAACCCCTTTGATGAATATGAGTGTGGACATTTCTATGCCCGAGCATTAGCCTCATACTCTTTGCTAAATGCATATACCGGTATGAAATACGATGCTCGTAATAAAACGCTTACCCTTAGGGCCGGACAAGATGATGTCCAAGTATTCCTTTGCACCGACACCGGATATGGATTGGCCGGAATAAGGAATGGCGATCCTTTTGTTGAGGTGATAAAAGGAGATATTCCGGTAGAAAACTTTATCTTAGGATGAGATGACTTTGACACCCGAATCCTATTAATATAATTCGTAACTGTTCAGGAGAACACCTCGAAAAGCATTGCTTTTCTCGGTTATGCTGAGCGGCGAATACATATTTAACGAAAAATAATCACTTGCAAGCGATGCGGTAGAACGAGTTCTACCTTCCTGGCTTGCGTGCTTATTTTCGTGA